>JAEAMG010000274.1_pt1 | contig 71594 bp, 53 predicted proteins | sample 8958741 | NCBI WGS metagenome assembly JAEAMG01 (sample SAMN16933256, study PRJNA681125) | bioreactor sludge metagenome | isolation source: anaerobic bioreactor treating anionic surfactant - SDBS | place: India: Bengaluru | collected 2019-02-28 | reverse complement strand
AGAGTGTTACCCCTTTCCTTCATATCCTCGGTCTCATCATCTGGTTGTTAGGACAACCAGATGAGGAGCTTCTGCGAGAGGCTACCCCACCATGTGGTCAGTGATTTCGCCTTAGCGTTCGTCGCCATATGGGGCATCTATGGCCTACTGAGATGGATGATCTATGCACCGATAGCCTGGATCGTGCGAGGTTTCAAGTCGAATAAGAACACATCCCCGTGACCTACTTCCAACTCCAACCCAGATTAGATAAGGCGAGACACGGCATCCCTCCATGAAATTGCCCCCGAAAAGAGCGTTCTTCTATGGGAGAGCCGCCCTCCTTGTGTCGAAACAGCCCTCCAAAGCCAGAAATAGACCGATTTTCACTCAATTTTCGGTGGTTTTACCGGCCTATCCCCGGGCTCCAGATTCGTCGTATCCCCTTCCCTTCCAAAGGAGTTAAGTGTCACCATCATCTCGAACCGGAATGCCGGTTTGCGTCCATAACATAAGGATAACCGCCTCGCCGCTGGGAGGGGGATTTGGCCAACGATATACGGGGGATCCCCTTGACTTCCATAACCAAGAGGTGGATATTTTTAAACAGAGGTTCATCTTAACCCCGGTGGGAAGCGTCATGAAACCAGACTGGGGACATGAGGTTCGGCAGGTCTGACCCGGCTCGGATAGCGATATCCGGCCGGGGATATTTTATCCCAAAGACCTCCATTGTCATGAAGCGCTCTATCACCAGTATGCTCCTTCTTGCATCCCTAGCTGCCCCGCGACTGTCGGCCCAGACTCCCAGTCCGGCTGCGGGACCCAGCGCGATTCCGACGCCATCCCCTTTCCCCACTGTCACCCCGCAGGGCTATCACACGCCGGAGCCGATTTATGTACCGGATGACTACTCCACCATTCAGGCGGCCATCGGCGCCGCCGCCGAAAGAAGAACGGTCATCGTCCGGAACGGGACTTATACCGGCGCGGGCAATTACAACCTCGATTTCGGAGGAAAAGAACTCACTCTCCGCTCCGAAAACGGGCCCGAAGCCACGATCATCGACGCCGAGAGCAACGGGCGGGGCTTCGTCTTCCAGCATGACGAAACGGCCAACGCCGTCGTGGAAGGCTTCACGATCAGAGGCGGCCTCGGCCAGGATGTTCTCTATCGGGGCGGAGGGATACTCTGCGAAGGATCGGCCTCCCCCCTGATCGCCGATTGCATCATCACCGGGAACGAGAGCCTGGGAGACGGTGGCGGAGTTTTCTGCGGCTCGGGATCCCAGGCGATTTTCAGGGACTGTGCCATATCCGGAAACGGTTCCTTCCGGTTCGCCACGCTGGACTGCGGGTTCGGACGCGGAGGCGGGGTCTTCACGGGATCGGGGGTTACATTCGAAAATTGCCGCATTCAGGACAACATCGCCAAGGGGACAAAGTGCATCTACGACACCGGGGGGTGGGCGAAGGGAGGCGGCGTATACGGCTCGCCCCTCCTCCTCAACTGTACGATCACCAGGAACTCCGCTACCGGCGGGCGGGGATGGGAAGGGGCATACCCCGGCGGCGCCGCTTACGGCGGAGGTATTTACGGCTCCCCCCTGGCGATAAACTGCTTGATCGCGGACAACACGGCCACCGGGGGAGTGAGCCCGTACGGCGGATACGGGGGAAACGCCTACGGTGGCGGCGTCAACGGCAGCCCCACTCTCGTTAGCTGTACCGTAGCCGGCAATGCCGCCACGGGGGGCTCCGGCTATTCCGGGCCGGGGACGGGTTTCGGAGGAGGGGTGTTCAGCGCCTTCACCGCCAACAACTCGATCGTCTGGGGAAATGCGCCGGCCGGCGTCGATTCGTCCTCAAACATAACCTACAGCGACGTTGAGGGCGGTTTCCCGGGGACGCATAACATCGACCAGGACCCGGTCTTCCTGGCCCCATCCGACTACCGTCTCTACCGGTTTTCGCCTGTCATCGACGCCGGAAGCAACGCCTTCGCAGAGGGCGATTCCGACCTGGAAGGAAACCCGCGGATTCTCGACGGGGGGAGCGGCGCGGCGATCATCGACATGGGTCCCTATGAATACGTCCGCATGAACTATCTGATCGACGAAGGCTTCGACGATTTCGACGTCGGACGCCGCCCGCAGGGCTGGACTTTCGTAAACTGCAATCAGGATTCGGATGCCTCCGTGAGTTCGGGAATGTACGGGACCCGCTCGCCGGCCATCCTTCTCAACGCCGCCGGGGATGCCATCGTCTCCTGCCCTTTCTCAATCGGCCATCCCCAGGGGCTGACCTTCTGGTTCCGGGGAGTCTATTACAGTTCCATCCAGACCCTCCGGGTGGAGTGCTCCGGCTCCTCCGATTGGTTCACCTTGACCGAGCTCGCCGTTCTTACGCCCGTCAGCACGAGCGCCGGGCCTTACCTATTGGATACGAACGTCACCCAGCTTCGTTTCGCGCTGGTAGAAAATTATTATCCCGTCGCTCTCGACGACGTCCGCGTCGCTGCCCCCGTCCCCTCTCCGACTTCCACGCCGTACGGGTGGAAAACGCCCTCTCCCCCACCGATACCATCTCCCACGGCGATCCCTTCCCCGATCCCCTCGGCGTCGTCCTCCCCAAGCCCCGCCATCCCAACCCCAACCCCCTCTCCTTCGCCTGGTCTTCTCCCCACGCCGGTCTATCTCGTCCTCGCCAGCGGAGACTACGACGGAGACGGGACATCCGATGTCGCCCTCTTCCATTCGGGGAGCGGATTGTGGGCCGTCCGCGACATCACCCGAACGCATTTCGGAACGAACGGCGACTGGCCGGTCAGCGGCGATTACGACGGTGACGGCACCACCGACATCGGCGTCTTCCGGCGGGATTCCGGCCTCTGGGCCGTGCAGGACATCTCCCGGGCCTACTTCGGTTCATCCCTCGATCGTCCCGTCCCCGCCGACTATGACGGCGACAGGATGTGCGACGCGGGGGTCTTCCGAGATAACTCCGGCATGTGGGCGATCCGGGAGATCACGCGGATATGTTTCGGGACTCAGTGGGATCTGCCCGCGCCCGGAGATTTCAACGGAGACGGTACGGGGGATATAGCCGTTGTCCGCGGTGATTACCGGCCCGGCTTCTGGGCGATTCGCGGCATCAGCCGCTTCTCCTTCTGGCAGGGAGGCTATGGGTATATCCCCCAGCCCGGAGACTACGATGGCGATGGCAGCGACGAGGCCGCAGTTTACGGGCAAATTGAAGGGCTATGGATGATACGCGATATCACGTATTCCTTCTGGGGGAGATGCTGCGACAGTTCCCCGTCGGGAGCCGATTACAACGGCGATGGCCTCCGGGACATCGGCATTTTCAACGAAGCCGGCCGGTGGGCGGTGAGCGGCATCACCCGCTGCTGGTTCGGCTCCACCGGCGACATCCCCGTGACCAGATAACAGGGATAGAGGGGAAGCCATCGTGCAGAGAGAGTGGGGAAACGAGGTCAAGCAATCTGACCCGGATCGGATAATGGGATCCGGCCGGGTTTTTCTTTTGAAACATCAGGGTGGAGGAAGAGGCCCATGAATGATTCTCGACAGCACCATGAGCGAATTATTGTCCCTGTCGTTGCCGTCTCAGCTTTTATTATCTGTTTCCTGTGCGTCCCCAATCTGGCGATTCCTGCGCCATGCCCCCTGGAGATGGTCGCCTACTGGCGGGCGGACAGCGATGCAACCGATCACATGCTGAACCACGACGGCACCTTGCTAGGCGGGGCAACCTTCGGAGAGGGACATTGCGAGGGAGCCTTTTCCCTGGACGGCGAGGACGATTGTGTGAGCATCCCAAGCAGCCCGGATTTCAACTTAAGCCAGACGGACGCCAGGAGCATTGTCCTCTGGTGGAAAGCCGACGTGCTGAACGGGGCCCTTGTAGCCAGAAGAGACTCGGGCAATTTCGATAGCGGCTTGCTTATGGCTATTGAGCCGTCGAATTATTATCTTCATCTCCGGATCAGTCATTGGGCCAAATATTCCGCTGGCTATACCATCGGGCAGTGGTATCAGGTGGCGATAACGAAAAACGGTACCGACTGGAAGCTATACCAAAACGGGTCGGAGATACCCATATCTTCATCGCATAATTGGCCGCATACCCAAGATTCCACGAAGAATGTTCCGCTCTTGATTGGGCAAGACGGCGCTATGTCTTATCCCAACTTCGACGGGTCGATCGACGAGGTCGCCGCCTACAATAAGACCCTCAGCCCCGAGGAAGTCCTCACCCTGTATCAAAGCTCCTGCCATTACTGCTACCGCGTTCCCACCGCCACACCGACCCCCACCCCGGAGGGATACAAGACCCCCACTCCGACTCCCTCCCCGAATCCGACGACCACTCCGACCCCCTGGGGATGCTTCATAGTCGCCGGTGAGGTCCGAAACGCTTATACCGATCAACCGATCGGTGAAGCGTATATACGAACGGTCACCTCCGACTACGGTTCAGACCCCAGTTTCAACTCGGCCACCGGCACATTTTCAATCAGCGCCTGCAGCGGAGTCTCCAGCGGGGATGTCCGCGTGGAAGCACGCTGCCTCTCTTATCTCCCCGGCTACACCGTCGCTGCCTACACTGACTGGCAAGGCGTCTCCGGTCTGATTGTCTATCTCACGCCCGAGTCTTCCGACCCCCAGATCGGAAGCGGCGATTACAACGGTGACGGATCTTCCGATGCTGCAATCTTTCGTCAGTCGACCGGGCAATGGGCGATCAAGGACCTCACCCGTTGTTACTATGGGGCCTCGAACTCCCAGATCGTTCCTGCCGACTATGATGGAGACGGGACCACGGACATAGCCGCCTTCAGCCCCTGGTACCAGTTCCTGTTTGATTCAACGGACCCCCATTGGAGCATCCGGGGTCTGACCCGCTTCCACTTCGGCAACTTCACGGACATCCCCGTCCCCGGAGACTGGGACGGCGACGGCTGCGCCGACGCCGCCATATTCCAGGGTGGGAAAAACCTCTGGGCGGTCCGCGGTGTCACCCGTTTCTTCTTCGGCCAACAGGACGATCAGCCGTTGAGCGCCGATTCCACCGGTGATGGTTCCAGGACGGCCGCCGTCTTCCGGGCCTGCCAGGGCTTGTGGGCGATCCGGGACCTCACCCGCATCTATCTGGGGAACTCCTCCGATCTGGTGGAAATGATGGATCCCACAGGGGACGGGACTGATACGCCGGTCGCTTTCCGCGCTTCATCCGGCCTATGGGCGATCTTCAACTCGACCCGTTTCTACTTCGGATCGTCCGGGGACAGACCCGTGCCGGGAGATTATCCAGGAAACGGCCAGGACGTCCCCGCCGTTTTCCGCAGATCATCCGGTTTGTGGGGGATCCGGGATTTTACCCGGTTTTACTTCGGGGCCACCGGCGACATCCCGGCCACACGGTAGATTGAACCTCGATCCTAGGCCCCATTAGGCCCTCAGGAAGGGCATCGGCGAGGAAGGGCTGAAGAGCTCCCCTGCCCTACCGGAGTAGCGCCAGACAAGCTCGTCGTGAACAAGGGTGGTCCCGGGAGGGGCCGCCCTTTTTCCCCAGTCGCGAAAGTCAGTCTAGAATCGCGGGGCATACCGATGAAAGGCTTGCTGTTTAGATGCTTGGCTCTTGCCTTCGGGGTGACGACCGGCCTGATTTTGGCCGAAGCGGTGGTCCGGATCATTAAAATGGAGGACTCCATCCGCATCGCGCAAGAGACTCGGATGGGGAAAGGGTTCATCGGGGCCGATAAAATCGGGGCAGAAGCCCGCTTCAAGCTCTCCGCTAACCCTCGCTTGCTCTATGAGCCGAATCATCCGCCTCTAGTGCCCAGCGCCAACCTTCCCGACGAACTGCGAGTCCTCTGCCTGGGAGATTCCATCACCGACAACATTTGGCAGCCAATGCGGACCACCTTCCCGGCGCTTCTGGAGAAAATCCTCAATCCGGCGTTGGCGCCATTGGGAAAACGAGCGATCGTGGTCAATGCCGCGGTCACCGGCTACAACGCCGTTCAGGTCGGCGAGTGGTTCAACCAGCAATGGCGAGAACACGAGTTCGACTGGGTGATCTACGCATATTGTTGCGTCAACGACCGGACAATGGCCCGGCAAATTGTCGAAATTGATGGAAATTTCTGGTGCGCGATGGGCATGGAATATATCCCCTGCCTGAAGCCATTCCCGGGACAAGGCGTGCTGCTCCGATATTCCGCTCTCTATCGATGCCTGTCGCTCCATCTTGTCCCCCCCCTCCAGCGATTGGGTATCCCAGCGAGTGAATATACTCCCGATCTGACAGCGGGCACCCAATCTGCGATTCTTAGCCTGCACCGAAATGTCTGCGATTCCGGCGGGCGCTTCTTGCTGGTAGTTTTTCCCAGTCTATCCCCGGAAGAAAGGGAGCACGGTTGGATCATGCGCCTGGCGGATACTAACCGGATTGACTGCTTGGACCTGCAACCGATTTTTAATCACGTAGGGCTAAAACAGATCCGGATTGCCAGCCCCGGTTATTCAGACCTCGTGCATCCCAATCAAAGGGGCCATAGCCTCGTAGCCAATTCGCTAGCGAGGAAGATCCTGGGACAAGATCCTCCCGGCCCCATCCTACCCGCGGTATGCCGGGAGTACTTGCCGGACAATCTGCTCTCTAGGGAAGGGGTCAGGCTGGAGGTTTCGTCCGCGAATAGCCTGCTGGAAAACGCCGGCGCCCTTAATGACGCAAATCCTAGATCGTACTGGCACGTGGCCCTAGATCAAGTGGGCGCGAGCGCTTGGGTAACGATCGATTTCGCCGCGCCGAAAATGGTCCGGGGATTGACCGCTCGCCCCCGGTCAACTCGGCCCCGGCAATTTTTCCGAACCGCTCAACTCCGGGGCAGCACCGACGGGAGGCTCTGGGTCCCGATTGCGGGCTTATGCGAGCCGGATCTTCCCGAGGATGACGCCTGGCGGTTGTGGATTTTCGACAATGAACGTCCTTTTCGTTTCTATCAAGTCGTCTTCGAGGAGGGACACGAAAATGGCCCAGCTCGCAATTTTTACTCCCTGGCTGAGTTGGGCTTATTCGAATAGTCTGCCAAAGCGGAAATGACTTTCGCCGGCCGACGCCTCCCCTGGGCAAAGGCGACGGCCCATTCGGAGTGTCCAGCGAAAGCTTGACCGCTCGGGGCGAAGCTTTCGCTTCACACTCCACCTTATCCTCGGAGAGAAGGGGAGGTGCGCAGACTTATATCGTTGACATCTATTTCCAATCGGATGATACTTTTACCCGCAGCTCACCCTCCCCCCGGCGGGAGGGGCCGCGATGACAGACTCCGGTCATGAGACTCGGCCAGGCAGACCCGGCTCGGATAGCGATATCCGGCCGGGTAGCTTTTTCGCCGGCCAAACACCGGCCAACGAACCCGGGAGGTTCAGGATCATGAAATACCTCGTCGCGGGCGTCATCGGGGTAGCGATCGTTGCGGCAACGAGTTCGCTTGCTGGGGCCGTTACCCAAGTCTACGTCAGTCAGTCCACGGGCAGCGACCTGACCGGGACCGGGAGCAAAGCCAAACCCTGGGCGACGATCGGGAAGGCCATAGATTCGGTCTCGGGCAGCCACGGCAATCCCTATGAAATCCTCGTGGCCCAGGGGACCTATGCCGAGAACGAGTTGCACATGGACGATTACGAATCCATCCTGGGCGGCTATTCACCGCTCAACTGGGAAAGGTCCATCGACACCTTTCAGTCGATCATCGACGCCGACGGCGGCGACCACGCTCTCTGGGGCGCACAATCGCTGACCATCGGAGGCCTCTATATCCAGAATGCCGCGGAGGATGGAATATTCTGTTACGGATCCTCTCCCATCATCGCCTACTGCCGCATCTCCAACTGCGGCTCGGCCGCGATATCCACCGCCGAAGGAGCCGTCATCCGCGACAATATCCTGGAAAACAACCGCTATGGCATTTTCGGCGGAGTCAATCCGGGGTTCACCACCCGGATCGAGAACAATCTCATCCTCTCGTCTCGCGGAACGGCCGCAAACGCGATCACTAGCGTCTCCAACAACATGATCTGCATCAACTCCACCATCGATTCCAACAACAATGGGATATGGGTTCAAAAATTCAGCTCGGGCGAATCCCCGACGGTCGTCATCCAGAACAACAACATCACCAGGAATACCTCAACCTCGGGATATGGTATCTATCTGGTCGATTGGTCGAACCCGACCTACGGCGTCAACCCCGCGCTCGTCACCATCCAGAACAACAACGTTTGGGGCAATGACGACAACTACCACGGCGGAGCTCAACCCGGCACCGGAGACATCTCCCAGAACCCCATGTATTGCAGTCCGCTGGCCGCTTCGCCGAGGGCTGCCCCCCGGACAGAGTCCGACATCAACGCCGCGCTGCGTGAGGATCTGGAGTCGCTCGCCCGGAAAGAGGTCGCCGAAAGACTCGCCGGGCAACGGGGGCGCAGCTCCGGCGAGAGAAAAGCGAACCCCCAGTCGAGCAAGGCCCTGGCGTCCGCCTATAACTACCGCCTGGCGGCCGGCTCCCCTTCCATTGACGCCGGCGCTAACACCGGCGCTCCCACCGACGATCTGGAGGGCAAGGCCCGCCCCAATCCTAATACCGGGGTGGCGGACATCGGCGGCAGCGAGTATTACGCCTCGGTCGCGGAGGGGCTGGATTCCGCCGATTACGACGGGAACGGAACTTCGGATATCGGGATCTTCCGTCCCTCCGAGGGGAAGTGGGCGATCCGGAACGTAACTCTGGTCTATTTCGGGGGCACCTCGGACTGTCCGGTCTCCGCCGACTACAACGGAGACGGGACATCGGACTTCGCGATCTACCGCCCCGCCCTGGGGATGTGGTCGGTGCGGAACGTGACCAGGCTCTATCTCGGCAACAGCGCCGACTTATTGGCGCCCGGCGATTATGACGGGAACGGGACCGTCGAAGCGGGCATCTTCCGCCCCTCGAACGGGATGTGGTCGATCCGCAACGCCACCCGCATCTACCTGGGCAATTCCAGCGATCGCCCGGCCCCGGGAGATTTCGACGGCGACGGGAGGAAAGACGCGGCGATCTTCCGGCCCTCCTCCACTCTCTGGTCGGTTTGGAACGTGACCAGGTTCTTCTTCGGGAATTCGACCGATGCGCCGATGCCGGGTGATTACAATGGGGATGGGGCAGACGAGGGGGCGATCTTCCGGGCGTCAGCCGGGATGTGGTCGATCCGGAACCTCACCCGCTGGTATCAGGGAAGCCGCACGGATTCCCCGGTGAGGGCCGACTTCGCCGGCTCGGGGCGGGACCAGATCGGCATCTTCCGGGACTCGGCCAAGATGTGGTCGGTCCTCAACCTGACCCGCACCTACTTCGGCTCCAGCGGCGACATCCCCGTGACCCGCTAAAACGAGATGGCGGGGTAGGCAGGGCGGTCTCCTCAGAAAGGGGAACGGAACCGGATGAAGGGAACACTGGCGCTTCCGCTGGGTCTCGGCTTGTGCCTGCTCCCCTTTGCTTCCGCTGCCCCCGCCGCCCTCCTCATCGACGAAGGTTTCAACAACTTCGAGTTTGGGGTCCGGCCGGACGGCTGGATCTTCACCAACTGCAACGCCAACTCCGACGTTTACACCTCTGCCGCTTACTACGGCTACGGACGGCCGGCGCTCATGCTCGACGACACCGGCGACTCCGCCGCCAGCGCCGCTTTCTCGGCCGGGTCGGGTCTAGAACTCAAGTTCTGGTATCGGGGAGACAGCACGGACGCGACCAGCAATCTTCTCGTTGAACAGAAGTATGCCGGGAGCTGGAACTCGCTCACCTCCCTCTCCAGCCTCCCCCCCTCGGGGACGGAATCTCCGTTCATCCCCCTCTCTGCCAGCGCCTCCGGCGTCAAGTTCAGCTACACCAAGAGCTTCGGCAAGCTGGCTCTGGACGACGTCCGGATCATCAGCCGCAGATACATGCGGGTCACCTACCTGAGCTGGACCCTCCAGGGATCGACCGGGGCGTACGGGGACGCGGTCTACTACGAGTTTCCCGGAGAGGACGGCCTTCTCGACACCCCGGACGACAAAAACCTTCTCTTCGACGGTGGGTACAGCACCAGTCCTTCCGAAGCCCTGGGCCAGTTCCTGGACTCCAAGATCGGGGCGGGGGGAACTATCCACTACATGGTGCTCTCGTCTCCCGGGGCCGACCACATCTATGGGCTAGTTATGGCGGTGAAACGCTACAACGTCCTCAACTACTATGAGAACGTCCGCTGGAACCCGGGAGTCAAAGGTGATTACGATAGTTTCATCGCGGACCTCAACGCGGACGAGGGCGGCTGCAACGTCTATTACTACAACGCCGGCCATTACCTGAGCGGGCCGAGCACGAACCTGGGTCCGGGGTGGGACCCTTACATCCGGGCCCGGGTCCTCGCCGCGAAGACAGAGCCCGGCTCAGTCAGCGAAGACAACCCTTGGGCCGGTGTCATCCAGATCCGGTGCGGGGATTCCGTTTTCCTCCAGGGAGGCGACGCCAACGATTCCACCGGGGAACAGTGGATACTCGATAACAACACGACCTACAGCTACTCGGGGGCACGGACGGATCTCGCCGACACCGATTTCTACAAAGTCCACCACCACGGGAGCGACGGGGCGAGCGGGGCGAACTTCCTCAACCAGATGAGCCCGCAATACGCGGTGGTGACTGTCGCCCACAGCTCGGCCAACCACCCGACCGCCGGGGCGCTCGACCGGATCAACGACGCCGGCGGCGTCTCCTATCGCGTCGACCTTGACCATCACGTCACGGTCCGCTGCGACAATCTGGACAACTACGAGATCACCCGTTCGATGTGCTGGAGCCGTCAGACCGACATTCTGTACGGTGGAAGCGGCGGGTACTACGCATCCGGAGAACTCCATTTCCCACCTCCCCCGCTGGTCGCGAATCTCCGGGCGGTCGAAGAAACCAAGGAGCGCGTGGTGGTGGCCTGGGATGCCTGCACCACCCCGAGCACGGCGTATAACGTCTACCGCTCTTTGACCCACGATGGCGACAGCGGCGCGGGGACCGCCCGCGAACCGGGAATGGCCGACGCCACGGGGATCTACCAGAAGCTCACCGCTTCGGCCATAGCCTACACTTCGTATACCGACGTCCAGGGCCAGCCCGGGACCACGTATTACTATCGGGTGGCCAGCCTCCAGACGAACACCGACGGCGCGTCGTCTGTCACCTACGAGCGGAGATGGTCGAACGAGGTGGCGGCCCGGCGAACGAATTTCAGCCCCACACCGACACCGATAGGCTACCGCACACCCACTCCGACCCCGACGCCGTCGCCGTCCGCCACCCCCTCTCCGTCGCCGTCGCCCAGCTCGTCCCCATCCCCCACCCCGACTCCCTCCCCCAGCCCGTCTCCGTCTTCCACCCCGTCGCCGACTCCCGAGGGTTATCATACCCCGACGCCGACTCCATCGCCGAGTTCGAGCCCGACCGCCTCGCCGTCACCGAGCGCTTCTCCCACTTCCAGCCCTTCGCCTACCCCGGAGGGATACCTCACGCCGACGCCCACGCCGAGCCCGGCTCCCTCTCCTTCTCCCACTCCCGTCGGTTTCATCTGCTTCGTCTCCCTTGGCTACTCGACCTACCTGGGCGGAGGCAACCCGAGCGATGCCGCCTACGCCATCGCCCTCGGACCGGAGGGCGAGGCCTACGTAACCGGGACCACCCTGTCGACCGCCTTCCCGACCCTGAACCCCTATCAATCCACGCAGTCGGCCATCCCCGCCTCCCAGGACGTCTTCCTGGCGGTTGTCTCCTCCTCCGGTTCCTCGCTCGTCTTCTCCACCTACTTGGGCGGGACTCGGGAAGAGAGCGGCCGGGCGATCCGCCTGGATTCCGAACTCTGCCCTTATCTGGCCGGGGATACCTGGTCGAATGATTTCCCGACGATAGATCCTTTGCAGGCTTCCCTGAACAATGCCCTGGGCAGCTACATGGACGCTTTCGCCGTTAAATTTTCTTCCTCCGGATCGTCGCTCGTCTTCTCCACCTATCTGGGGGGGGTCAACCAGGATCAGGCGCTGGCGATAGAGGTCGACGGGGAGCGGAGGATCGTCCTGGGCGGGTTCACCAGGTCCTCCAACTTCCCGACCCAGAATCCCTATCAGCCCAGTTTGGCAGGCTCGACGGCCAGCGATGCTTTCGCGGCGCGCCTTTCCTCCTCCGGGAGTTCGCTGGAGTTCTCCACTTTCATCGGAGGCAGCCTCAATGATCAGGCCAACGGCTTGGCCGTCGACGCCACTGGCAACGTCTACCTTGGCGGTTACGCCGTATCCGCAAACTTCCCGACCCGTAACGCATTTCAGTCCAGCCGGGCCGGCAGCACGTACGATGCGTTCGTGACCGCCCTGAACTCGTCCGGGTCCCAGCTGATCTATTCCAGCTATCTCGGGGGTAGCGACTCCGACATCGGTTACTCCTTCGCTCTCGACTGCCTGGGCCGGGCTTATCTCGCCGGGCATACCGCCTCCCCCGATTTTCCCCTCGTCCAACCCTACCAATCGAGCCGGAGCGGCACGGGGACCGACGCCTTCGTGGCCCAAATCTCCTCCTCCGGGACCAGCCTCCTATATTCCACCTACCTGGGAGGAGCGGGTTCGGATTCTGGCTACGCAATCGCCTGCGATTCGTCGGATGGTTTCTACCTGAGCGGGAGAACCGCTTCCTCCGACTTTCCCACGCTCTGCGCCTATCAAGCGAGCTCGGCCGGCGGCTATGATGCCTTTGTCGCACACATGGCGGGGCCGGCTCTCATCTTCTCCACCTTCCTGGGAGGGAGCGCCGGCGACGAAGGCAAAGGGGTGGCGGCCGGAGCGACCGACTGCTATGTCGCCGGACAAACCTACTCCTCGAATTTTCCCACGGTCAGCGCCTATCAAGCGTCCTGGGGCGGAACCGAGGCCGCGACCGACGGTTTCGTCAGCAAGCTGGCCTTGATTTGTTACCAAATCACTCCGACACCGGTAGGATACCACACGCCCAGCCCGACCCCGGCGCCGTCGCCCTCCGCCACCCGCTCACCGTCGCCGACCCCGTCGCCCTCCGCCTCCCCCAGTCCCAGCATTACCCCCACGCCAGAGGGATACAAGAGCCCCCCTCCCAGTCCCTCGGCGACACCAACCGCCACCTCGACTCCAACCCCCGTCCCCACCTTCACGCCCACACCCCCGGTCTGCGACACCGATATGATCGCCTATTGGAAGGCGGATGGGGATACCGTCGACAGCGCGGGGGACCATGATGGGACTCTTTCGGGAGCTAGCTATACTTCCGGTAAGGTTGACCAGGCTTTCGCTTGCCAGAGCGGAGCCTATGTGAGAATCCCCTCCAGCACCGCTTTCGACTTCGGCTCTACTTCCTTCTCGATGTGCGCGTGGATCAAGACCGACCAGATCCAGCAACCGGCGTACGGAACTATATTCGCCCGGACTGAACTGGGTTGGCCCGCGTATCCGCCGTATTTTGCCGCGTACGATTGCCACGTCGATGGGCACTATTTCGGGGTCATGCTGCGGGATGACCTGAACGGTTTCGGCCAACTCGACATTAGGGGAACAAAGGATGTCACCGACAATAACTGGCATTTCGTTGTGGGGACGGTGGACCGCGCAAAAACGGAAGTCAGGGCCTATGTCGATGGCGCTCTGGACGATAGCGGAAGCCTCGCTGAAACCGGGGCTATGACTTTCACTGCCGACGAGTCTGTCGGGTGCACGCTCAATCCCAACGCCGGCTACTTCTTCAGGGGTGCAATCGATGAGCTGGCGGTTTATCGAAGGGCTCTGAGCGAAACCGAGATTCTGGACCTGTACCAGTCCTCTTACCATTACTGTGAGACCACGCCCTCACCCGGGCCTTCCGCCACCCCGACCGCCGAACCGACCAAGACCCCGACGCCCGAGCCATCCCCCACCCCGTCGCCCACCCCGGTCAGTCCCTCTCCGTCCGTTACCCCCACACCCGAGCCTACCGCCACGCCCTCCCCCAGCGCGACGCCGATCACGCCGACGCCGACGGCCGCGCCTTCTCCGTCTCCCAGCCCGACGCCGATCACCCCGACGCCGACGGCCACTCCTTCTCCGTCTCCCAGCCCGACGCCGATCACCCCGACGCCGACGGCCACTCCTTCTCCGTCTCCCAGCCCGACGATCATCACTCCGACTCCCTCCGCCTCGCCGACCCCGAGCGTCCGGCCGAGCGCATCCGCGACCCCCAGCCCAAGCGTTACGCCTTCGCGCACGCCGACGCCGTCGCCCACTCCCACCTGCGGGCCAAGCATCGCGCCCCAGCGGGAGGTGATCCAATCGGGCGACTACGACGGGGATGCGGCGGCCGACCCCGCCATTTTCCGTCCCACCGGCGGGCTCTGGTCGATCCGCGGCATCACCCGCCTGTATTTCGGAAACTCCACGGACCAGACCGCCCCCGGCGACTACGACGGCGACGGCACCGCCGACATCGCCGTCTACCGGGGTGCCACCGGCCTCTGGTCGATCGCCGGCCTCTCCCGCGCCTACTTCGGAGGACTCAGCGACCGCGCCGTCCCCGCCGACTACGACGGCGACGGGTCCTGCGACGTCGGGATCTTCCGGGAGAACGGGGGGATCTGGTCGATCCGCTTCCTGACCCGTTTCTACTTCGGGGCGACCGGAGACTGGCCGATCCCGGGAGACTACACCGGCGACGGAACGGCGGAAGGAGGGCTCTACCGCGTCTCCTCGGGCCAGTGGCTGATCTACGGTCTCACCCGCTTCTATTTCGGTTCTTCCAGCGACTGGCCGGTCCCCGGGAACTATGCCGGCGCGGGGTCGCGGTCCTTCGGGATCTTTCGCCCCTGCTCGGGGATGTGGGGCTTGCGGGACCTGACCCGCTTGTATTTCGGCAACTGCTTCGACTATCCGCGCCCCGGCGACTTCAACGCGGACGGGACGGACGACCTCGCCATTTTCCGGGAATCGACCGGGATGTGGTCGGCCCGGAACCTGACCAGGGTATATTTCGGAGGAACGGGGGACATCCCCGTCACCCGCTAGAACCGGCGGCCGGCCTCCGCCAGTCAATGGCGTCCTCCTGAACTGCGCGCTTGACCGGCCAAGCGGAGAGGAGAATACTGCCGGACAACGTGAGAAGCCGCCGGATATCCGAAGCGATCGTCTGCTCGGCCGCCCTGGGTTGCCTTGCCCTCGGGGCGGCCCATCGGGCCTTTCCGTTCGCCGAGGAGCCGATCGGCTTCAAGGATCCCCTCACCCAGGTCGTGTGGGAAGAAGACAAGGTGAGCACCATCCATGCCGATCTGGTATACGCCCTGGCCCTGGCGGCCGGCTTCTCGGAGGAGGACGCCGGAACGATCATGATCTGGGACCAGCTCGTGGATTCCAACCGGCTCGGCCCCGGCGACGAGGCGGTTTACACCAACTGCCTCGGCTCCACCCCGACGGCGCCCGATCCCTCCGATCCCGGCGTCTGCCCAAGCGGCGGCGAACTGGAGCGCCAGATCTGGCCGACCGGAGAATACGAAGACGGCTCCTGCGTGACCGACCGCCACGGCCCCTACGCCACCAACTTCCACTGGCTGCATCAGACCGATTCCGAGATCGGCGCAGTGAAGAAGTGGGCCAGGGGGGAGAAGGACCACCTCGAGGGCTGGGCCGTGTACGCCTGGGGCCGTTACACGGAAGGCCTGCTCGACGCCGCCTGCCAATACAAGCGCTGGGACGTCATCGATATCGGGATCACTCCCGGCACGCTCGAAGCCTATGGAACGTATTTGCATATGCTGGCGGACACTTATTCGCACCTGGACTGCCTCAACGCCATCGGGGACCTGTATCCCTTCGTCACCCACACCCAGCTGCCGCACGATTCCGATCAATGCCCCTATTGCTCCGCCTGCTATTACAACCCTCCGATCCCGCACAACGGCGACACGCACGGTCAGGAGTTCGGCGACCCGGCGACCACGGGCAAGCGCGCCCACCGCACCTACGAGGCTTCGATCGCGGTCTTCAGCGAGCTCACGGAGCGGAGCATCGAGCGCGAGGGGGTATACGCTCCCGTCAAGCTCACGGACACCCTCCCGACGATGGGAGGGGTCACCCTGGACCAGGCGATCCAGAACTTCATCTACACCTGGGCCTACCAGAACCAGCGCCTCGGGGCGAACCCGGGCGAGTATGCGGAAAACCGGCGGGCTTACGCAGGAAAGATAGCGGCCGCCGTAAGCGTGCTGCGGGAGAACAAGGTCCACGAAGCGGTCGTCGCCTCGGGAGACTACGACGGGGACAGCCGGGCCGATATCGCCGTCTTCCGCCCCGCGTCGGGCCTCTGGTCGGTGAAGGACGTGACGAGGGTATCCTCCCCGGCCGGGGACAACGATTATCCCGTCTCCGGCGATTACAGCGGGGATGGAACGGCGGAGATGGCTTTCTTCCGCCCCTCCTCGGGGCTTTGGTCCGTGCCGGACGTCACGCGGGCCGCCTTCGGCGCTGCGGGCGATCTCCCCGTCCCCGAGGACTATGACGGCGACGGAACCTGCGAGATCGGCGTCTTCCGGGCGGACGGCGGGCTGTGGTCCATCCGCGGTCTCAGCCGGTTCTACTTCGGCGGGACCGGCGATTGGCCGCTGCCGGGGAACTGGGACGGAAACGGCGAGGCCGCGGCGGGCCTCTATCGCCCCTCGGCGGGGAAGTGGATGATCCGGGATATCTCCCGTTTCTATCTGGGCGATCCCACCGATTGGCCGGTCCCCGGCGACTACACGGGGGACGGCTCCTGGGCCGCCGCCATCTTCCGTCCCTGCGCGGGGTTATGGGCGATCCGGGAGTTCACGCGGTTATCCTTCGGAAACTGTTTCGACTCTCCGGTCCCCGCCGACTATTCCGGCGAAGGGACCACCGGCATCGCCGTCTTTCGGGATTCCGCCGGCCGCTGGGCGATCCGCAATCTCTCGCGGGCGTATTTCGGCTCGACCGGGGATATCGCCGTCTCCCGCTAGAGCGATCGCGGGGATGCGACTCCCCCGTAGACCCCGATCGGCGCGGCGGGATCATCATGTGAAGATATCAACCCTATCACGCTTCCTGCTCGTCATGGCCGTCCTCCTCGCCCCCCCGGGAGCGGGATGGGCTGCCCTCGCCGGGGCAACGCCCGAAGGCGCTAGGGATGACGCCACGGGCAGCCAGTTGACGGAGCTCAACAAGAAGATCACCAATCCGGTGAGCAACATCTGGTCGCTCGCCTTCCAGCAGAACAACTACTACCTGGACGACCTAAAACGCTGGCAGTCGAACCTGCAGTTCCAGCCCCTCCTGCCCGTCGCCCTGACCCGGGAATGGAACCTGATCACCCGGCCGGTCATCCAGATCTTCAACTCCATCCCCTACCGGACCGCCCTCGCGGGCGGCGGCGACGGCGGAGGAGAGGAGGAGATCCGCCGGACGACGGGGCTGGGCGACAGCATCCTGGCGGAGATGCTTTCCCCGGGCCCCGAGCTCGTCGGCAACTGGATCATCGGCCTCGGGCCGACCTTCGTCTTCCCCAGCGCCTCCACCGATTGGACGGGAGCCGGGAAGTGGCAGGCCGGGCCCGCGGTTTTATTCGGTTATATGTCGAAAAAGTGGATCCTGGGCGCCTTCGTCCAGAATTGGACATCCTTTGCCGGCGACCATGACCGGGCGGATACGAGCCAGATGAACATCCAACCGATCACGGCCTACTTTTTCGGCCAGGGCTGGAGCATCGGCTATTCCGGGAATATCCTGGCCGATTGGCGGGCGCGGGCGTCCGAGGCGTGGACCATTCCCCTCGGCGCGAGCATCGGGAAGGTGGTGAAGATCGGGCGACTCCCCCTGAAGATCGGCCTCTCCGGACAGTATTTCCCCGTTCACCCCGATGTCTTCGGGCCGCGGTGGAACATACAGCTGGCCGTTACCCCCGTGATTCCGAAGCTGATCCGGGGAGAGATTTTCGCGGAGTAGCGCCGGGGGACTACGCGGGCGACGGACCGGGCGCCCGGCCGTCTAGCGCCCCTCGCTGGGGGCCTGGTACGTCTACGGCCTACTCCAGGAGCCCGCGCCCAGTCAGCTTGAGGAAGACGTCCTCCAGCGTGGCCGGGCGGTGGAGGACGTTGGGGAGGTCGAGCTCCACGATCCTCCGCATCGCCTCCCTCCCGTCGCGGCAGTGGAGGTAAAGCGTGTCGCCCGCCCGCTCGTGGCCGGCGACGACCCCTTCCAGGAGGGCGAGGAGCTTCCAGTCCTCCTCCGGCCCGATCCGGACCTCCACCACCTCCCGGCCAATCTCGTCCTCCACCAGCTTCCGAGGCGACCCCTCCTTCAGGATCCGCCCCCGGTGCATGACGACGAGGCGGTCGCAGAGCTGGGCCGCTTCCTCCATGTACTGGGTGGTGAGGACGAGGGTCGCCCCCCGGTTTTTCAGCGAGCGAAGCCTCTGCCAGATCAGGTGGCGGGCCTGGGGGTCGAGGCCGGTGGTCGGCTCGTCGGCGATGATCAGCCTCGGGTCGTTGAGGAGGGCGCGGGCCACCAGGATCCTCCGCTTCATCCCGGTCGAGAGCTCGTCGATCCGGGCCGATCGCTTCCCCTCGAGCTCCACGAAGCTTAAGAGCTCGGCCACCCGCGCCCTGATCTCGCGGCGGCCGAGGTCGAAGAACCGGGCGAAGACCGCGAGGTTCTCCTCGACCGTGAGATCGCCGTCGAGCGTGATCTCCTGGGGGATGACGCCGGTGAGGGCCTTGATCCGGCGGTTGCCGACTCCGGCCGTCTCGCCGAAGACGGTGAGCGTCCCCGAGGTGACCGGCGAGACGCAATGGATCATCCGGATGGTCGTGGTCTTCCCGGCCCCGTTGGGGCCCAGGAAACCGAAGCACTCCCCTTCCCCGATCTCGAAGGCGACGGCGTCCACGGCGAGGACCTCGCCGTAGCGCTTGGTCAGTTCCCGGGCGACGATGGCGGCTTTGATCGGCATGGCTAACCGAAAGATTTAGCGGACGATTGAACAGGCGGGGATAGGGCAACCGGCCGGGCGGCTCGTCCGCCCATCTCGTCCCTACCGTCCATTCAGCTCCTATCGTCCAGGGCGTCCGGCAACTCGTTGGGATTCTCCGCCCCGGCCGGGAAATGCTCCGCCAGGCGGCGGCCCACCTCCTCGATCCCCCGGAGCAGCCCCTCGGTGAAGTCCCCCTTCCGGAAATCGGCCGCAAGCGCCCGGGAGACCGCCGCCCAGAAATCATCCCCCACCCGCGCGTGGATCCCCTCGTCGCCCAGGACCGCGAAGCGGCGGCGGGAGGGGACGACGAAGAAGAGGACGCCGTTGCGCTCCCGGGTGCGGGCCATCCCCAGGCGGGCAAAGGCCCGCTCGGCGTTGCGCCGGACCGACCCCCAGAAAAAGGTCGCCACCGAGACGCGGATCTCGCCCGTCGTCCCCCGCTCCGCCGCGACGATCGCCCGGCGGACCCGCTCGGCGTCGATGGACTTAAGAAGCTTCCTTCGCTGCATGGTCTTCGCCTCCGCGCCCTTCACCAGGACCCCGAGGCCCCTCCGCCGCCCGAGCGGCCTCCGCCGGAGCCGCGGAAGCCTCCGCCCCCGCCGCTATAGCCCCCTCCCTTCCCCCCGCTCAGGATCGTGAAGAGGAGCCAGAGGGCGAGACCGGGGTTCCAGATCAGGAGGAGGAGGAAGAGAACGGCCCCGGCGATGGCGAGGGCGGTCCGGAACCAGCCCTCGCCCGCCTCGGGCGGGGCGGAGGGGAGTTCCCCCTCCGCCGTTGTGCCCGAGGCGGCGACGCCGGCGGGGAGGAGGGAGGCCAGGACAAGAAAAGCGAGCAGGCGGCGGCTCATGCGGATTTCGCGCTCCCGATCTTAAGCGCTTTTAGTGAATTGTAATTTTATCCCGATCCATCCCGGAAAACCAATGGTTTTCCGGGATGGATCGGGCTAGCGGAGCGCCGACGGAAATCCAACGGATTGTTTCTAAGTTTCCAGTTGACAAATTCTTTTAATACTAATAATTTCCCCATATTAACACTGTCATGTTGCGGCGTCGGAACGCCGCGGTTCATGGCGGGAACCCTCAATCCAAGGAGGAGACAGAAGTGGCAATCCGGATAAGCAACCTGGAGGCGCAGATCGGCGATCTCGCCGCTCGCGAGGCGGAGAAGCGGGTCTCCGCTCTCCTTAAGCAAGCCTTAAAACTCTCCCGCCGCCTCTCCGCGGCGGCCCGCGAGATCGCCTCGTTCCATCGCGCGGCGGGCGGGGCGGCCCGGAAGGGCGGCCGTCCGGCCGGACGGCGCCGCGGGCGCAAGCCCGGAAGAAAGCCCGGCAGAAAGCCCGGAAGGAAACCCGGGAGAAAGCCGGGGAGGAAGGCGGCGAAGGGCCGGGCCGCGGGGATCACGCCGGCGGGCCTGAAAGCCCTCCGGAGGAAGCTCGGAGTCAACCAGGAGGAGCTGGCCAAGATGCTCCGGGTCAGCGCGGCCGCCGTCCGCTCCTGGGAGCAGGGCCGGGCCAAGCCCCGCGCGGCTAAGCTCGCCCGCATCCAAGCCCTCTCCAGCCGGGGCGCTGGGCGGGTCGGCCGTCCCCGGAAGGCTCGGAAGGTCCGCCGGACCAGACGGGCTCGTCCCGCCGCCCCCGCGGCGGCGACCCCCGCGCCCGAGACGGCGAGCTGACCGGCGATCGCGATCGGTCCACGGCAAGGGCGGCCTCCTCCGGAGGCCGCCCTTTTGCTTTCGCCCGTAGACCATCCGGCCCGCGAGCGGGGACTCAATCGGGGGCGGGGAGGCGGGAGAGGTTGAGCCGGGCGTTCCGGCACTCCGGATCGAGGTCCAGGGCTTTCCGGAAATAATCCCTCGCCTCCGCGATCCTCCCCAGACGGGCGTAGGCCGTCCCCAGGTTGTTGTAGGCCATGGCGTGGTCCGGCTTCAAACGGATCGCCTCCCGATAGGCGGCCAGCGCCTCGTCAAGCTTCCCGACATCGGCGAGGGAGTTGCCCAGGTTGCTGTAGGCGTCGGGGTAGGACGGGTTGGCCCGGATCGCCGACCGGTAGGCCGCGATCGCCCCCGCGGCGTCTCCCTCGTTGGCGAGGAAGATCCCCAGGTTGTTCCAGGCGGAGAACGCGCCCGGATTGGAACGGACCGCCTCCCGGTAGTGGGCGGCCGCCCGCTCCCTCTCCCCCTTCCGGGCGTAGGCCGCGCCGAGTCCGCCGTGGGCCTCGGAGTAACCCGGCCGGAGGCGGAGCGCCTCGGTAAAGGCGGCGATCGCCTCGTCGGTCTTCCCCAGCGCGACGAGCGAGAGGCCGAGGTTGTAGGGGACTTTGGGGTCGTCCGGCGTGAGGAGGGAGGCCGCCCGGTAGGCCGCGATCGCCTCCTCCTGCCGCCCCTTGACCGCGAGGAGAGCGCCCAGGTTGTTGTAGGCGCGGGCGTAGTCCGGCTTGATCCGGACCGCGGTCCGGTAGTGCTCGATCGCCTCCTCGGAGCCCGCGCCGTCCGAGAGGGTGATCCCCAGGTTGTAGTGGGACATGTAGGAGCGGTCGTTGACGCGGAGGGCGTGGCGGAAAAGGGAGAGGTTGTCCGCCCAGTATCCCCTCTGGATGAAGGCCAAAACGGCCCAGGCCAGGACCGGGAGCGCCAGGGCGGCGCGGAAGCGGCGGGGGACGGCGAAGGCGAGCCCGGCGAAGGCCAGGGCCGGGCCGAGCAGGGCGAGGTAGAGGAAGCGGTCGGCCACGTTGGAGAAGACCTGGTAGCCGTGGGGGACGAGCCCCAGAGTCGGGGCGGCGGCGGCGGCGAAGACGCCGAGCGCGATCAGCCATCTCCGGTCGCGGGGGAGGAGGAGAAAGACGGCGAGGGAGACGGGGAAGATCCAGGTGAAGCGGATCCAGCCCCGCGCCGCCAGGAAGGCCGTGGTCCGGCCATAGTCGATCCCGAGCCCGACGGGGACGAAGACCTTCGCCAGGTAGAAGGCGAGCGCGTCGAGGGCGACCAGGGGCCGGAGGAGCGGCGGGGCGACCTCCCCCAGGGGGATCTCCGCCTCCGCGACCTTGGCCATGACCATGATCGGGACCGCCAGAACGAGCCAGCCGACCAGGAGCGGGGCGGGAAGGAAGCGCCGGGCGGGGGATGAGTCGGGAGCGCGGGAATACGGATCCCAGACGCCAAGGAGCCAGGCGACGGCCGGGACTACCACCGCCGATGGCTTGGAGAGAAGGGCCAAAACGAAGGAAAGGCTGGCGAGGGCGAGCAATCCTTTTTTTCGGCGGCGGCGCGGAGGGAGGTCATCGCCTTCGGAAGATCCTTGGACAGTCGAACCCCGGAGATAGAGCAGGAGGGCCGCCGCCGAAAAAAAGCCGGAGAGGAGGTCCTTCAAGCTCGAAACCCAGGCTACCGGCTCGACCTGGAGGGGGTGGATGGCGAAGAGGAGGGCGCCGAGAGCGGCGGCGAACCGCGCCGCGGGGACGGGTCCGTCGGGTCGGGCCTTCCCTCCGCCCGCCCCGGCGAAGAGGCGGAGGAGAAGAAAATAGACGACGAGGACGGTGAGGAGATGGACCAGGAGGTTCGCGGCGTGGAAGGCGCCGGGGACGAAGACCGTCCCCCCCTCCGGGGACGGCGCGGGCTGGGAGAGGCGAGCGACCAGGGACCAGGCGCTGAAGGTGAGCGGGATGTAGAGCGCCTGGTGGGGACCCGCCCAAAAGCGCCAGGCGTTGGCGACGGTCGGCGGGGAGAGATAGGGGTTCTGGTAGACGTGGATGTCGTCGTCCCAGCCGACGAAGCGGTAGCCGACGACCGGGCCGAAGATGGCCGCCGCCGCGATCAGGGGGAGGAGGGGGAAGAACCGGCTCGCGCGCACTCTCGGCTGTCCCGGGTTTGATCCGCCGCTAGTTGTTAGTTTCCGCCGGCTTACGCCCGCTCGACGCGAGACGGATCACTCGTCGAGCCGGGAAAGGGACGGGATGCGGTAGCGCTCGGCGATCCGGCGATCGGCCTCGGCCAACGCCTTCGCGGGGAGGACCGCCCGCCGGCCGTGCTCCTCGAACTCGAAGACCTGGAATCCGCCGAGGGGCGAGCGGAGGGCCTCCGCGACGTCCCGGAGGCGCCCGATCGGCTTCCCGTTGACGCGGGCGAGGACGATGTCGCCGAGGTCCTGGTAGCCCGTGTTGATCTCGTCCGGGAGGACCTGGGTCAGGATGACGATCCGCTCCCGCCCCGGCCGCGATTCCTCCGCCCGATAGTAGAAGTCGTAGAGGAACTTCTTGTTCGCCCGGTTCTTCCAGTCGTCCCCCCAGGTTTTCAGGTAGTCCCGGGTCAGCTCCTCGATGACCAAGCCGCCGGTGACCAGGTATTGGGGGGGGCGGTCGGTCGGAAGGCTGGGGATGAGGAAGGCTTCGGGATCGACCCGGGACAGGCTCAGTTCGAACCCGAGGACGGCCCCCTCCCGGGATACGGTCAGCGGGACGGTTTCGCCGGGGAAGTGGCCGCGCTGGACGATGTCCGGGAAAGCGATCCTACCCCAGTCGGGATGGCGCCAGTAGCCCTCGGAGTCGATCGGCTTCCCATCCAGGGAGAGCAGGACGTCCCCTTCCCGGAGGGGAGACTCGGGGACGGTCACGCTCTTGACGTAGACGCCGCCGTCCGGCGAGGGGATCCTGAGCCAGCGCCGGAAATCGGGGCCGACGGCGGGCGCCCAGGAGAAACCGAGGCGGGCGAAGCCGCGGTAGCCTCCGGGGCCGATCCCCTCGAGGAAGCGGCGAATGACGGAGGCGGGGATGACCTGGGCGTACTGCCGCTCCCCGTTGTAGGACATGGTGATCCCGATCATCCTCTCCCCGGAGAAGACCGGCTCGCTCCAGCCGCCGCCCCGGTCCTCGAAGTTCACCGCCGCGCCGTAGGCGAGGTAGGTGAACCAGCTGTAGTAGTAGTCGTCGAGGGCGATCTGGACGAGGTGGCCGGGGATCTCGCGGAGGTCCTTGGACTGCTCGAAGACCAGGAACTTCACCGGCTGGTCGACGGCGGCCGTCTCTTCCATGACCACGCCGGTCAGATCGCTGAAGAAGGCTTCGTCGTCCACCCTGATCACGGCCAGGTCGATCTCGTAGTCGGCGGTCTCCACCCGCCCGATCGCCGACTCGCTCGAAGAGCCCTTCTGGACCCGGATCAGGGTGGCGGCGCGGATCAGGTCCGCCGTGGCCAGGATCCGGCCGGGGGAGAGGACGCAGCCGTAGCCGGAGCGGCTCTTCTCGTTCCCCTTCTCCCAGGGGCTCTCCAGCGAGTAGTCCTGGTAGGCCACGCGCAGGCGGACGAGCGAGGAGGCGGGATCGGCGGCCGCGCGGGCGGGAGCCGGGGACGGACCGAGAAGTCCGGCCAGGAGGAGCAGGGGGAGCGCCCTCACTCTCCGCCTCCGGCGACCGCGGCCGCCCCCTCGAGGTGGCGGTCCGAGGCGATCCCGTAGCGTTCCAGGATGCCCGCGTTCTCCTCGGCCACCCGGGCGGCGTCGAGAACGCAGGGAGAGCGCCCGTCCTCGAACTCGATCACGTGGAAGCCCTGGGTCTGGGCGGCGAAGGCGCCCGGGAGGTCGGAGAGGCGATCGATCGGCCGTCCGTTGACCCGGTCTACGATCTCGTCGGAGAGTCCGGTGTAGTAGCGGTTGACCGAAGCGGAGAGGACCCGGGCGAGGACGACCACCTCCGGGCGCTCCCGGTAGAGGGCGTCGCTATAGTAGAAGGCGTAGTAGTAGAGCAGCCGCTTGTCGGCCTTGTCCGCCCAGTCTTCGCCCCAGGTCTTCAGGTATTCCCGGGAGAGAGGGAGGAAGACCAACCCTCCGAACACGAAATACTCCGGCTCCCGGTCGTAGACGTTGGCGTGGGACATCGCCTCGGCCTCGGAGACCAGCCGGATCGTTTCCTCTCTCTCCTCCCCGCCCCGGAAGACCTGGAGGACGACCGAGTCCTTGACCTGCTTGCGCTCGACCGCTTCGTTGAGCGAGCAGCGGTTCCCCTCGATCGTGATGGCGCCGTCGTTCTGGATCTCGATCCCGTCGATCGCGACCAGGACGTCGCCCCGGCGGATCTGCTCGGCGGCGGAGCGGTCGGGGACGACCGACTCCACCGCCACCCCGGTCCGTCCCTCCGGGAGCTTGAGGAAGCTCCGGTAGGCCGGGTTGAGGAGGTCGGAGTAGACGATCCCGAGGTCGGGGTAGCCGTGGTAGACGCCGTCGGCGATGTCGTCGAGAAAATGGCGGATCACGGTGAGCGGGATGACGTAGCCGATGTTCTCGGCCTCGGTCATCGCCTGGAAGGCCAGCCCCACGATCTTCCCGTCCTTGAGCACGGGGCCGCCGCTGTTCCCGGGGTTGACCGCGGCGTCGATCTGGAGGATCAGGTGATAGTCGTGGCCGGAGTGGGTGTAGAGGATGTAGTCGATCCGGGAGACCACGCCCTGGGTGATCGAGATCCGGCTCCCCCCGGTGGGGAAGCCGTAGGCGGAGACCCGGGCGGTCAGGTCCGGCGTGCGCTCGCCCAGGGGGAGGGCGGCGGTGTCGGTCCAGAAGGAGTCGTCTTCCACCTCGAGAAGGGCGAGGTCGCAGTCGTGGGCGATGAAGGCGACCGAGGCCCTAAAAGCGCCTCCGCCCTGCTCTTTCTCCACCTCCAGGAAGCGGGAGTCGCTGACCGCGTGGGCGACGGTGAGGATCCGCTTCCCCTCGATGATCACGCCGGAGGAGGCGGACTCGTCGAGGTCCAACCGCTTCCAGGGGGAGTTGTAGTCGGCGCTCTGGCTCACGTTGCGGACCCGCACCACCGCCGAACGGATCCGGGCGAGCTCGTCGGCCGTCTCCTCGGCCGGCGCGGAGACCGCCGCGGCCAGCCCGGCGGCCAGGAGCGGCCAGATCCGCCACATCCGTCGCGACCCTTCTCTATGAGCTAGCGGGATCATGCGCCGGGGTGCCTATATCGTCCATACCGTCCATATCGTCCATAGTGTCCATATCATACATCGCTTCGCGTCATTCCACCTTCTCCAGCCGGTAGTCGCGGGAGCCGAGCCCCGCCCGCTCGGCCGCGACGAGGAGGCGGGAGACGTCGGCCCCGAAGAGAGTCTGGAAGACGTCGGGGACGCGGGGCAGGCAGTGGAACCGGGAGGCGATCTCGGCCGGCAGGCGGGGCAAGCGCGCGAGCTTCTTCGCCACCGCGGTCGAGCCGGGGATGATTGGGGCGGAGCGGATCAGGTCGATCGCGGCCTGGTCGACGGCGACGATGTCCCGGGAGGCGAGGAGGCCGAGGTCGGGGACGAAGGGCGGCTCGGTCCAGTCGGCGCAGTCGCAGTCCGGCGTGATCGAGAGGAGGAAGTTCAGGCAGAGGAGGCGCCCCGCCTTCCCTTCGAGGGCGGCCCGGGCGTAGAGGGCGGTCTTCTCCGCCAGCGGCTCCTCCTCCGTCTTCCAGTTGATCGGGATCGCCTCGGCCGGGCAGGCCGCGATGCACTCCCCGCAGCCCAGGCAGGAGGGGGCGTCGATCCGGGCTTTGGGCTTCCCCCCCGCCCGCGGAACGAGGGCGATGGCTCCGGTCGGGCAATGGCCGACGCAGGTCCCGCAGCCCAGGCACTTTTTCTCCTCCACCGCCGGCTTGACGTCGCTGTGCATCACCTGCTTCCCGGAGGGGGAGGCGCAGCCCATGGCCACGCTCTTCAGCGCGCCCCCGTATCCGAAGAGGACGTGGCCGGTGGCGTGGGCCAGGACCAGGACGGCGTCGGCCTCCCGGATCGCCTTGGCCACCTGGAGCCTCCCGCCCCGGGACGCCGCCCCCCCCGCCTCCGCGAACTCGTCCCCGATGACGACGGGGGCGCCCACGTACTCCTCGGTGAAGCCGTGGCGGCGGGCGGTCTCGAGGTGGTCGGCCGTGTTGTGGCGGCGGACCCGGTAGAGGGTGTTGGTGTCGAAGAGGAAGGGGCGGGTTTTCAGGGCCTGGAGTTTCCCGACGACGGCGCGGGCGAAGGCGGGGTTGAGGTAGCCGGTGTTCCCCTCCTCCCCGAAGTGGAGCTTCACCGCCACGGACATCCCCTTCCGGAAGATCTCCCCTCCCCCCGCCCGGTCGAAGAGGGCGGCGGCCTTGTCGAGGAGCGAGCGCCCCGCCCCGGCGGTGGGGTCGGCCTGGTAGACGACGGAGGTCATGGTCTTCTCACAGCAGTTTTTTGAACTCCTCCTCGGAGAGGACCTTCACCCCGAGCTTCCGCGCCCGGTCGAGCTTCGATCCGGGGTCCTCCCCCGCCACCACGTAGTCGGTCTTCTTCGAGACGGAGGAGGCGGGATGGCCGCCCCGCTCCGCGGTGAGCGCCTCCGCCGCGGTCCGGGAGAAGGCGGCGAGCGCCCCCGTGAAAACGACCGTCTTGCCTTCCAGGGGTCCGCCCGCGGCCGTGCGCTTCTCCACCATCCGCGTCGCCACGCCGGCCCGCTTCAGCTTCTCCACCAGTTCGCGGTTGCGCCGGTTGCCGAAGAAGTCCGCGACCGACCCCGCGATCGCCGGGCCGACCTCGGGTATCCGCTGGAGGGACTCGGCGCTCTGGCCCATCAGTTCCTCCAGGTCGGGGAAGTAGCGGGCGAGGAGGCGGGCCGCGGTGAGGCCGACGTGGCGGATGCCCAGCGCGCAGAGGAGGCGGTCGAGCGTGCGGTTCTTGCTCGACTCGATCGCGGCCAGGAGATTGGCGGCCGACTTCTCCGCCATCCGCGGCAGCCCCACCAGGTCCTTCTCGGTCAGGCGGTAGAGGTCGGCGATCGTCTTCACCAGCCCGGCCGAGACAAGCTGCTCGATCAGCTTCGGCCCCAGCCCCTCGATGTCCATCGCCCGCCGGGTGGCGTACCAGCGCAGCCGCTCCCGGACCTGGGCCGGGCAGGAGAGGTTCTCGCAGCGCGTCGCCGCCTCCCCCTCCGGGCGGACCACCGGCCCGCCGCAGACCGGGCAGGCGGAGGGGAGCGCGAACCTCCTCTCCTTCCCCGTCCGCTTCTCCTTCACCGCCGCGACCACCTGGGGGATGATCTCCCCCGCCTTCTCCACCAAAACCAGGTCCCCGATCCGGATGTCCTTGCGGTCGATCTCGTCCTGGTTGTGGAGGCTTGCCCGCTTCACCATCGTCCCGGAGATGCGCACCGGCTTGAGGTCGGCCACCGGGGTGAGCGTCCCCAGCCTCCCCACCTGGACGACGATCTCCTTAAGCCGAGTCTCCTTCCGCTCCGGGGGGTACTTGTAGGCGATCTGCCAGCGGGGGGACTTGGAGGTCTCGCCCAGGGCCGCGGCGAGGGCTAAGGAGTCGACCTTGACCACCATCCCGTCGACCATGTAGTCGAGCTTCCGCTTCTCCTTCTCCCAGCGCTCAATGCGGGCGATCGCCTCGTCCATCGAGCCGCAGCGGGCGTTGTCGGGGTTGACGCGGAAGCCGATCTCCCGGAGCTTGTCCAGGACCTCGAACTGGCCGGTGCAGGAGAGAGACGCGGGGTCGAGGGCCTGGTAGATCCAGCACTGCAGCCGCCGGGAGGCGGTGATCGCGGGATCGAGCTGCTTCAGGGAACCGGCGGCGAGGTTGCGGGGATTGGCGTAGACCGCCTCCCCCTTCTCCTCCTGCTCGGCGTTGATCCGCTCGAAATCCTTCTTATCGATGTAGACCTCGCCCCGGACCTCGAGGCGGGCGGGGAGGCCCTTCCCCTCGAGGAAAAGCGGGATGGAGCGGACGGTCCTCAAGTTGGCGGTGACGTTGTCGCCGGTCGTCCCGTCCCCCCGGGTCGCCCCCGCGACCAGCAGCCCCTTCTCGTAGACCAGGGCGATCGCCACCCCGTCGATCTTCGGCTCCACCGTGTAGGAGAAGCGGGCATCGGGGAGGAGCCCCCGGTTCCTCCGCTCGAACTCCCTCAAGTCCTCCTCCGAGTAGGTGTTGTCCATGGAGAGCATGGGGGACTGGTGGCGGTAGGGGGGGAACTCCGTCGCTGGCTTCCCGCCCACCCGGAGGCTCGGGGAGTCGGGCGTAACCAGTCGGGGGAACCGCTTCTCCAGGTCCAGGAGCTCCCGGTAGAGTTGGTCGTAGTCGTAGTCCGAGATCTCCGGCCGGTTGAGGACGTAGTAGAGGCGGTCGTGCCGGCGGATCTCCCGGCGGAGGGTCTCAAGCCTGTCTTGGGCCGCGGATTCGTTCATAGCGCTTGAAGAGTTCGCGGAGAAGGAGGACCCCGATCGCCGCCCCGAACAGGTCGGCGATCAGATCGCTCCCGCAGGCCTCCCGCCCGCGCACAAACGACTGGTGAAACTCGTCGCTCAGGGCATAGACCGCGGACAGCCCCCAGGCGGCCAGTCCCAGCCGCCCGGCGCCGAGCGCCGGCCGGGCGATGGCAAAAGCCCGGTAGAGCAGGGCCGCGAAGACCAGGTACTCCAGTCCGTGCAGGATTATATCCCCGTGTTCGTAGGTCCACAACCGGGGAAGGCGGTCGGCGGGGAGGGAGGAGAGGTGGAAGATCAGGCCGGCCCAGAGAAGGGCGGGGACCCAGGCGGAGATGAAGCCGTGCCACCGCCGGGGGAAGACGGGCCTTCTTTTGCGCGATATTCTCTTCATCGCTCCCTCAAGACGAATCGTCCCCGGTGACCGGACGTTCCCCGAAAACGATTCGGACTTTACCCGCGCCGGCCCTTGGTGTAAAGTGTGCCCTTCCTTGGGGGGACGGGCGAAGCGCCCTTCCCGCGGAGAGCCGTCCGATGACTGAAAACCTGGTGCCCTGGCTGGAGAAGCTGGCCTCCCTGGCGGTGACCTGGCAAGGCCCCTTTTGGGTCTTCCTGCTCATGGCCATCGAGTCCTCCCTCATCCCCTTCCCCAGCGAGGTGGTGATGATCCCGGCCGGATTCTGGGCCTACCGGGGAGAGTTCTTCCCCGGGACGACCGGCAACGCCCTGGCGGTCGCCTTCCTCGCCGGCCTCGCCGGCTCGATGGCGGGCGCCTATTTCAACTACTACCTCGCCCTCTGGGTGGGGCGTCCCTTTTTCCACAAGTTCGGGAAATACGTCTTCCTCCCCTCCGAGAAGCTCGACCGGGCCGAGGAGATCTTCCGCAAGTACGGGGAGGTGACCACCTTCGTCTGCCGGCTCCTCCCGGCGATCCGCCAGCTGATCTCGCTCCCGGCGGGCCTGGCCAGGATGCGGCTCGCCCGTTTCAGCCTCTTCACCGCCCTGGGGGCCGGGTTCTGGATCGCGGTCCTCCTCGGCATCGGCTACAAGCTCGGCCACAGCACCAAGGCGATGAGCTACAATGAGGTGGTCAAAAACGGCAAGGCCCTGGCGGGAGAGAATATGATCTGGATCATCCCCTTGTGCCTGGCCATCGTCATCGGATATCTATATATCGACCGGAAGGTGATGAAGAAAAGGACCGTATAAGGTGTAAGGTGTAAGGTGTAAGGTGTAAGGTGTAAGGACTCGGAGGTTTGCGAGTAAGTCCGAAGCGCAAAAGCGCGAGATGGCGATCAAAAGAGAGAAGAGCAGGAAGTATATCGAAAGGTTGATCCGGGGCGTAGCGCAGTTGGTTTAGCGCGTCCCGATGGCATCGAAGATGCCATCGGGGAGGTCGTGGGTTCGCTCCGGAAATCCTACCGACCGAATAAACAACTGTAGGTTTTCACGGGGCGTAGCGCAGTTGGTTTAGCGCGCATGGTTCGGGACCATGAGGTCGTGGGTTCGAATCCCACCGCCCCGATTCTGCTCGCGCAGCCGGTTTAGCGCCTTCCGATGGTCAGCGCCGCTGACCACCGGAAGGATGGCTCACCATCCGTCGTTTCCTCCTCCGCTAGTATCTGATTTTTCGGCGCTCTTCCGTTTTACCTGGATCCTGGAGACTCTATTCCGGGCCAGCCAGGATAGTCAGGATCAGCCCCAAAGGGGCTGTGTCCCATAGCCCAGGGTTGGGGCCTTCGGCGCTACCCTGGGAAGGAAGAGAGCCAAACCCCCAACCCCAACGGGGTTGTGTCGCGATGACACCTCCGCGCGGACGCCAATGTCCGGCGAAGGAAGAGGATCGATCTTCCCCTACATCAGTCCTCTTGGTGCCATCTGGTCTTTGTGGCATATTCTATCCGGTGCCAGATGCAACTCGCCGTCATCTCCGATATCCACGGCAACCGGGAAGCGCTGGAGGCCGTCCTCGCCGAAGCCGAACGCCGGAGGGCGGAGGGGTACGTCTGCCTCGGCGATATCGTGGGCTACGGCCCCGATCCCGTCTATTGCTTGGAACGGGTTCGGAACCTCGGGGCGATCGCGGTCCAAGGGAACCACGATGCCGCGGCCAGCGGCGCCGCCGAGGTCGACACCTTCGTCCCTAACGCCCGCGAGGCGATCCTTTGGACCCAGTCCCGCCTCGACCGGGAGGCGCGCGGCTACCTCGCCTCGCTCCCTCTTCGCCGAACGCTGGGCTGGCTCGCCCTGGTCCACGCTTCGCTCGAATCCCCCGGGGCTTGGCACTACATACTGGACCTTGAGGAGGCCTCGCGTTGCTTCGATCTGATGGAGGTCCCCGCCTGCCTGATCGGCCATTCCCACAGTCCCTGCCTTTTCCGTCTCGGTCCCGGGGACGATCTGTCCGGCGGGTTTTGGAACCGCCTGGCGATCGTGGACGGGGTCAGCTACATCGTCAACCCGGGATCCGTGGGCCAGCCGCGGGATGGAGACGCGCGGGCGAGCTTCGCCCTGCTGGATACGGAGGCTAAAACCTTCGAGCTGGTCCGGGTACCCTACGACATCGAATCCTGCCAGAGGAAGATCCTCGCCGCGGGTCTGCCGGAGTTTCTCGCCGCGCGTTTGGGCGATGGCAGATAACTCCCTTACCCCCTCCACCCCTGCTCGCCGACCAGGGGGACGAAGACGCAGCCCCCCATCCGCTCTTCCACGATCTCCCCTTTCTCCTTCGTCAGGGCCAACAGCTCCTGCGAGTATCCGCCGCCGACCGGGATGACCAGCCGCCCTCCCTCCGCCAGCTGATCGACCAGGGGAGCGGGGACATGGGGCGCGCCCGCCGTGACGATGATCGCCTCATAGGGAGCGGCCTCCGCCCAGCCCAGTGTCCCGTCGCCCAGGATGACGCGGACGTTCCGGTAGCCCAGCCGTTCCAGCGCTCGCCGGGCCCGCTCGGCCAGGGCCCCGACCCGTTCGATCGAATAGACCTCGCGGGCCAGGCGGGAGAGGATCGCCGCCTGGTAGCCCGAACCAGCCCCGATCTCCAGAACCCGCTCGCCGCCGCCCAGGCGCAGGGCCGCGGTCATCAGGGCCACGATATAGGGCTGGGAGATGGTCTGGCCCTCCGCGAGCGGGAGGGGATAGTCGGCGTAGGCCTCCTCCCGCCCCGCCTCCGGGATGAACTCGTGGCGGGGGACGTCGAGAAAGGCCCGCAGGATTTTCGGGTCGCGGATGCCGCGGGGGATGAGCTGCTCCTCGACCATCCTCCGGCGAAGAGCCGCCGCCTCATCTGGAGATGCTTTGCCCATCGTCTTTCTTTTTCGCCCGCTTCCCGCGGGCGAAAAGGCTGCGCATGACCAGACGGATGAAACGCCAAGTGTCCCGGCCGGGACGGATCTTGCTCACCGCCCCGGCGTAGATCGTGGGGATGGGGACGGAGGCGATGGCGAACCCCTTCCGCCCGGCCTCGATCAGCATCTCGGACTCGGTGTCGTAGTTGGAGGTGGCGAGGTCGATCGCCTCCATCGCATCCTTCCGAATCAGGCGGAAACCGCACTGGCTGTCCGGGACCTTCTGGCCGATCAGGCGGGAGATGACGGCGGAGGTGAGCCAGTTGGTGTAGAAGCGGATGGCCGGCATGGTGCTGATGTCGGCCATCCGGTTGCCCACCACGATCGCGGCGGAGGTCTCGTCGGCGACGCGGACGAAATCGGCGATCTTCTCCGGCGGGTGCTGCCCGTCGCCGTCGACGACGATCAGGCGGTCCCAGCCCTCCCCGAAGATCTGCCGGCAGCCGTTCCGGAGCGCCACCCCCTTGCCCCGGTTGACGCCGTGGCGGATCACCTCCGCCCCGGCCTTTTCCGCCATTTCGGCGGTGCGATCGTTCGACCCGTCGTCCACCACCACCACCTTCCGGGCGGCGCGGCGAGCCCTTTCGACCACCCCGGCGATCGCCTTCTCCTCGTTATAGGCGGGGATGAGGACGCAGATCTCCGCGGGAGGATGGCCGGGAATCGTGGCAGGCATTGCTCGTGAGCTCATGGGAGGGGATGGGCAGCGAAAGCCCGGCACCGGCAGGGTTTGCTCGATCCTATTGTCCTTGTTGTCCCTGGTGTCCTTGCGGTCCTTGCCGGCCGGTTCCCTCCCCCCACACCCGGTAGTACATGTACCACTGGTCAAGATGGTCCATTATAACCGCCTCCATCTCCTTAAGCAAAGCCCGGGTGAGGCGGGCCTCCCGCTTGTCTGGGTCATCGCTTCCCTCGACCTCGACTGGGGGGCGGAAGACGACGCGGTAGCGATCGGCCGAGGTCCGGATCAGGTAGCCGAAGAAGAGGGAGGCGCCGGAACGGACGGCGAGCGCCGCCGGCCCCCGGGGGATGTGGGCGGGCGCGCCGAAAAACTCGGTCGCGCTGCCGCGCTCGGTGACGTCGCGATCTCCCAGGATCACCACCAGCTCGTTCTTCTTCAGGGCCCGGAGGCTCTGGAGGGCCGCCGACCCCACCTCGACCACCTTCACCCCTCCGATCGCCCTCTGGTTGACGAAGAGGCGGTTGAGCTTGGTGTTCTGATAGGAGAGGGCGACCGCGTTGACCGGAAAGCCGAGGAGGGAAAGGACGATCCCCCCCAGCTCCCAGTTCCCCAGGTGGGCGGTGACGCCAACCGCCCCCTTCCCCCGCCGGAGCGCCCGTTCCACGTTCTCCGTCCCCTCGACTTCGACCAGGGAAGAGAGGTCGGCCTGCTCCAGCCGCGAGAAGCGGAAGAAATCGACGAGATAGGAGGCGAAGTTGCGGAAGTTCCGGCGCACGATCTCCTCGGCCCGCGCCCGCACCGCGGGGTCGTCGATATCCTCCCCCCGGTAGTGGAGGACGTGGAGGATGTTGGCCAGGCAGTTCGGGCGGGAGCGGCGGGAGAAGGCGTAGAAGAGGTCGGCGACGGCGTATCCGATCCGGTAGGCGGCCGGGCGGCTGACCGACTGGTCCACCGCTCGGAGAAGGCGGAAGAGCCAGTACACGCAGCGGCCGCGGGCCGCGTTGAGCGTGAATCCGCCGGAGACGCGCCGGTTCATGCCCGGGCCATCCCCGCCGCCAGATCGGCGGCCGTCCCGGCCGAATCCGGGCGACGCAGGACCTCCATCGCCGCCCGCATCCTCTCCCGGGCCCCGGAGCCGTTCAGGACCATCCCGACCAGGGCGGAAGCCTCCCGCCCGGACCCCGCCCGCAGGGCCGCGCCTTTGGCTTCCAGAAAGGCGGCGTTGATCTCCTCCTGGCCGGGAAGGGGGCTGACCAGGATCATCGGGAGGCGACGGGCCAGCGCTTCGGCGGTGGTCAGCCCCCCCGGCTTGGTCACGATGAGGTCGGCCGCGGACATCAGGTCGTCAACCGAGTCGAGGAAGCCGAAGACCGCGAGGGGGTGGCGGAGGGCGGGGCGGAGGGCTTCGAGGCGGCGACGGAGAAAACGGTTCCTCCCCGTTAGCGCGATCATCTGCAGGCTCTCTCGGCGAAGGTCGATCTCCCGGACCAGCCTATCCAAGCCCGCCGTCCCCTCCCCTCCCCCCATGAGGAGGACGGCGGGCAGATCGGCGGGCAGGCCGCGGCGGCGGCGCGACGCGGCCGGGTCGACGGGGACGGCGAAGCCGGGATCGATCGGGATCCCCGCCGCCCGGACCCGCTCCGGGGCGATACCCCGTTCGATGAGCGAAACCCGGTTGGCTTCGGCAGGCACGAGGTAGAGGTCGACCTCCGGGTGGAGCCAGTAGGAATGGACGGCGTAATCGGTGGGGACGGCGACCAGGGGGAGGCGGCGCCCGCTCGACCGTTTCCAGGCGGCGGCGAGGCCGCAAGGGATGGCCTGGGTGCAGACGATGGCCGCGGGATCGTGCCTCCCGAGCAGTCTTTCCAGCCGGCGCGACGCCCTCCGGTAAAACCGGTTCAGGGGATCTTCGACGCGGCCCCGGACGGAGTCGTTGTCGTAGAGGCGGTTCCAGAAACGGGGGAAGGAGCGGCTCAACCGCCGGTAGGCGCCGAGGAGGAGGGAGACCAGGAGGGGATTATAGAGTTCGAAAACGTCGACGCTGGCCGTCCGGATTTCGGGATGGCGGCGAAGGATCGCGTCCTCGATCGCCCGAGCGGCCCGGCGATGCCCGTCGCCGATGGACACGTAGAGGATGAGAACGGTCGGAGGCGCGGGGCGAACGTTCATAGCGTCCCGCCGTTCCGGCGGGACGATCTTTTTATCACAGCGGCCGGAAAAAGGGAAGCGGTCCGTGGGCGACCCTGCTCCCGCAAATACTTCTCCACGAATTTGCACGAATTATCACGAATTGTTGCGACGGGCGTGATCCTTGAAATTGTTCGTGAAAATTCGTGTCAATTCGTGGACATCATTCGCCCGATCACCGAGCCTCTCCGAAGACCTGGGCGGTATAGACCTGGAAGGAGGCGCCCTCCTTCCAGGCGTCGGGGTTAAGGCCCGCCTTGAGCGAGAGGTGGGCGAGCATCTCCTCGCGGCCCCAGCCCTGCTCGGGGGCCACCTGGGGGAGGAAGGTCGCTCCCCTCATCCCCTTGCGCAGGATCACCCCGTGCGTCCCCACTACGATCTCCTCGGCGGAGGCGACCGGTCGGGGCGGCGAGAGGACGGAGATCTCGATCGAGACCTCCTGGAGCTCGGAGGGGTCCAGGGGGGGAAAACGGGGGTCTTCGAAGGCCGAGACCAGCGCCTGCTCGGCCGCAAGCTTGTAGAGGGGGACGTCCTGGTCGAAGTGGCCCATGCAGCCCCTGAGGTCTCCGTGCTTGGTCAGCGTGACGAACATCCCCCGCTTGGCCTGGAGCTCGGGATCGTCGGCGCCGGTCTCTGGGATGGGCCTCTGGCGCAGGGCCGCGTCCAGCGCACCCCGCGCGATCGCGAGGAGGCGCTTCCGCGCTGCCGGGGAAAGCCCATCCTGTCCCTGTGTGGCTTTCATCGTTTCCTCCGTCTTCGCCTGGTTTTCTTTGGGCCGGTTCGCGGGGGCGGGAGCGCCGGGGGGGAGGCGGAAAACCACCGCGCCGTAGCCGACCACGCGCTCCTTCTCCCCGATCGGAGAATCGCCCGAGTTCCGGTAATCCGCGATCTCGGCCTCCTTCACCCCCAGGATCGCCGCCGCCCTCATCGTGGCCAGGACCGCCTTCTCGCCGCAGAGGGCGCAGGAAAGGTTGGGAACGGCCGAGCCGTCGCATTTCGACTCGATCTCGGCCACTTCCTGGAGGTTCATCGTCCGGATCGCTTCCAGGGTCTCCCGGTCGATCCGCCGGGCATCCTCGTAGGAGGGGTAATGGGTCATGTCGGTGCTGCAGACGATCATCGCCGCGGGATCGTCCCGCAGGATTTCCGCCATCGCCCGGGAGAGCTCCTGGAGCGTCCCCGGGTCGGCCGCGCCGATGAGGACGGGGACGATCCGGAAGGACTTGAGGACCGATTGGAGGAACGGGAGCTCCACCTCGAGCGAGTGCTCCTGGGCGTGGGCCTCCGGGAGGATGGACGCTCCCCGGACCGCCGCCGCGAGCTTCTCGGCCGCTTGGCGGTCGACGGGGACGAGGCCGAGCGGCGTCCGCCAGCTCTCTCCGCTCCAGACCGCCGCGCCCGGGAAATAGGCCCGGTGGGAGCAGCCGAGGAGGATCACCGTGGTGGTCGGACGGCCCTCGATCTGCTTGAAGGCGGCCGCGGCCGTGGGGCCGGAATAGGGATAGCCCGCGTGGGGGGCGATCAGGGCGACGATCCTCCCCTCGATCGTAAGCTTCTTGGCCCCCGCGAGGAGCCTTTCCACCTCCGAGCGGAGGGCGGCCGGATCGCCGGGATAGAACTGGCCCGCCACGGCCGGAGGCCGTACCTCTTCCCCTTCTCCCGAGCCCGCCTCCCGAGAGCAGGAGGCGATCGCGACGAGAACGAGAGCCGCCAGGAGATTTCGTGTGTATTTCATGGCCGCGGAAGGCAACGCGTTATCTCTGGTTATTATAGCATTGCTGGCCGGTTCTGTGAACCAGCGGCCGGACCGCCCTGTAGGCCGGCTCTGCGAGCCGGCGTGTAGGCCGGTTCTGTGAACCGGCGTGTAGGCCGGCTCTGCGAGCCGGCGTGTAGGCCGGTTCTGTGAGCCGGCGTGTAGGCCGGCTCTGCGAGCCGGCGTGTAGGCCGGTTCTGTGAACCGGCNTGTGAACCGGCGTGTAGGCCGGCTCTGCGAGCCGGCGTGTAGGCCGGTTCTGTGAACCGGCGTGTAGGCCGGCTCTGCGAGCCGGCGCCCGGCGCGCCCGATCCCAGTAATTTCGGATGAAAGATCGGCGGGGGTAGCCTATAATTTAGTCATGCGCCTGCTCGCCATATCCGGCAGCTACCACCGGGGGGGAGCGATCGACCGCCTGATCGATCGGGCGATCGAGGGGGCCCGCGCCGCCGATCCCTCCCTCGAGGTGGACCGGATCCGCCTGGTGGACAAGAGGATCCTGTACTGCACTAACTGCGAGTCCTGCAAGAAGGACGACCCCGCGAAGCCCGCCGCCCGCTGCGTCATCGACGACGAGATGCAGGCGATCTACCCCCTGATCGAGCGCGCCGACGCCTACCTCTTCGGGACGCCGGTCAACGTCGGCCACGAAACGGCGGTGATGAAGGCCTTCATCGAACGGATCGCCTGGGTCTTCGCCCGGCCTAGCAAGCGCTGGGTCCCCCTGAAGGGCTGCCCGGAGCCCCGCTCCGCCCGGAAAAAGAAGGCCGCCGTCATCGTGAGCGCCGGCCTCGTCCCCCCCATCCTCCGGATCTTCTGCGATGAGGCGACCTCCCTGATCACCGGGATCTGCGGCTGCGTCCTCAACGCCCGCGTGGTGGGGAGTTTCTACGCCGGACGCGTCCAGTCCCGGGGCGTGGAGCCCTACCTGGAGAAGGCCTACCGCCTCGGCCGCGCTTTGGCCGAATGACGGCATATGTGCGTGCAGGCCCGATCCGTGATCGGGCGTGTAGGCTCGATCTGTGATCGGGCGTGTAGGCCGGTTCTCCGCCTCCGCCCTGCGGGCTGCGGCGGAGAGGTGTGAACCGGCGGCCAACATTTCCAGCTACGATTTGCTTTCTGTATCGCGATCAACCGCATTTTCCGGAGGAAAATGCCGTGAAGAAATGCCCCTTCTGCGCCGAGGAGATCCAGGACGAGGCGATCAAGTGCCGCTGGTGCGGCGAGTTCCTTTCCGGAGACCCCGGCGGGAAGATCGAGTCGGCCCGGGGCGTCCGCTCCTGGTCGGTCTGGGGCTACGAGTACCGCTCCCGGACCGAGATCTTCGGCCTCCCCCTCCTCCACGTCTGCAAGGGGATCGACCCCCAAACCGGCCGGCCCCGGGTGGCGAAGGGGATCGTCGCCGTCGGGAACATCGCGCTCGGCGTGGTCGCCATCGGCGGCCTCTCCGCCGGCGTCTTCGCCCTCGGCGGCCTCGCGCTCGGGGTCGTCTCCTTCGCCGGCCTCGCCCTGGGCGGCTTCGCCTTCGGCGGAGCGGCCTTTGGGATCTCGCTCGCCGCCGGGGGGCTCGCGGTTTCCGCGGGCTACGCCGTCGGCGGAGCCGCCTTCGCCCCCCACGCGATCGGGGGGAACGGCGCCGATCCCGAGTTCATGCGCGCCCTCGAGCGCGTTTTCCCCTCCCTTGCCGAATCCCTCCGCTCCCCGACCCGCTGACCGCCTCTCCGCCGACCGCCAATTGATATTGACTTGGAAAGGGAACGTTGTATATTGGTCGTGAGATCCCCGTTTCGGGGATTTCATGGGGATGTAGCTCAGCTGGGAGAGCACTTGAATGGCATTCAAGGGGTCGGGGGTTCGACTCCCCCCATCTCCAATCTCCGCATGTTTCAGCAGTATTGTGCAATTTTTGTGCAATTTTACCCCGGTTTCCGGTATATTTCCTTTGGAGTCTGAGCATGGCCACGCTCTATCCCAGGGGAGATTATTGGTGGGTTCATTACGTTGATCGGGGTCGGCAGGTCCGGATCTCCACCAAGATCCCGAAAAAAGACAAGAAGCTCGCCGAGGGCTATCTCCACGAGCTCGAGGGCCGGCTGGCCCGCGGCCATATCGGCTGGCTCTCACCTTCCTTCGACCTGAAGGAATCCATGAGCACCTACATGGATTCCGTCAGCCAGGAGAAAAGCCCGAAGACCGTAACTCGTTACCAGCAATACCTGAGATACTTCCTCGAGTATCTGAAAGAGCATCATCCCTCCGTCCGCACCCTCGCCGAAGTAACTCCCGCGATCGTCGATCAATACAAGACCTTTCGGCTGAGCCTGAAGAAGTCGAAGCAGACGGTCAGGAGCGAGCTCGAAGGCTTGCGGACTTTCTTCGGTTGGGCAATCCGCCTGGATAAAGCCAAGACCAATCCGATCCTCAAGGTCAAGAAGCCCGTCCCCTACCGGAAGCTCCCCCGGGTCTACACCCCCGAAGAGCTCGATCGCATCTTCGCCGCGGCGGGAGACCGCCGCCCCTTCTTCGAGTTCCTTTACCGTTCCGGCTTTCGCCTGGAGGAGGCTTGCGCCGTCCGGATCAAGGACATCGACCTCCAAAGCAACATCATCCGGTATCGCAACCTGAAGGCCGGGAGGGATGAATGGTGCGAGATCAACCAAACCCTCGCCGCCCTACTCGGTGCTCAGGTTAAAGGCAAGCAGCCCGAGGATCTTGCCTTCCCCTATGAGTTCGGGAAGAAGCACAACCGCATCCGGCTGGAGTTCCAGGGCATCCTGAAATCCCTGAAGATCCCGCACGGGACCCTCCACAACTTGAAGAATAGCTTCGTGACGCATCTCCTCGATGCGGGGGTCGATCCCCGGATCGTCCAGAAGCTCGCCCACCATACTGACCTTGAGACCACTCTTCGCTATGCCCGGTCCCCCTCGGCCGATCGGATGAAGGGGGCGATCAACCGCCTCCCGATCTAAGCTTCCCCCTAGCTGAACCATTCTTTCGATCTCTTCTTGGGGTGAACCTCCCTGCCTATGGTCGGGATGGTGTATCTCGCCCCGGCCGCCGGCCGCTCGATACGGGCGGAGAGAACCGTGTCCCGCACTTCCGGCCAGTAGTAGACCTTCGCCCGGGTCCCGAGTGGCCGATAGGCGCGAATGACCCCCTCCCGCTCGGCCTTCCGGATCGCGCTCAGGCCGAGGCCGATCATCCGGGACAGATCCTTCTCCCGGATGAACCGGTCGGTGCTATTGATCGAAACTGGGATGTCTGCCGATTCCTTCAACTTCCCCCGCTCTTCCGTGCCCTTCCGTCCACTTCTCGATTCCCCCCTAATCGCCGCAGGGGGCGCCTTCCGCCTCACCGATCAAGAACACGCCACGGGCTGAGGGGTGGCAACGGCATGGAGCGCCGGCACCCCGCCGCTTCTCTTGTCGGCCTTCCTTTCCAGATAGCGGACCAGATCGGCTGTCTGCCGGTCGGCTTCGGCCTTCTCCGCTTTCAGGGCTTCCAGGTCGGCCAGGAGCTTCTTGGCCTGCCCGATCAAGCTGTCGATGCTCTTCATCCTTCCTCCCTATCGACCTTCCGGGCTTCTCACCCGCTCCCGGATCGTCATTGTCGGACCGTCGAAATTGCAATCCACGACTAGACCGGGCGCGCCCCGGGTGGCCTTGATGACCTTGACGTGAAGGAGCCCGGGCTCATCCCGATCCCTCCAAAGCCCGAGAATCCACTGGGAGCTGTTCTCAATCTCGGAGGCGTTCCGGGCCGAGTGCAAGTAAACCTCGGGATCGGTCTCGCCCTCCCCGCGCTTCTCGACCCGCTGGCTTGTAGCGAATACGATCGTGTCGGTGATCCGGGCGAGGCGCTTCAGCTCCTCCGCGTTGTCCGCCGTCTTCTCATAGCGGCTTGCCCCCCGCCCGCCGAGGAGCTGGAGGTAATCGAGCATTATCACGTCCGGCTTCCGGCCGATCTTCAGCGCCGACTGCTCGATCGTCCGCTGCATGACCTTCGGGCTCATGTGCGGGAGGGGGCAGTGCCAGATATGGCTGAAGGGCCCGAGGTTCAGACTGTGGTCCCCGATCTTGTAGGCCCGCTCCACTTCGTCCCCGGTGAGGCCGCGATCGAGCGAGACCAGCCTCTCCCAGATGTCGCCCGGGGGGAGCTCGAGCTCGAAGATCAGGACGGTCATGCCCTTCATGGCCATCGCCAGACTGACCATCGCCGCGCTCTTGCCCTGGCTAGTCCCCGCGACGATCGTCACCAACTCGCCGGGCTTGACCGGGCGGTATTTGCAAAGCGAGGGGAGCCAGCGGCCGAGGCTGAAGGTCCTCCCCTCGGCCCGGGCGATGTCGGCCTTGTAGTTCGCCTCCATTTCGGCCGCCGACCAAACAGGGATCGCCGCGATCGCCTTCTTCCTCGCCTCCTCCTTCGGGTCGGCCGGCTTTGCCTCGGGGGGGGCTGGGAGCGGGGTTGTGGCGCCGGGGTACTTCTTGGCGATTTCCTCCACCGCCGGCATTGACTCGGCCTCGGCCTGGTTGAGCGCCTGCTCCAGGTCGTCCAACTCCCTCTGGGCGGCGTCGATGACTTCGGACCTGCTCACAAGCCACCTCTCTTGGACCGCATGAGGGCCCGGAAGGCGAGGAAGTGCTGGCAGAAGTATTTCGGCGTGAGGAAGGTCGCCTTATCGCTCTTGGCGGCGAATCGAAGCACCTCAACGACTTCCTCGACCGGGTATTTCTTGTGGAGGTGCTTGAACTGCTGTGCCATCTCGGCCTGTGCCGGGGGGGCGCCGATGCACTTCTCCCAGGCGGCCCGGTAGGGGGCGAGCCACGGCCATTGAGCTTCGGGCTTGGGGGCTTCTAGCTTCAGGGGAATAGGCTCCCCGGGGATCTCCGGATGTTTCGCCTGCCCTTCCGGCTGTTTGCCGGAAGAATTGGTTTCTTTAACGGTATCGGTAACGGTAACGGTAACGGTGGGAAGTGCCGATGGGACCCGGTGGCCCATCAATGGGTCATCGGTGGGCCATATATGACCCATCAATGGCCTATACTGATCTTGGAAGGCCCTCCGGATCGGTTCCGGTTGGCCGCAAGAGAAGTTGTAGGCGCCCCGGGCCCGCTTCGGGTTGATTTTGCCGTCGCTCGAGAAACAGGTATGCTTCGCCCGGGCGATGACCCAGTAGCTTCCATCGTCGAACCAGCGGACCCGGTCTCCTATGGCTTGCTTCGCCGCATCGATCTGCCCCACCGCGAGGCGTGTCTCGCTGGAGACCACGCGCATCGAGACCCGGCCAATCCCGGTCAGACCGTTGACGTGGTCGTTGCTGAAGAGATACTGGTAAAGCAGGATCGCCTCGGCGCTCCAGCTATCCAGATCGGGATCGGTGTAAATACAGGTGTGCGTTGTCACGCGACCGCTCATGTTCATCTCCCCATTTCCAGCCTAACGGTTTCCGGTTTGCCCGCCCCCCGCCGATGCTCCATGACCACATCGCGAAGCCGGGCGGTGATTCGGATGAACTCCCGGAGCCTCGCCTCAGCCCGGCCGTCGAAATATTCGGCGACGGCCTTCTGGAGATCCGGCGTCTGTAAAAAGACAAACTCCCCCCGGGAAGATGGACCGATGGTCCGAAATTGCTGGGGGGAGTAGCCGCAGTAGACAAGCCATGCGGCGCAGTGGACGGACTGGGTGAGAAACTCGCGAAAGCTCGGGGGCGGACCGGGGGGGGCCCCAGAACTTGGGATGCTCGATCGATCCAACTCAGACATATCCAACTCCTTTCATTGCCGCCGCCGAAGATGGAGAGGGGGGCGACTGGTTGTGCCGGATTTCTCCGACATCGATCGCCTTTTGAAATGTCGCGGAGATGGTCCTACTCCGCGATCCCCAACCGGGTCTTGCCCCGGCATGATTTACGCTACTTCCGCGAGGGCGTTCCGAACACTACGGGTCAGCCGCTGACTAATCGTCCGCTCAAACTCCGCGAGATCCGCCTCCGTCCTCACCTGGCCGACCCTCAAAAATACATTGATGTTCTCCACCAAAGCCGATGTCTTCCCCGCCGAAAGCCGCCCAGTAGAAGAGGGCAGACGCCCGCTCGCCGGGGCGACGTAGTCATTCATATCGACCGGGGCGACGAAGTTGGCGAGATTGACTTCCTTGATGAACTGTTGCCAGTCGATCGGGAGCATCCAATCGCCCCAGGCGAAACCGCCGATCTTCCCGACCAGCGTATCGTATTCGCCCCCGAGAGCCCCCGCCCCTTCCGCCGTTCCGAGCGTGGCGGCGATCAGGGTATTCAAAGCGGCGGATGTCCCCTCGGCCGTCTGGCCCATTAGGGATTGACGGTTGGCGAGCGTATCCTCCGCGCCGATAAGGTTCAGGACGGAGGAGGCTTGCTGGTCGTTCAGGTTGGCGAACCCCTGGCCGGTGGCGGTCAGGTCGGAGACGAAGGCGGCGAGGGACGGGATAACCTGCTCGCTCATGACCTGGGCGAGCATCTCGCCCTCCGGCACGAGGAGGCCGCCGTATTTGATCTTGTCCTTGCCGCCCTTGCCTTCCTTCCCTCGCCCTTCCGTGATCCCCTCCCAGAGATCGGGATTGCCGGCCACTTCTTTGAGCCGGTTCTCAAAATCCTCATCGAGGGTGAAGGTGGTTGTTCCGCTCTCTTTGAGCTTCTTCAGCTCCTCTTTCAACCGGCCGACATATTCATCCGACATCCCCGGGATGCTCTTCAGGTTCGCCCCCAGGTCGATGTCCCATCCCTGAAGCCACTTGTTCGCCACGCTTTCGACCTGGGAGGCGAACTCGCCTATGTCCTTCCCGGCTTTGCCCAGGGCAATGCCCAGCGCGTCGGCGAGGTGGTCAAACGATTCGTCGGCGGCGGCGGTGTCGACCGAAAGATCGACCTCCCCCCGGAGCTCGGCGATAGACTCTTTCACCTTGCCCATGATCTCGGCCGTCATCCCCGGGATCTCCATCATCTTCTGCTCGAAGATCGCCCACACGTCCCCCCCGCTCGCTTGCGCCTCGGAGACCGCTTGATCCCAGACGCTTCCGAAGTCGCCCAAGATGTCCAGCATCCAGGAGCTATCCTTGAACTTGTTCCAAAACTTATCGTCGATCGCCTTGCCCGCCACCTCGAAGGAGGTCCGGACCGCCATCGCCGCTTTCTCCGCTTCGTCGGTGGAGAGCTGGAGAGCGTCGCGCATCTTCGACAACTGCTCCTCGGAGAAAAGAGGACTGCCGGAGGAGTCGATCAGATCGGCGAATTTCTCGTAGTATTCCCTCCGCGTCTCCAGGTCGGCCTCCAGAAGATTGCCCTGCGTCCCCCAGAAGTCCGTCGCATAGTTGGTCATCCGGAGATAGACCTGGGCGAAAAGGGCTTCCTGGCTCATCGCCCCATTGGCGAAGTCCTCGAGATATTTCTTGAACTCCGCTTCAAACGGGACGTGGCTTCCGCCGACACCAAAAACATCCGAACCGAACTCCGCTATCGCCCCGCCGATCCCCCCCAGTAGTGTTCCCAGGGGACCAAGGGCGGCCGTGCCGATCGCGGCCGCGGTTCCGATCTTGGAGATCTTCTGGGGAATCTCCCCGAGCTGGCCGGTGATCGCGGCGAGATATGCGGCCGTAGCCGGAAGGGCGAGGTTCATGCCGGCGAGACCCTGGCCGGCCTTGGTGAGCTCGGGTGCAACCTTGCCCGCTGCCCCCGCCGTGGAATTGAGCGCCACGGTTGTTTTCCCGGCCTCTCCCGTGACAACGGTCATCCCCTTCGCCGCCTCGGACCCCGCCGCTGGGAAGGCGAGCATTGACTCCCCGGTGTAGGTGATCGTATCGCCCGCGACGGTTGCGGTTTCTCCGACGCTGGCGAAGCCCTCAGATAACCCCGCCATCTCGCCGGCGGTCATCTTGGCCGTGCTGGAGGTTATCCCCAGCCAGTCGGTTATCTTGGAGAATCCGGAAGAGAGCCCGCCCAGCAACCCGCTCCCACCCTTTCCGCCGAAGATGCTGGAGGCGAATCCGCCCAAATCGAGCATGTTGTTTTTGAACTTGAAATCGAATCCGCTCTTCTCGATCAACGCATCGGCGAATCCGTGGGCGAAAGTCTCTTTGATTCGGTCCGGAAACTGCTTCAGTGCGTCATCGTCCCCGGTGAATATCCCGGCCAAGGAATCGGACATCGCCGACTTGATGTCATTTGACACACCAACCCAGATGTCGCTGATCGCCTGGCGGGCTTCTTCTTCGGCCTTCCGTTGCTCGACAAGGCTCTCCCGGAGATAGCCAACGCGGACAGTGCAGAGGGCGCGATACTCTTCGCTCCCCTGCCGTCCCTCTTTTTCCATCTCCGCAATGCGGCGGTCGATGTCGGCCAAAATCTGATCGGTCGTCCACCCGGAGAGATCGGCTTGGTCCTTGTAGAAGCTCGACCATCCGTCCTCCCATTCCTTGATCCCCTCGATCTGTTCGCCGATTTCTTCGGTCAGAGTGTTGGTTTCTTCGCCCGTCTTCTTGATCGAGGAGGCCGCCCGGTCCATGATCCCCGGAAGCATCCCCGTCGCTTCGCCCCAGAAGGAGGTCTTCTGCGTAATCTGTTCGGTAAGGCTATCGAGCAAGCGCTGGGAGGCAGCCTGTTTGTCGATGGCAACCTGGGCGGCGAGGACCGCCTGCCGGGCTTCGTCTTCCTCGGCCCGCCAGGTGGCGAGGTTGGTCCCGGCCGAACGGAAGAGCCCGTCCATCCGGGTAAACCCGCCCTCAAAGAACGAAAACTTGTCGATCGTCTCCTGGGTGATTACGTCCCCGAAGATCCCCTGGCTTTGGTTCGCCTGAATATCCCGGATCGCCGACTGCCAGGCGTCTAGTTCTCGCGTTGCCTTGGCGAGATCAGATTCGGCCTTCTCCGCTTTTTCCTTGCCCTGGAGGACAAGCAGCTCGGCCTCGTTCCGCTTGATCTGGAGTTGGAGCTGGTAGTATTCGCGTTGGGCGGCGGTGAAGTCTCGGACCTTCCCGATGTTGACTCCGAAGGCGGAGCCGTATTCGGATATGTTCTCCCGCGCCTCCGGGACGATCGCCACTATGTCCTCGATCACCCCGTAGAGCTCGCCCTGCGCGGCGGAGTATTCCTGGCTTCCCGGCTTCCCCTCCTGGAGAACCCTGGTCAATTCGGAGTGCTTCGCCACCAAGTCGGTGAGCTTGGCCTGCTCCTTGTCGAATGATCCGACGATTGAATCGATGTCGCTTTTGAGATTCGACACCGCCCCCTCGAAGGAGAGTCCCTTGATCGCCCGGGAGATCCCGATCAGTCCGTTGGTGATCGTATCGAGGGCGCCGGCCTTATCCAGCGCCAGAACCAGCCCATCGCCGATCGCCGTGAGCGCGTCCCGGCCCGCCTCCCCGGCCCGGTCCCACTTGGTCGAAGCCTCCTCCAGTATCCGGTTCGCCCGCTCCTGGGCGGTCTCCGCCTTCCCCATTTCGGTGGAGTAATCCTGGGCGTATCCGGCCGCATCGCCGAGGAGGGAATTGAAAACAGTCCTCGCCTTGGCATTCCCGACAACGGCGTTCCGGTCCCGCTCCGTCGCCCCGGCCAATGCCTCGATCGCCTTGCTGAACCCGCCCGCCTCTAACTTGCCCCTACCGAGTTCCAACCCGTATTTCGCCGAAGCCGTCGCCGCCTTTTCATCCTCCTTGGTCATCTCCATGATGACCATCTTGAGCCCCATGATCGCCTGCTCCATCGGGACTCCGTTCCGCGTCGCGGTGGCGAGCGCGGCGGCGAGCTCCTCCAGGCTGATCCCATTGTCATGGGCGAGTTTCGAGAGGGAGGCCAGGCCGGAGGAGAGCCCGTCCATCGATCCACGGCCCCGGTCGGCTACGTTGGCGAATACGTCAATGACCCGGCCGGATTCGGAAGCGTCCAGGTTGAACGCCTTCAATACCGTCGTTACATTCGACGCGGCGGCCCCGGTCTCCATGAGGCCGCCCCTGGCGAGCACGGCGGAGTCGTGGAGGACCCCGAGGGACTGGGCCGGGGCGATCCCGGCGTCGATGATGTCCCCAAGTCCGGCGGCGAGCGAGGCGGTTCCCGTCCCGAACTCGACCGCCATCTCATGAACGGCCGAGTTGAAATCCCCCATCATTGGGAGCATTTCGGAGGAGAGGCGTTGCTGAACCGCGTCCATTTGCTGATCAAACTCAAAGGACGCGCCGACGGCCGCCTCGAAACCCATGACCAGGCCAGCCGCCGTGAGGGAAACCCCGAAGAGGGAGCCGATCTTCTTCATCGTCCCCGCGGCAGAGGACCCCATGTCGTTCCAGGATTTGTCCCATCCCTGGGCGACCTTTTGCGTCTCTCCCTCTACCTGTCCGCGAAGGGCCTTGATCTGCCCCATGACGGAGGAAGCGTCCGCTTCAAGCCTGATAATTGCAGCCCCGAGTTCCATACAACCGATCCTTCCGCGCCCCGCTCTAACCGTTAATTCCGATTACCGCTTAGCAAATCCGCCATGAGGTTGCCGACCGTTTCGATCAACGAATCGCCGCAGATCGTCGGCCCAAATCAGCAAGTTTCGGCCGATTCGATGGGCCGGAATCTGGCCCCGGCGAATCCTCGCGCGAAGCGACGGCTTCTTCATACGCAAGAAGCGCCCCGCTTCATCTAAACTGAAAATCGGTTGCATCTCTGCGATCATAACCCCTCCACTATTCGGACATATTTTGACTAATCGAAATCCAAAAAAAGAGATGATCTGTCCCTACACTTATTATTGTTTTGCGCAATTTTTCTTGGCTGCGTTTTCGCAAGCCTCCGTATACCAATATGTTATGCTCCTTCTGGCGCGGCGGAATATTGCGCATAACTCCTCCTCCGTCATCCCCCCCCGCCGGAGGACCCACACCGCCAACGGGCCTTACTGGCTCCTCGGGCCGCAGGGCAAAACTGATTTGTCCCTACACTATGGACGGAACGTGTGCATTCCTGGACTTCATTTTCTTGCAGGCGCTTGAATACCAGCGCGTTACGGTGCTTTGGTCTATTCGGAATATGCACGTTATCTCTTCGTGCGTTACACCCGCCCGCTTCAAAATCCAGACGGCGAGGTGTCGCTTGTCCAGATCGACCGGGTATCTGTCCCGGGCCAAAAAAGAAGACGATCACTCCCCCGGATAGCTCCGGGAGCTTGATCGCCTTTTAGGTACTACCGCGCCCTGGCCTATCGCCTCAGCGCGGGACTTGGTCGGGGAGAATATGCCCCCCTATATAAGTTGGAATGTGACGATAATTGTAACTTCGGCAATAACCGGTCCTACCCTATCTCCTTGCCGTCCAGTTCATTGCTGCTATCGTCGCTCTCTCCCGAGATGTGACAATTCCCGATGGGGTCTTCGTCATCATCCGACAACTTCCTAGCGGCGGGCTCCCTTCGGGATTGACGATCGGACGGAGGAATCGAGAACGTAAGGCGCTCCCCGGTCGGAGATTGAATCTTGTTTTCATCGCTTATGATCCTTTCGATATCGAGAGCATCCCCACCCATTCGGGAGAAACGTTGTCTGACGGCGCTCACAGAGAGATTCTTCTTGGTGAACTCAGATATTGCGTTGTAATCGGTTCCGAAGCGCCTGAGAATCCAAATCTCTCGCTCTGGCGAAGGTATGTTCGGAAGGATTTTCTCGGCCGGCCCTTTATGTGTTGTCATCCCCCATCCGAGGGATGCTTCAACGTCGCCCTTGTTTTCAAACATCTCTTTTAGGGTCTCTTGGTCTTCCTTTTCGTAGCTCTTTTGGATGCGCTTTATTTTCTTTCGTTTCGCGGCATCCTCTCGCCTGACCTGAGATTGCGTCTTGCTCACCCTGTACATTTCTACCAACTTGGGCCAATCTGAATATTCCTTCTTTGGGAATGTGTGCTTTTTCCCGTCGATCTCGATCTCGAATAAATCACTAGGGGGTTTCTTTGCTTCCATTACCTTCATCGCCGCCTCCTATCCATTTCCGGTTTTGATTGATCGCGATTTCGATTATTTATGAGCGAAAAAAAGGCAGCCCCGGGGATACCTGGAGCCTCATCCCCAGAGCTGCCTCTATTGGTCGGCCGAGTTACGGCCTCCGCCAGTCAGCAGCAACGCCTCCCTCGGCTGGGATCTCTCCCTCCTCGGGTCGGCCCTTCTTCAATGCAAAGAACCGTCGGGATATCCCATCATCCCGCCTCATATTTGCATTATACCACAATCCCCGCGCCCTATCAAGACCTGAGCCACAAAGGGGATACTACCTCCTCGCCGCGGCCGCTCTCTTCTTCCGCTTCTGCGGATTCGGCGTCTTGGCGAATCCCCCCCTTCTCCCCCGTCCCTGGGAGTTGACGCACTTCCGGAGATCGCTTCCCCAAACTCTAATCCCTCTTCCCACCTTGTGCCCTTGCAGCCGGCCTTCCCTGATCCATTTTCGGAGGCTATACTTGGAGATCTCCAAGAGGCGGCTCAGTTCGTCCAGGGTGAAGAGGGCGTTGTCCTTGATCTCGATCATGTTTTTCTCCGGACTTTCCAGGAATATTTCCCCATCCCCGGCATTATATAGATTAGAAGCGGCCGGGGTCGGGGGGCCGGGGTCCCCCTCCGTATCCATCCCCCCGGCCGTCTTTCTTTACCCTGATCACGGTATGCCGCCATTCCGCCTTTTATCATAGGCTTGCCCCTTTGAGTGCCCGCTTAATAACATCCTCCACCGATGCATCTTCGGGTAGCGTGGACCGCGCTATGCGGACGGCCTCTTTCGCCTCACCTAACGGGACTCCCAGCTTCCTTATTGCGGCAACCGCATCTCTGTCCTTTGACTCTTGGTCCCCTGCCTGTTTATTCCTGTCAGAGAAGTCCGCGAAGTCCGCCATCTTCTTTAATCCAGCGAATCGCTTCTCCCGCTTCCAGATGGCTTCCTTAACCAGTAGTGTCCGTTCCTCATCGGAATGGAATATCCCCGTGACCTTTACTAGATATCCGCAATATGCCCATAACTTCGGCGCGGCATCTTCGCAGACCGCGTCAGCGTCCTTGTCTTCTTTTAAACAGGAATCCAATCCTAAAGGAAAATGGAAATCCGTGATTGAAAATGCAATGCCTCCAACTATGGGCCTTCGGCAGTTCTTAGTCACCTCTATCGGCTTTTCCTGTTGTCGCCGTAAAAGATCACCGTCAATTTCCAGAATTCCGAAGTCTTCGATCTTCTTTTTCTTCGCTTCGATAATCGTGCCGATGACCTTTGCATTCATTCCGTTATTTCCCCGCTCATTAAGTCCGTCAAGTTCTTTCTCCCAGAGGATTGCCGCTGTCTGCTCCGAGGGAATTGTCCTTAACTTCGATCATCGTTTTCCCCAAAAAGTTTCTAGACACTTTATAGGCTAATCCATATCTGACACTACTACTGATAATGTCCGATAAGTAAACTAGGGCCGAAGCTCCCCCGGTCAAGTCCCGGATTTGTCAACCATTTTCCCGGCCTTCTGCCGGGCCCGGTATTCCCGCATGTAGATCTTCATCCTGGCGCTGTGCTTCGCCTTGTCGCCCCGGACGTATGCCTCCCGTCGGAGTTGGCGCTCATGATCCGGATTGCGCGCCCGCTTCGCTTTCTGGAGGCAGGACCTGGAGCAATACCTTGCCCCCGCCCGCTTCCCCGCCGGGAGAGGCTGTCCGCAGACGGCGCAGATCCCCGCGGGCGCCGGCGGTTTCAGATCCCCCGCCCTGAGCTTCCGATAGCGCTCCCGTTCGTATTCCCGGCGCTTCTCGGCCCGGGCGGCGTTGTATTCCTTCCAGTAGTCTTTCCGATCAGTCATGGTCCACCTTCCGGATTGGCTAGTCTATCATATTCTGGCAATCCCGCCCCCAGCGTCGCGCCGGCCTCGGATCTTCGCCGAGGGGTCCGCCCGGGCGGGAATTTCTCTACGGCCCTTCGGACCGGATTAGCTCGCGGCGATCGGGGTCCCCGCTTTCGCGTTTCGCTCCTCGATGATCTGGGCCTCGCACTTGATGTGCGCCCGGACCTTCTCGGCGACAATCCGCCTCCCGTTCGCCGCCGCCGCCTCCAGAACGACCCCCAGGCCCTTGATCCCGTTGGTCATGGGGTATTCGTCGCACGCGGCCGCCAAGAACTGCAGACCGCTCCCGAGAACATCCCTCAGAATCTTGAGTCCGGAAGCGATCTCATGGGTATCCGGCTCGAGAATGGGCGTGATCTCCTTGTCGATCACCCGCCGGGCCTCCTCGGATATGAGGTCCAAGAGCGAGGAAAGTCCGCCCAGGCCGTCCGAGTGCGGGTATATCGCGCAAGCCTGGCCGGTAAATTCGAGGCCGGCGAGGATTCGCTCCAGGTGATAGACCGGCTCATCAAGGTCCAGGTTCAATCCTTTCTCCGTGCCCATGTTCCCCTCCCGCTCCGGATCTTGATCCGGAGGCTTGTTGTGTCCCAAGGAGGGGGGATACCGATTGCATGCTATCTCGCCTCATGGTATCTTGCTCCTTGGGACGGGTTATGGCGTTCGCGCGCCTTCTTCTGTGTGAGCAGAGGAGCCCGTCCCACTTCTTTTAACCTCCAACCCGTAGACCGGTAGGGCCACGGGAATCATCGGCAAGCTCAAAGTCTGATTTCATGTCGGGGGCCGCGTTCCTAGCCAGCGGAGTTTCCTGATCGGCGGTAGGGGAAGGGAGCGGCCAGGCTGCGAGCGTCTGCGAAGGGCGGCGATAACCTCTTCCAGGTCGAACCGGATCAGAGGCCGCTTGCTCGCCGGATTGACCGCGAATCCCGGTATGTTCCCCGCCGCGTATTCCCGCCGAATGAAAGACCGGGAGACCTTCAACACCTTGGCGAGTTCTTCTTGCGTGAGAATGGTCATGGCTTATCTTTCGCCCGCGGCTTGATCGCCTCGATCCCCCCGAGCTGAGCCCCGGCCACCATCCCGGAGAGGATTCCTCATAGAGCGGGAGCGAGTAATGCCTCGGGCCGTGCGCTGGCAGAAGCCGCGGGGGCATTGCATCCCTGCGGACAGATCCAGCTCCCGGCCGGCCCCTTCTCTCCGCTGGAGGTGGGCGACCATTCGCTCCCGCAGGCGTTGCACCTGAGCCTGATCCGCCCCGCACCGACAAGGTCCACTCCCGCGAGAACGGCTATGACCGAAGCAATCCTCCTGGGCGCTTGCATCTCTCGGCCTCCCCGTGGTTGACGGTTCTCCATATTGAACCCGGGGGCAATCTACCACGGCGCGAGCTATATATCAACATTATATTAACATTGTCTCATCTACGAGAAGATCACCGCAGGGATGCTCAGACGAAAGGAGTTCGGCCAGGTGGTGTGGTGGCCTTGTTCCGGAAGCCAGTGTAGAGAAAGCGGCCAGGTCCCGTTCTGGGGCCTGGCCGCTTCACTGTAGAACAGGGACAGTTACACCGAGGCATGGGCGCGCGGTGCGGCGTATACCGAACCGCACAATGGCGCCAGTTCCTTCTTCAGTGCTTCCGGAATTTTCACCAGCTGGGGGCGATGGAAGCGCCGGGCGATGATCCGGAAAGCGTTCCGCACTTCGATGAGAGCGTTCCGGCGGATCAGCTCGATCCCCACAAGCCTCTTGTTAGCGTCGACATCGACGTAGACGCCCTCGTCGATCTCGTGGGTCTTGCTGACCTCGTTGTCGGACAGGGTGAAATAGATCGCCCCGGCCAGAGGGTCATAGGTCATCCCTTTGATCAGTCCTTTGAACTCGTAGTGCGGGCTCATGTTCACCTCAATGTCGTTGAAACAATGATTATGACTCTGGGCTGCTCTTCGACGATTATTCCGATTTCCCGTCCCCCAACGGTAGCGTTGTAGCTTTCCGTCTTGTCCTCATTGGGATAATGGCTGTGGTGATTCAAAAGGGCACCTTGAACTTCGCTTTCAGAGATACGCCGCTGTGCCATCCGTTGCCGAGCGTGGAAAGAATAGATTAGGCGCTTGCCTCGCACACGCCCGGTGGATGAAAGGCTTGGAACCACAAGAACCTCCCACCATAGTGGAGAATCAGCTTCCGGAACCTATATAGACTATCATCGGAACAATGTCAACAGAGTTATCGGAAGGCTTTTGTGGGACAAGGGGGATTATCCTCCGGGAGTCCAATAGGGCACGGTAGCGCCGGGGTCTATGGTCCAACTGCACTGCGGACAAATCGGACCATCCTCCAAGGCCATGCTGAATGGCGCCCCTTTCATACCTTTCGGGTAAAAGGGGGTATATCGTTTACCGCATCTTGAGCAGATCGGATTATGGTCCTTTATCGCCCCGAGAATTGGTCGAGCATCATTCATAGATAATTACATCCACTGGCTCCACTTCCCCCCTCGGGCGGAAGAGGATCTACTCTTTCGGGATCGGGCCCGGGAGCAGGCTCGGACTTCTCGATAGCCCTTGGCGCTCGAGCCGCCTTGCCGTAGAAGCGGCGCACCCTCGCCTGGGCTTTTGCGGCGTCATCCCCCTCGATCACGTCTCGTTTCAGAACCTCGCTGGCCAGAACCTTCGCGATCTCCTCGGGGGGGACAAGTATCCCGTCCGAGAACTTCCGAAGCTCTCTCCTGATCCGACCGACGATCTCATCGGATAGTATGATTGCCCCGAGAATAAACCGATTCACGGTGAGGATCTTCTCGTGGAACTGCTCCCGGGCGTCCTTGACCAAACCCTCCTTGCAGACGATATATAGCTTCTCCTGTTGCTCCTCGCTCTTGGGGTCAAGCTCCGAGAAGTTGAATGAGCACACAAGGTCATAGTCGATCGGTTTTTCAAACTTGATCTTGTAGACCTGCCACTCCATCCCATTGGTGAGGATGACCCATTGCACCCCGTTATTCGCGCCGTAGTCTATCGCCTGGCGCAAGTGTCCCTCTTTGAGATCCCCGCCGACAGCCTTCACCTCCAGAAGAAACTCGACCTTGTTATCGATCTTGATGGCCAGATCGCAAAACGTCTGCCGGACCGCAAACTCGCTCGTGACCTCCATATACTTGTCGTAGCCGAATACCTCATGGAGCATGTCCTTGATGATCGAAACGGTATCGGACTCATTGACGTCCCGGTCTCTGGCGGCCTGGAGAACTTGCTGGAACTTGGACACCGACCGCGCAAGCCTGTCGGATACACGCTTCGGGATCATTTCCAATCCCTCCTTTTGTTTGACCGGAGATCGCCGAATCAAGTTCCTATGGGCGGTGCCGATGCGGGTGGATTCTCTTTGGGGAGTTCTTGCAGCTGCTTAGCGATCTTTTCTTTTTCCAAGCTCAATATCTCCGGTAAAACGGGAAGGATTTTGGCGATTTCGTCCCCTACGCCTTTTTGAAGCGATTCGCAGTGTTTGAGGGCATCCCACACCGAGACAATCGAGGCCCTTACTAGAACCGGCACGTCAAGCATCGTAAAATATTTTGCCGCGATTGCCCACCAATGCGCCGAGGTCTGATAATCATGGGCATTCCTGGTGATTATTCCGAAGATCCGCGCCTTCTCTGCCTCGAAGGTTAGTATCGTTCTCTTCGACTTCTGTCTGAGATCATCTTCGACCTTCTTTATCTCTGCTTGAAGCCTTTCATTAACCCCCGAAGATACTTTGGCTTCGATAGATTCCCTGAGCGCAGAGATCTCTCGCTTGTGAATGACCAGGTTGTAGATCCACGTGGCAACCAATAAGAGAGCCGCCACCCCTATGACGGCCGCCATCCCGAATCCCATCAAGTTACTTTGGGCCTGGATTATCTGCTTGGCCAGTTCCAGCTGATCGGCCGCAGATGAACTTGTCGATACGGTGAATATCGGGCCCATGACCATCTTCCTACCTCCTCCCCGGACTGATATGGCCAGAAGAATCCAATCGGCCGGCCACTCTTTCTCTGTGATATCTCGGAGCGACAGAGGTTGAAGTTTCCCTCTGGCCGAAAAGGATATCAGAACTTGTCCGGAAAGGAAATAGATTCCCCCCGGAATCATAACCCGGGGCGGCACGGCCGGAGGCGGCCGGCGAGATGGTCTAGGAGCGGGGAGTGCTGGGGGGCAACTCGCAAGGCGTATCGATCAGGCGCTGGAGCTCGGGGGCAACCTTGCGGCCGCACCCGGGGCAGATCTCCCGGCCGTCGATGTAGATCAGATAATCCCCTGTATAGTTCCAACCCTCGCCGCACTTGAAGCAACAGAAATCACCCGGGCCCTTGAAGCGGATCGCGGGGATTCTCTCCCCCCGCTCCCCCACTGCTTGCACCGCTCCGGCATGGAGGCCCTCCGTGTCGCCTTCGGAGATCCCGTCTTCGGGGAATGCCCCCGATCCATGATCGGCGCCGCAATCGTTTGGACCCCTCCCCGCCAGGACGTTCGCGATCTCTCTCTGGAGAAGGCCGATCTGAAGCGCCCGACAGATAACCATGCTCCTGGCCTTCTCATCCAGGGCGTTGAATTGCTCCAGCGCGCCGTCGTTCGCAACTTCGGCCCCCGCCTTCTCCTCCAGCTTGTCCATGATCCTATCGAATCTCTTCTTGTGCTCGGTCATTTCTCCACTCCTTGCGTTTCCATGAAGCGCTTCGTTCACTGTCCATGAGCGAAAGCTGTTTCTAGTCCCGGCCGGTCCCGGGAGAACCGCCCTCCCCGGTCCGGCCCTGGCTCCCATCCCGCGCCTTGGCTGCTTCTAGTGCCCCCTTGACCGATTCGGGGAGTTCTATGCCCCGCTTGACGGCAAGATCGATCAGCTCCCGATCGGTCATGCTGTCGTAATCGGTAGCGTTGGAGGCCGATAACCGCGCCTCCGCACCATCCAATCGCCTTTCGATGCTTTTCATTCTTCGGCCTCGTTTACGGCGGCGGCGGTCATAGCCGACGCGGTTCCCCGTTCACTTCTCTTCTGCGATCTTCAGCGCCTTTTCGATCCTCGCCATTCGCACCTCGAGATCGGTCAACTCGCTTGCTCTCAGGAAAACGCCGGCCAGGTAGCCGATACACTGGGCCGCCCTGGAGGGGATCTCCCCGGCCCTCACTTCGTCTATGACCAGCGAGAGAAGCTTCTTGGCGTCGCCGGCTCCCTTGATCTTGACCGGGTCCAACCGCCACTCCTCCCGCGTGGTCTCCCCCCCCTTCCGGACGGCGAGGGCTTTCTGCTCTCGGCTTCTGGGATCATGGGAAAAGCAGAACTCGCTTCCATCAACCGCGAAAGCCCCACACCCGCTCCCGTCTTCTTTGAGATACGCGCATTGCTTGTTGCTCATGCTCCCCGTCCCATCCCGCGCCCATTTGATCCCCGTTTCATTCTCGGGGTAAGCTGGCTTACCCCCGGCGAGGGCTTACCCCCCTCCCCGGGAAGCTATCCCCGCCTGCGGGCCGGGGGAAAACCGGCCCGAACCCCCGAGCGGCCCCCCAGCCCTTCCTTTCGCGGATAAGATCAACCGACCCGGTCATTGCCTTTCCTGCATAATTGGGGCATTATTAGCCCGTCCTATGGGCCTAGGAGGCGTTTTGCCGAGGCAAACCATCTAGCCGGTATGGTGGCAGCCACCCCCCGGGGATTGATCGGAAAACCCCCTACTCTCTACCGTGAAACTCCGCGTAAAGGGGCGTTTAGCCGGGGGGTCTGACCCTACTCTCGCGCCCCTTCAGCTTGCCCGGCCGGCCGAACCCGCTCCCGCGACCGGGCGAGGAGCCCGGACCGAAGACGGCCGCATAGCCCAAAGCGTAGCCTGTGCCTTCTTTATGGCCATCGCGGCCCGGTCATCGCGCCCAGGCTTGCGCCCGCGGACATACCTGACGGAGAACCAGATAACCGCTGCCAGGCCGATCAGGTCCAATGCCACCCGGCCGAAGGTCAACACCTCTCCCGCATATCCCCAAATCCGATCCATGATCGCTCTTCCTTTCCCGCGCCCTTGGGTTGCTTGTGCAATTATTGTGCAATTTGCAGAGCCGTCCCAAAACACCCGGCGACAACAATGCTCTTGACTTTTACGACGGATAACTGCAACTTTGTGCCTGAAAACGGGATGGCGAAAACATGGCCAGTTCGACTCCCCCCATCTCCATAAAAATCCGCGTCGCCGGGACGCGGATTTTTTTGAAGCACAATCGCAGCGGATGAAGATGGCGAGGGGTTCCCGGAAGCCCAGGGCGCATCCTTGTCGGACCGCTTCGATCTGCTCCGCGGATACGTGGACCTGACCCTCTTCCGGGACGTGGTGGAGCGCCACTCGGTATCGCATCCGATCGCCCTGCGCTGGATGGCCGTCGCTTTCCTGGCCGGGTTGATCGCTGCCGCCCCCCGGCCGGCCGCGGCGAGAACCGGCGCGCCCACTCCCACCCCGGCCTGCCCCGCGATCATCCTCGGCTACTACCCCTGCTGGAACGAGGATTACCGCGCGGACAAGATCCCGTATCACCTGCTCACCCACGTCTTTCACGCCTTCCTCCAACCCCAAGCCGACGGGACGCTTCTCGCCCCCGCCGGCCCGCCGCCCTATCTCGAGCCGGAGCTGATCGCCAACGCCCACGCCGCGGGGGTCCGGGTCATCGCCTCCGTCGGAGGCTGGGACGAGGCGGCCGACGCCAACTTCCGCGCGATCGCCGCCAGCGCCTCCCTCCGGTCGGCCTTCGCCGGGAATTTGGAGGCGTTCTGCCGCGCCTACGGCTACGACGGCGTCGACCTCGACTGGGAGTCCCCTCGGGATGCCGCCGACCGGGCCAATCAGACCCTGATGGTCCGCGCGATCCGCGAGACGTTCTCCGCCGCTTCGTCCCCCGCCCCCTCCTGGTCGCTCACAATGGCGGTCGGGGGAAGCGACTGGAGCGGGCGGTGGAACGACTACGCCGCCCTGGACGAGTACATAAGCTTTTACAACCTCATGGCCTACGACGGGCACGGCGACTGGAGCGGCCACATGGGGCACAACGAGCCCCTCGAGCCGGGAGGGGACCCCTACGACGACGTGAGCGTTCATGCGTCGGTCGACTACCTGGCCGTCGCCAGAGCCGTTCCCCCGGCGAAGATCGTCCTGGGCCTTCCCTTCTACGGGTACCGCTGGCCGACGGTGGAGACGCTCTACGAGGCCTGTTCACCCTGCCATGCCTACCAAGAGGACTACCATGCGATCGCTCCCCTGATCGGCGCCGGGTGGACCACGCGCTGGGATTCCGCCGCCTCGGTCCCCTACCTCACCCGCGACGATGGAGAGGGAGTGATCTCCTACGACGACGGACTCTCGATCGCGGCCAAGGTCGACTACGGGATCGCCGGGCGGGGGCTGGGGGGGGTTTTCGCCTGGGAGATCAGCGCGGACTGCGCCGACGGCCGCCAGCCGCTTCTGGAGGCGATGCATGGAGCGGTCCTGGGCGCCTGCGGCCTCAGCCCCACCCCCACTCCCTCGATGCGATGGCATATCGCGGAGTCGGGAGACTACGACGGCGACGGGACGAGCGATCTCGCGGTCTTCCGGCCCTCCCGAGGGGGGTGGATGGTGCGGGAGATCACCCGGGACTGCTTCGGCTCCTCGTCCGACATACCGCTGTGCGGGGACTACAACGGGGATGGGACGACGGAGTACGGCTTCTTCAGGCCCTCGGTCTGCCTCTGGGCGATCAAGAATGTCACCTGCCGCCATTTCGGCACCGCCGCCGACATCGTGGTTTCCGGCGACTACGACGGCGATGGCGCCTGCGAACTGGGGATATTCCGGGGAAGTTCTGGTCTCTGGAGCATCGCGGGGATGACGCGGGTCTGCTTTGGAAGCGCCGGCGATCTGCCCATCCCCGGAAGCTACGGCACGGGGGATAGGAAAGAGATCGCGATATTCCGGGGAAGCTCGGGGATGTGGGCGGTGAGGTATCTGACGAGGTTTTATTTCGGCTCCAGCTCTGACGACCTGGTCCCGGGCGATTACAGCGGCGCCGGCAAATGGGAGGCGGCAATTTCTCGTCCCACTTCGGGCCTCTGGTCAATCCGGCACGTGACCCGGATCTATCTGGGCGGAACCGGAGACTGGGCCCGGCCGGGTGATTACGACGGGGACGGCGTCGACGACGCCGCCATCTTCCGCGAATCAGCTGGGATGTGGTCGGTCCGGAATCTGAGCCGGGTATACTTCGGGGCGACGGGGGACATACCGGTCACGCGATAAGATTCGTGAGCTTGATCGCGGTTCACGCCTGCGATCAGCCAACGGGGCGAGCGCCGTTGTGCAAACTGAGCTCTCCACCGAAATACACGGCCTGTCCATAAACCGTTGCCCGCCGCGATCCTCGGCGGGTTGATTCATGGAAACCGCGGGTTTCCATGACTAAACCGGGCTAGAGCAGGTACATGTTCTCCGCTTCCTTGAGCAGGCCGTCCCGGAAGTTGGGGTGGGCCAGGCCGATGATCGCCAGGGCCCGCTCCCGGGTGGACTTCCCCTTCAGGTCCGCCACCCCGTACTCCGTCACCAGGTAGTGGGTGTCCGCCCGGGGCGAGGTGATCACGGCCCCCTCCTGGAAGCGCGGCACGATCCGGGAGAGGTCGCCCCCCTTGGCGGTGGAATAGAAGGCGTGGATCGATTTGCCCCCCCGGGAGGCGAAGGCCCCCCGCACGAAGTCGAGCTGCCCCCCGGTGCCGCTGAAGGTGGCGCCGGAGAGATACTCGGCGTTGGCCTGGCCGAGGAGATCGACCTCGAGGACGGAGTTCACGGCGATCATGTTGTCGTTCCGCGCGATCACCTCGGGCGAGCAGACGTGGGCCGCCGAGTAGCTCTCGAAGCTCGGGTTGCCGTCCATGAATTCGTACATGCGCGCGGTGCCGGCGGCGGTGGTGAAGACGTGCTTCATGGGGTGAAGCGTCTTCTTCCGCCCGTTGATCACCCCCTTCTCGATCAGGTCGATCATCCCCGTGGTCATGAGCTCGCTGTGGACTCCGATGTCCCGGTGGCCGGAGAGGTAGCGGGTGACCGCGTTGGGCAATCCCCCGATCCCCAGCTGGATGGTGGCCCCGTCGGGGATGAGACCGGCCAGCAGCGGGCCGATGACCTCGTCCTCCGGGCGAGGGGGCGGCGGCCTCATCTCCAGGAGGGGGACGGAGTTCTCCACGATCGCGTCCACCTCCGAGACGTGGAGGAGGCTGTCCCCGTAGACCCGGGGCATGCGGTCGTTCACCTCGACGACCAGCCGCCCGCAGTGCCGGGCCGCGGTCGAGATGTAATCGTTGGCGGTGCCGAAGGAGAAAAAGCCCGCGCCGTCCATCGGGGAGACGGTGGTGAGGACCGTGTCGATCTTCAGGTAGTCCCGGCAGAGACGGGGAATCTGGTGGAGATAGCAGGGAACGTGGTAGTGGAGCCCGGTCTTGATCAGTCCCCGCTCGCTCCCGCCCACGAACCAGGAGTAGCCCTGGATGCAGTCGCAGAGGTCGGGGGCGAGGACGCTCCGGACGGCGTGCTCCAGGGGGAGGAAGTTGTACATCTGGAGTCCCTTGAGCTCGCCGGCGCGGGCCCGGGCGGCCACCGCGTGAAGCAGGGCCGGGGGCTGGGAGTTGCTCATCCCGTAGACGATGGTCTCGCCGCTCCGGATCGGCCCCACGGCTTCCGGGGCGGTGCTGAGTTTTCGCCGGTACTCGGCGGCATGGGCGTTCGTCTTCGCCATATCCCCTCCTCTGGCCGTCAGGCCGGTCGCGGGAACAACCCCGTCGGGGCGATTGTAGCGGCCCGGGGAAGAAGCGTCACTCCAATCTTGCGGGCCGGGCGGCGCCGGTGCGGAAGGAACGGAAGAATATTATTGACCGCCCCTAGCCGGGAGGAGAATACTCCCTTAAGCGAATCGTCATAACCCCGGCGGGATAAGACGTGAGACCATGCGGGGGACAGGAGGCTTGCAGCGCTGACCCGGCTCGGATAGGGATATCCGGCCGGGCTTTTTATTGTCCGAACCCTACCACGATAGGGGGGGCCATGAGACGCTCGGTTCCGTTTCTCCTTCTCGCCGGATTCGTCTTCGCCGCCGCGGCGGTCTCCCCCGCCGCGAACTGGACGCTCTCCACCGACGTGGGCGATCCGACCATCAGCGGGGTCGCGGTGGCCGACGGCAGCAACGTCTGGGCGGTGGCCGCCGGCACCAACGGAGGGGGGGCGATCTATTACTTCGACGGTGTTTCCTGGGGCCTTCAGACCTCCCTCTTCTCGACTCAGAGCGGCGAGCTCCGGGGCGCCTTCGCTTACGACGCCTCCCACGTCTGGGCGGTGGGGAACACCGTCGGGCCGCAGTACGGGGTGGTCTATGCCTACGACGGCTCGCAGTGGTCTTACCAGACCCGGACCTACGGCGACGGGAGCGCCTCGGGCATGCTCCACGACGTTTTCGCCGCCGATCCGGCCCACGTCTGGGCGACGGGCAACGGCGGGAACATCTACTCGTCCGCCGACGGCGGAGCCAGCTGGACGCAGCAGACCTTCCCCATGGCGATTTGGCTCGGGATCCACGGAACGGACGCGAATAACGTCTGGGCGGTGGGGGGATGGTCGCAGAGCACGGATGTATACAACCGCATCATGTTCTACAACGGCGCGTCCTGGACGGTGCAGACCTATCTCGCCAACATGCCTACCTTGGACTATCTCCGCGACGTCTGGGCGGTCGACACCGACGACGTCTGGGCGACGGGCGACGGCGGAATCGTCCTCCATTACGACGGGTCGTCCTGGTCCGTCGCCACCTCCGTGGGCGACAACACCGACGACGCCTGGGTCACCGCTCTCTCCCCCGACCAGGTCTGGGCGGGCTTCGACGGGTCGGCGACCGGCGTGTACTTCTACGACGGCGAGGCCTGGGCCCGCCAGGCCGGGACCGGACCCACCTGCCTCGAATCCCGCAACCCCGGCGAGGTCTGGGCGGGCGGCTCCCTCGGCCGCATCTATCGCCTCCTCTTCCAGAGCGAGCTGCGGCTCGACTTCTCCACCTACCTGGGGGGGAACGCCGCCGACACGCTCTATGACGTCGTCCTGGGCAGCGCGGGGCACGTCTTCGTCGCCGGGTCCACCCTCTCCACCGACTTCCCGCTCGCGAACCCCTACCAGTCGAGCTGGACCGAAGCCAGCGAGGACTGCTTCATCGCCCGCTTCAGCTCCGCCGGGTCCGCCCTGATCTACTCCAGCTACTTCGGCGGAGTGGGAAAGGACGAAGCCTATGCCGTTGCCGTCGACACTCTCGACTACGCCTACGTCACCGGCCGGACCGCCTCGGCCGACTTCCCCACCTGCGGGGTGTGGCCGGACCCCGCCTTCCAGGCAGCTAAAGCCGGCGACTACGACGCTTTCGTCATCCAGTTCGCCACCTCCGGGAGCTGGCTGTACTATTCGACCTATCTCGGCGGCGCGGAGGAGGACGCCGGGGAGGAGATCGGTTTGGACCTCTACGATGCCGTGATCGTCGGCTCCACTTGCTCGAGCGATTTCCCCACCGTCAGCCCCTATCAGGCCGGGCTGAGGGGTTCCCGGGACATCTTTCTCACCAAGCTCCACCGGAACGGGAGCCAGCTTCTCTTCTCCACCTACCTGGGGGGGGACAGCAGCGATTGGGGGAAAGGCGTGGCGCTGGGTTCCGACGATACCATCTTCCTCGCCGGCTACGGCTATTCGGAGGACTTCCCCACGCTCAATCCCTGGCAGAGCTCCAACTCCGGATCCATCGACGGCTTCGCCGCCCGCTTCGCCTCGACGGGGTCCGTGCTGCGCTATTCCAGCTACCTCGGGGGCGGCGCCATCGATTACGCCCACGGCGTGGCGGTCGACCCCGACGGCCAGGCCCACCTGATCGGTTGGACCAATTCCACCGACACCTTCCCCGTCCACAACGCCTACCGCGCGGTCGGGGAAGGATCCTTCGAGGCTTTCGTCGTCAAGCTCGCCTCCTCGGGCTCGGCGGCGATCTATTCGACCCTCCTCGGGGGAGAACGAAGCGAACAGGCCTATGCCATCGCCGTCGACGAAAACGGCAACGCCCTCCTGAGCGGCTATACCGACTCCCCCGATTTCCCCACCCGCAACCCCTACCAGGCCAGCCACTCCGGGGGGGGAAGCTTCGACGCTTTCTTCGCCGCCTTCAATCCCTCCGGGCAGGACCTCCTCTTCTCCACCTTCTTCGGCGGCGGCGCGACCGACTACGGCTATGGCGTCGCCCCCGCCTCCGGCTCCGGGATCGTCGCCGCCGGGTACACCGCCTCCTACGACTTCCCCACGCTCAATCCCTTCCAGGCGAGCCAGGCGAGCGGCTTCGACGGCTATGCCGCCCGTTTCTCTTTCGTCTCGACTTTCACCTCGCCCACGCCGTCTCCCACCGCCTCACCCAGCCCCTCGGTCCCGCCCTCTCCGACGGCAACCCCCTCCCGCAGCCCCACTCCCGTCCGGACGGCCACGCCCACTCCCATCCGGACGGCCACGCCCACTCCCGTCCGGACGGCCACGCCCACCCCCGTCCGCACGGCCACTCCCACTCCCGTCCGGACGGCCACTCCCACGCCCCAACCCACCGCGACGCCTTCGCCCACCTGCGGACCCAGCATCGTTCCGGAACAGGCGGTGATCCAGTCCGGGGACTACAACGGGGACGGGGCCGCCGACTTCGGCATCTTCCGCCCAGCGGCGGGCCTCTGGTCCATTCGCGATATCACCCGCCTGAACTTCGGGGGCGCCTCCGACCAGCCCGGAAGCGGCGACTACGACGGCGACGGGACATCCGAGATCGCCATCTTCCGTCCCTCCACGGGCCTCTGGTCGGTCTCCGGGGTAACCCGCGCCTACTTCGGCGGGGCGGAAGACCGCGCCGCCCCGGCGGATTACAATGGCGACGGTTCCTGCGAGATCGGGGTCTTCCGAGAGAACGGCGGGCTCTGGTCGATCCGCGCTCTCACCCGTTTCTACTTCGGGGCCACGGGCGACTGGCCGATACCGGGAGACTACGGGGACGACGGGACGGCGGAGGCGGGCCTCTACCGCGTCTCCTCCGGCCAGTGGATGATCCGGGACCTCAGCCGCTTCTACTTCGGCGGCGCGGCCGATTGGCCGGTCCCGGGCGACTACCTCGACTCGAGCGGGAAGGTCTTCGCGGTCTACCGGCCCTGTCCCGGCCAGTGGGCCCTCAAGGACCTCACCCGGATCTACTTCGGGAACTGCTTCGACTACCCGCGACCCGGGGACTTCAACGGCGACGGCGCGGACGACTTCGGGATATTCCGCGACTCCGCGGGGATGTGGTCGGTCCGAGACATGACCCGGGTGTATTTCGGCTCCACCGGCGACATCCCCGTGACCCGCTAAAACGGTCGGGAGGGAAATGGAGGCGAGGCCCCTGCCCGAGCGCTGGCCGGAGCTGAATCCGGCGCGGACGCGGAGCGCGGTCAGCCCGCCAGGAGGCTGAAGAGGAGGACCAGGAAGGGCACGATCACCACCCCGCCCCCGAGGCCGGTCAAGGCGCCGAGGAAACCAGCCAGAAACGACCCGGCGAGCGCGACCAGGGCATGTTCGAGGACGTTCACGGCGGGTTATCTTACTTCCGGAACTCGGTTAATCTATCAGCAACGCAAAGGCAGCCAGCGCGTCTGATAGGGAGCGAGAGAAGCCTCCGCGCCCCTCTCCCGCTGCAAGGCTCCTCCCAGCAAATCCTCCCCGATCTCTCCGGCGCAGCCCGCCGCCCGCAACCCGGACCGGGGGAGATCGGCCGTCCCGGCGGTCAGGTTGGTCACCGCGAGAATCCTCTCCTCTCTTCCCGGGGACGTCCGCTCCAGGGCGAATAGCCTTTCCCCCAGATCGACCACCCGCTCCTCCCCATCGGGGTGGAAGGCGGGGTGGGCGGACCGGGCGGCGAGGAGGACGAGGTACCTCCGGAACGCCTCCGCCGTTTCCGATCCCGAGTCCGCCAAGAGCTCCTCGATCTCGTCCTCGGCCCAGCGGCGGCGGTTCAGGGAGCGGGACTGGCCGGTCTTCTCGGCGCGGGCGTAGTCGTTACGGGCGGCGAAAAGACTGTTGAAGTAGATCGCCGGGATCCCGCGCAGGGCGAGGGCGATCGCCTGGGAGGCGAGGAAGCGTTCCCGGGAGAGCGCGGCGTCGTTCGGGAGGGAGAGGGCGTCGGGATAGGCGATATTGAGCTCGTAGGGGGCCTCCTTCCCCTCCCGGCCGGCCCGGAGAGAGACCCGCCCGCCTCGGGAGAGGGCCTGCTCGACCAGCCGGCCGACCTCCGCCTCGGGAAGGAGCCCCTCCAGGGGGCGCAGGCCGATCCCGTCGTGGGAAGCCGTGAAGTTCAGGCAGGCGCAGCCGGGCGGCGGCGGGCGGCGCGAGGCCGCCCAGGCGTTGAGAGCCCGGCTGCTCCCGGAAAGAAGCGCGTGGAGGAGGAGCGGGGGCAGGACGAAGTTGTAGATCAGGTGCGCCTCCTCGCCGCCACCGAAATAGGACTCGTTCTCCCCGGCGGGGAGGTTGGTCTCGGTGAGAAGGAGGACGTCGGGGGCGGCCAGCGCGAGGCACTCCCGGAATATCCTCACGATCTCGTGGGTCTCGGGGAGGTTGAGACAGGGCGTCCCGATCCGCTTCCAGAGGAAGGCGACGGCGTCGAGGCGGATGATCCGCGCCCCCTGGGACACGTAGTAGAGGAGGATGTCGAGGATCTCGAAAAAGACATCGGGGTTCGCGTAGTTGAGATCGATCTGGTCGGGGCCGAACGTGGACCAGACGTGGCGGTAGCCCCGCCGGGTCCAGACCGGGGTGAGCAGGGCCGAGGAGCGGGGGCGGACCACCGCGGAGAGATCGGTTCCGGGGTCGGCCTCGATGAAGTAGTCGCGGGCGGGGGCGATCCCGGTGGAGAACTCCTTGAACCAGGCGCTCTGCCGGGAGACGTGGTTCAGGACCAAGTCTAACATCAGACGGAAGCTCCCGCCCAGACCCGCCACGTCGGCCCAGTTCCCCAGCTCGGGGTTAACCGTGCGGTAGTGGATCACCGAGAACCCCTCGTCCGAACTGGAAGGAAAAAAGGGGAGGAGATGGAGGGTGTCGAAAGCCCCGGCCAGGCGGCGATCCAGGAAGCGCTTGAGGACGGCCAGGGGGCGTTCGCCCCGCGCGGTGACCGCGTCGGGGTAGGCGATCAGGATCCGGTCGGACTGGTCCCAGCCCCGTCGGCCGGGCGTCCTCGCCTCGAGGCCGTAGCGCCCGAGCGCCAGGACCAGGCGCTCCAGGCAGGCGGGGGCGGCGGACCGGCCGTAGAGGCGCTCGAAACGGCCCCGCAGGCGCTCCAGCGCCGGGCTGGCAGAGCAAGCCTTCATGAGGAGGAGGCGGGGAAACCCCGGATGGCCGTGAGCAGCGTCCTAAGCGACCTCCGGAGGACGGCGTAGCTGTAGTAGGAGCTGGCCACGCGGTAGTTGTGCTCGACCACCTCCCGGCGGTAATCCGCGTCCTCGAGCAGACGTTTGACCTCGCGCACCGCCTCCTCGGCCAGGAAGCCCTCCATGATCGGGATCCGGAACCCCTTGGGCTCGATGTCCCGCCCGAAGATCGCGTAGCGGTTGACCAGGACCGGGATCTTGAAGTAGATCGCCTCCAGGAAGGCGTTGCCGAAGCCCTCGTAGAGGCTGGGGTAGGTGACCAGGGCGGCGTGGGGGTAAAGGTCCCAGAGGGTGAAGATCTTCTTCCCCTCGCTGTCGATCTGGCGGACGTCGCCCACCCGGGTGGCGATGAACCTGACGTCCACGCCGTTGCGGCGGGCGAAGGCCGCGAGCATGTCGCGATAGGCCGTCCCCTCGTCGCCCGCCTCGTGGGAGACGACCAGCTTGTAGCGGGGGTCCCCCAGCATCTGGACCAGGGTGACGGCGTGCTCGATCCCCTTGCGCGGGACGACCCGGCTGGGCTGGAGGATCATGACGTCGGAGGGGGCGAGGCCGATCTCCTCCCGGACGGCCGCGGCGTAGGCGTCCGGGGCGGGCGGCGGGCTCTCGAAGTTCATAACGTTGGGGACGACCACCGAAGGCACCGCCTTGCGGCGGGCGAGCTCCTCCCGGGCGGACTGGTTGATCACGACGTGCTGGAGGTCGGGATCGCGGGGGGGGAAGGCCATGTCCAGGTAATCCGTGGCGGCGTTGACGGCGAAGCGGTCGCGCTCCCAGTAGAAATCGTGGTGATGGGCGATGGCCGGGATGCGGCTCTCCGAGAGGAGCTCGGCCAGGGCGATCCCGAGCGGCAGGTGCATGGGGAGGCTGACCGCGTTCTCCAGCACCAGCAGCGAGGCGTCGAACCGCCGGATGAATTCGTAGAGCGCGCCCTTGAGGTAATCGGCCAGGGCGTGGACGCGGGCGGTGACCAGGGGGGGGCGGGAGTACTTTCCCCAGATCCGCTCGTTGATCCAGGCGTTCTCGGGATGGCCGAAGAACGCCTCGGGAACGCAGACGCACCGCTCCGGCTCGCGGTCGAGCTTGCCGGCGAACCAGGAACAGGCGTGGCCGTCGGCGGCGAAGACCTGGGCCCACTTCGCGCTCTCCAGGGAGACGCCGTCCGTCCCGGCGAAACGCGTGGACACGAATCCGATCGATTCCGGCATGGGGAAGGGCGGCGCGCGGCCGCCAGCCCTTTTATCCCCGAATCCGCGGCGCCTGTCAACCCCGCCGCCGATTTTTCCCTTGGACAAACCGCGCACCGGCGTTGATAATCCAGCCGCAAGCGCATGGAGCTTCCCCGTGACAGCCGCCACCGACAGCGCCGACCCCATCCTCGACCGCCTCCCCCTCTTCCGGGAGACGGCGGAGCGATCGGCGGAGATCGTCCTCGCCAACCTGGTCGCCCTGGGCGAGGTCCCCTCCCCGACCTTCGGAGAAGCGGCGAGGGCCTCTGTCTTCGTCGAGCGGCTGAGCGAATTCGGACTCCAGAACTGCTCCACCGACGAGATGTCCAACGCCTACGGCGTCCTCCCCGGGTCGAGCGGGGACCGGAACATCCTCCTCGTCGCCAACCTCGACAGCTTCACCGAACCCGAGCACCCGCCGCCGATCGAGATCCGCACCGATCGGATCCGGGGCCCCTTCGTGGGGGACAACAGCCTCTCGCTCGCCGCGATCGCTTCCCTCCCCTTCCTCCTCGACAAGCTGAACCTGCGCCTCAAGGCGAACCTTGTCCTGATGGGGGCCTCCCGCGCGCTGGGACGGGGGAACCTCGCCGGGATCAAGTTCTTCCTGGACCATGGCTCGCTTCCGGTCCAGGCCGGCCTCTGCCTGGAGAGCGTCCAACTCGGCCGGATCAACTTCTCCAGCCTGGGCATGCTCCGGGGCGAGATCGTCTGCCGGCTCCCCGACGACTACAACTGGGCCCAGTTCGGCGCCTCCGGGACGATCCTCCCGATGAGCGATATCATCTCCCGGATCGCGGCCATCCCCCTGACCCGCCGGCCGGCCGGGCGCATCATCCTCGGCTCGCTCCGCGGCGGCATCTCCCACCAGAACATCGCCCGCCAGACCACCCTCGGCTTCGAAGCCCGGAGCGAGTCGGCCGAGGTCCTCGGCGAGATCGCGGAGAAGATCGCCGACATCGTCGAGGAGGTGGCGGCCCGGGCGGGGGTTAAGGTCGAGCTCGATATCTTCGCCCGCCGGAGCCCGGGCAGCCTCAAGATCTCCGACCCCCTGGTCCGGAGGGCCAAATCCCTCCTCTCCAGTCTCGGGATCGAGCCCATGCTCTACCCCACCACCGGCGCCCTGGCCGCTTTCCTGGAGAAAAACATCCCGGCCCTCACCCTGGGGATCTCGGTCGGGGAAAGAAAATACGATTTGGCCGAGATCGAGGAACTGATCGATCTCCAGCTCGTCTTCACCGGCCTCGCCCAGACCATCGGGATGATCCTGGCCGTCGACGCCTTCGGCAGCGATGAAAACCCCGCCTGACGATCCCGCCCGCGGCTGGCTCCGGGCCAACACCTACCACCACTCCCGCTTCGCCGACCTCCGGCGCCTGGTCGAGGAGAAGGAGCGGCAGGGGCTCAAGATCTCGGTCTGTCTCCCCGCCCTCAACGAGGAGAAGACCATCGGCAAGGAGGTGGTGGTCTTCAAGTCCGAGCTGATGAGCCGCTGCCCCCTCATCGACGAGCTCGCGGTGATCGACTCCGGCTCCACCGACCGGACCCGCGAGGTGGCCGCCTCCTTCGGCGCCGACGTCTATCTCTCCCGGGAGATCCTGCCCGAGCTGGGGCAGAAAAAAGGCAAGGGCGAGAACCTCTGGAAGAGCATCTACCAGCTCCGGGGCGACGTGATCGTTTACGTCGACGCCGACATCAAGAACATCCACGCCCGCTTCGTCTACGGATTGGTCGCCCCCCTCCTCCTCCGTCCCGAGGTCAAGTACGTCAAGGCCTTCTACGACCGCCCCCTCGCCCTGGGCGCGGGCCCCCGCCTCTCGGGCGGGGGCCGGGTGACCGAGATCCTGATCCGCCCCCTCTTCTCCCTCTTCTTCCCGGAGCTCGCCGGCATCATCCAGCCCTTGAGCGGCGAGTACGCCGCCCGGCGGGAGGTCCTGGAGCGAATCCCCTTCCCCATCGGCTACGGCGTGGAAACCTCCCATCTGATCGACATCTACCGGCGCTGGGGGATGTCGGCCTTCGCCCAGACCGACCTCGACCAGCGGGTCCACCGCAACCAGCCCACCCGCGACCTCGGCCGGATGTCCTTCGGCATCCTCCAGACCTTCCTCTCCCGCCTGGAGGGGCTCGGCCTGATCTCCGGTCTCCCCGAACTCAATCACTACCTCCGCCAGTTCCAGTCCCGCGAAGATCTTTACGAGGAGATCCGCAGCGAGATCCGCGAGGAGGAAAGGCCGCCGATGATCGAGATCCCGGCCTACCGCGAAAAGATCGGGCCGTGACGCGCGTCGCCGTCGTTCATTACCACCTCCGCCCGGGCGGCGTGACCCGGGTGATCGAGAACGCCGCCGCCGCGCTCGAAGAGAGCGGGGCGGCGACCGCCGTCCTCTCCGGCGAGGCGCCCGCCGGCGGGTCGCTTCTCCGGGGGCGATCCCGGGCCGTGCCGGGGCTGGGTTACGCCTCCGGGAAGGGCGCGCCCGACCCGGAAACGCTCGCCGTCCGCCTGGAGGAGGCGGCCCGCGCGGCCCTGGGCGGGCCGCCCGACCTCTGGCATTTCCACAACCACTCCCTGGGCAAGAACCCGTCCCTGACCCGGGCGGTCGGGATCCTGGCCCGCCGGGGCCGCCGGCTCCTCCTCCAAATCCACGATTTTGCCGAGGACGGACGGCCGGCGCTCTTCCGAGCGCTCCGGGAGGCCCTGGGAGAGGGCGGCGGCCCGGAGCTCGGACGGCGCCTCTATCCCCAGGGGGCGAACGTCCACTACGCCGCCATCAACCGCCGCGATCTCCTCCTCCTCGAGAAGGCCGGCGTCGCCCCCGCCCGCCTCCACTTCCTCCCCGACCCGGTCGCCGTCCCGCGCGACGTTCCCCCGCCCGCGGGCGGGGAAGGCCGACTCTTCCTCTACCCGACCCGCGCCATCCGGAGGAAAAACCTCGGCGAATTCCTCCTCTGGGCGGCGCGCGGAAGGCCGGGCGACCGCTTCGCCGTGACGCTCGCCCCGCGCACGAGCGCCGAGCGCCCGTTCTACGAGCGCTGGGTGGCTTTCGCCCGCCGGGAGAAGCTCCCCGTCGAATTCGAGGCCGGGACGCGGGGGGGGCGGTCACTCTCCGCCCTCTTCGCCGTAAGCGCGGCGGCGGTCACCACCAGTGTCGCCGAGGGCTTTGGACTCGCCTTCCTGGAGCCCTATGTCGCGGGGAGGCCGCTGGCCGGGCGCAAGATCCCGGAGATCACCGAGGAGATCGAGGCGGCGGGGATCGACCTCTCCCCGCTTTACGAACGCCTCCCGGTCCTCCTCCAAACGGGCGAGCGCCGGCGCCTCCGGGAGAAGATCGCCGAGGGGGTCGCCCGCTGGCTGGAGGCCTACGGCCGCCGGCCGCGGCGGGGGGACGCCGAGCGGGCGCTGGAAGCCGCCGGCGGCGGCCGGGAGTTCGACTTCGGACGCCTCGACGAAGCCCTGCAGATGGCGATCATCCGCCGGTCCCGGGGCGGCGGACCCGAAGGCGCGCTCGACGCCGGGAGCCATCCGGGTGCCGCCGTCCGGAGAAACCGCGAGATCGCCCGGAAGCGCTTCGGATCCGAGGCCTACGCCCGCGTCCTGACCGGGATCTACCGGCGGATCCTCGAGCCAGCCGGCGCAGCCGGGGGAGACGATTTCCGCCTGGAGACCGTCCTCGATTTCTTCCTCGATCCCCGCCGCTTCTTCCTGCTGAGGTCCTAGTTAACATGAAGGCCGTTCCTCCTGGAGAGAGTAAGCTCTCTCTGGGAACAA
>JAEAMG010000272.1_pt1 | contig 72201 bp, 48 predicted proteins | sample 8958741 | NCBI WGS metagenome assembly JAEAMG01 (sample SAMN16933256, study PRJNA681125) | bioreactor sludge metagenome | isolation source: anaerobic bioreactor treating anionic surfactant - SDBS | place: India: Bengaluru | collected 2019-02-28 | reverse complement strand
TTTTTCCGAACCACGATGGACGACGTGTCTGCGGTGTGCGCCTGACACCCGTCACACGAACCCCGAACGGTCTGAGAAGTCTGCCGATCGCTGTGCCGATATGACCAAACCCGACGATGACCGCATGGCTGCCGCGCAGCAATCGCATGTTGTCAAACAACTCTTCGCGCGGCCATAGTTCGCCCTCGATCTGCCGCCGGTACGCCAGCAGGATGCCCCGGTTAAACGCCAACAGCAGCCCCAGCACCGTCTCAGCCATCAACGGCCCGTGAAATGTGCCATGTCGTACAACCACGTGGGGTGGCGGGGTAATCGGAAAAAAGTCACGCCCCGCTGCAGAAGAAATGACGCAGCGCAACGCAGGAGCGCGCGCAAACCACTCTTGCCGGAACGCCCAGGTCACTGCCACCTGCACCCTGGGCAATTCCCGGACAAAGGCGGCCTCGGTGCGGCACCAAATCACTTTAGCTTTCGGATAGGCGGTCCGTAAACGCCCAATATGCCGTTCCTTCATGCAGAAAAACGGGACCGAACTTTCCTGATAAACCGTAATCGATTCAAATTTCATGACAAACCAGAAAGGGCGAACGACGCTTCGCGTCTATTCCTTCTTCTTTTCCTGCAGCAGAGTCCCACCCTGATTGTATTTCTGCGGCGGCTGTTCTTTACCTGAGCCCACGCCCTGCGTCATCAGCCCGTTGAGCTCTTGAAGGTGCGAGGCATACACATCGCGCGGCGAGCAGTTGTGCTTCTTACAAAGCGACGCGGCCATGCCGATCACCTCACCCATCATTCCTCCCGTGCGCATCACGCGCACCGTGCCGAGCGCAACGTGCGTTACGCTGATATTGCGGCCTGCCATGAACAGGTTGTCTACGTTTTTCGAATAGAGGCAACGGTAGGGTATCGGGTACGGATAAATGGGCTTGTGCTTGGCGATCGACTTAAACTCCGAACCAGGGAAGTTCGCAGTATTCTTCGGGTCAGGATAGTGTAGGTCGATTGTCCAGGTCGTGCAGGCTGTCGCGTCAGGATAGATCACCTTGTCAACGAGATCCTGTTCCTTTAAGACGAGATCACCCACTAGACGGCGAGACTCGCGCTTGCCCGCCACATATGCAACCCAGTCCAGACGGTTCGTCGCATAATCGGCCTTGTATTTGGAACGGTTTTTGAGGAACGACCAGTTGGAGAAAACGACCAGCATGCCGTAGTCGCGAATGCGTTCAAACTCGTTGACCTGATGGAAGTTCATGCCGGTCTCCCACGTCCACTCTCCCATCTTCACACGTTCACAATTCTGGTCGTTGAAGTCGAGGCCCCAAACGATGTCCGGAAATGCCACAGGCCCTTGGACTCCGCGTGAATACCACTGGACCGACGACCCCATGGTCTGGCTGTCCGCTTTTTCCGGTGCCGTGGATTCACCCGTCTCCTCGCGGCTCTCTCGGCCGTAACGATATTCCGCACCGGCCAACATGCCGATAACACCATCACCCGTGCAGTCGGCCACAAGCGGCGCAGCGAAACGCGTCTCCTGCCCGGTCTCGATGTTGCGGCCGACCACAGCAGTGATTTTCGAGCCCTCTTTCTCAACGCCCAACGCTCTCGTATTGAGGAAGAGCCGGATATTCTTCTCGGCTTTAACCGCCTCGATTTTGCGTTCGTCCTCGTAATAATCGCCTGGCTGTGCGTTGCCTCCGCGGCGCGGGCCGATCTCGCTGACCACATCGCCCAGCTTGGGATACGGCGGAAGGTTGATGCGGCCGGCCAGATGGACGCGGACTTCTGAACTGTTGTTGCCGCCCAGCACAGGACGGTCTTGGAGCAACGCCACCGCAAGTCCCAGCCGAGCCGCCGAAATCGCCATGCAGACACCCGGGATACCCCCGCCCGCGATGATGAGGTCCACTTTCTCAGTAGTCTGTGCAGCCTTCACGGCACCCATCTGACGGCGGAAGGTCTCCAGCTTGGCAACTTCGTTTTCGGGTTTAAACGCGCCGTCGGTCGTCAGGATCAGCGCGTCACAGCGCCCGTCGAAACCGGTCATGTCGCGTAGCGACAGCTTAGCCGTTCCTTTTGCCAGCGTCACGATGCCAGCCTCCTGCCATGCCCACTCGGCGTTCTGAGTGCCGAGCACGCAATCCAGTGCCTTGCCATTGACCAACACCCGGAATTTGCCAGGCGCTTCTTTCTGTGTCCAGTAAGCGACCCAGTTGCGCGTTCGCGCCAGTACGCGGTACTTGCCGTCTTCGGGAACATCCACGGTGGTCGAGGCGTCCGCGACTGGCGTCCCCAAACCGTGTGCCAAGAGGAAGGGAGACCCCATCTGATCCATGAATTGCTGGTCAACCACCCATCCGCCCTTGTCTGCAAACGCTTCAGTTTCCACCAGTAGCGTAGCAGCTTGTAAAGCTTCCGCACAGACAGCAGCAGCGACTCCCAAAACCGCTCTTTTCAATACCATATGACATCCCCTTATTCGGCCTAAATCAGAGGTCTTTTATATCATATCCCGACGTTGCCGAAAACAGGGAAAGGCGCATTGTTTTCCCAAAAATCAAAAAAGGGGGCTTGCTCTGCAGGCGCCCCCTTCGCTTCATTTCATGACTGGAAATCAATCTATTTCGCCGCCTAAATCCAAGTCGTCCAGTTCGATCTCTCCAGTGAAAACGAATTTAACAGGCCCCGACAGAGTCAGACCCGTGCACTTGTGGTGACGCCAGTCGCCGGCAATCGTCAAATCATAGCCCGAAGGGGTTTTCACGACGGTGGGTAGAGTAAAGCGTGCGGTCTCAACAGCCACAACCACGCAAGCTACCGCACCTGTACCGCAAGCGCCCGATTCGGCCTCGACGCCACGCTCATAGGTGCGCATGGTCATGCGGTTAGGTGCTCGGAAAGTCACAAAATCAACATTGGTTCCGTCAGGCGCAAAGGCGGCATGCAGGCGTATCGCCCGCCCTAATCCCTGCACATCGACCGCACTAATGTTTGGGACCTGAATCACAAAATGCGGCACACCCGTATTGATAAAGTCACCGCGAATCGTTTCGCCTCCGACTTTGAGTTCAAGGCCATAGGTCTTCTTTGTCGGTTCTGGCATCCAGACACAGGCGCCATTTTCAGTAAGTTGCGCATCGACCAGCCCGCACATCGTCTCCATCGTGAGCGCCGTACCGCTAGCACCGATCTGATGGGCGAACGCTGCCGCGCACCTAGACCCGTTGCCGCACATTTCCACCTCGGTGCCGTCGGGATTAAGAAATCGCATCCGAAAGTCGGCCTTGTCCGATTTCTGCACAAGGATAACCCCTTCACATCCAATGCCCGTGCGTCGTCCCGCCAAGGCGGCCATCAGGAAATGATCCTCCCAAGGAACCAACCCTTCACGGTCATCGATAAGAACGAAATCATTTCCCGCGCCATGCATCTTCGTGAAGTTGATTTTCATCGATCTCGCCCTCCAAAGGTGTGGTTAAGGCATGTCCCGCCCGAAAATGCGCATCATGCGCGTTCTCAAATCGCCTTCCGTCTCCATGGGGATGTCGGCGCCACCGGAAAGGCTGACCAGGTCGGAGAGAATATGGAGCGCCTCGTCGAGTACCACATCATCCCCTGTCCCGCTTTTCTGCTCAGCATCCATCTCCTCGTCCTCAAGTTTGCGCATTTCATTCTCGGCCTTCATGAGTTTACGCCGGGCGTTGATCTCAAGAGGCACATCCGTTTTTTCACTCACCTCCTGTACGTGCCTGACAAGCGTGCAGTACCGCGAATAGCGTTCGTTCGAGGCGAGACGCTTGGCGGACAACTCCTTCAACTGCGGCACGAACTTGGCCACATCAGAAACAGGGATGTAGAGCGCCGATTCGATCTGCGTCCACGGCAAGGCCCCGGGTAGTTTGTCCTCTCCGATATCTAAACCGTCCAGCGTCGATGGAATCACGATATCCGAACTCACGCCTTTTCGCTGTGTGGAAGAGCCGGTGATGCGATAGAAGCTTGCGGTGGTCACCTTCATTGAACCTAACTTCTCGGAACCCAACGGCATGACGGTTTGCACAGTTCCTTTGCCATGAGACTGCGTATCGCCGACCAACACGGCCCGCCCATAGTCCTGAAGCGCGCCCGCCACGATCTCGGAAGCTGAAGCAGACGTACGGTTGATCAGGACCACCATCGGCTTGCGGAATGCCATGGCGGGATCCATGTTGGGCACAGGCAGCACCACGATCTGGCGCGGTTCACGCACCTGTACGACAGGTCCGCTGCGCACAAACAGGCCGACTAAGCTCACCGCCTCGCGTAAGGACCCTCCTCCATCATTACGCAGATCGAGAATAAGCCCTGCGACATTCTCGCTGTTGAAAGCCGCCACCTGCCTGGCCACATCCACTGTGGCACTCCGGAATCCGGGCTGATTAGGTCGCTTATCCATGGTACCGTAAAAGGTTGGCAACTTTACGACCCCGATCTTACGTGCCGAGCCATCCTCCAACGTCACGCGGGCGACGTGTCCGGTGGCAGCCTGCTCCTCCAACTTCACCTCGTCACGGATCAGGTCGACCAATTTGGTGCTCGTCCCGCTGGGGTCAGACGCAGGAATAACGTTCAGCACAACCTTGGTTCCCTTTTCGCCACGGATCTTACGTACCGCCTTGTTGAGTGGCAAGTGGATGATGTCCTCGATTTGACCATCCCCCTGCCCAACACCGATGATCTTATCCCCCTTGATCAGGCGGATGGCGCGTTTATCACGATCTGCAGGGCCTCCTGCGATTACCTCCATAATCATGGCCGTGCCGTCTTCCGAACGCAACTGCGCGCCAATGCCGCACAGTGAAAGGTTCATGTCGATATCGAAATCTTCTTTACGCATCGGCGACATGTAGTCCGAGTGGGGATCATACGCCATAGCGATCGCGCTGAGATAACGCTGAAGGATCGCTTCCTCGTCCATGTCCTGGATTACGATCATGAGTTGCTTGTAACGTTTTGCGATATTTTCTTCCGGTGTCAGGACAGGCGGCACGTTCGTTACGGCAGCTTTCGCGGAAGGTGCAGCGTTCGTCACGACCGTAACCTTGTTGGACGCAGCAGCCAGTTCGAGTTCGTGGCCAATCACCTGCACCAGTATTTCATTCTTGATGCGCTTACGCCACAATTCATCCTGTTCCGCCTGGGTCGCAGGCCAAGACACATCCTTACGTTTCCACGTATAGGTCTCATCTTCCGTGAACGTAAACCCCTTGCCCAGCAGGTTGGTCACGCAGGTGTACCGCTGTTCTATCCGGCCGCGGAAAACACGATAGATCTCATAAGGGAAAGAGATGTCGCCCGCCTTCACAGCGTCATCGATCTGGAACTGCATGTTCGTGAAAGAATCGACATCGCTCTGGAGAAAATAGCTGTGGTCGAAGTCAAAGGAGTTGATCAGGTTGGTCCATGCTTTTTGCGAAATATCATCGTTTAAGGGGTGCTGCAACAGATGCGCAGAGGGTAATATACGCGCTACCTTCTGCGCGACGTCTCCGTAATGGGGCTGAGGCACAGGCTCAACATCCCCGTTCTCTATCGCCCGCAGAGAGAACGTCGCCATCATGAGGCACACCCCAAATAATACCAGCCGTTTAATCATAAGTCTTTATGCTCCATAACTTTAACTATGCGTTCAATTTCGTCTGCGGTCAAATGGCAAGCGTACGTCACAATCAGCGACTGGAGCGCCGAGGCGTTACAAATCACAGCGTCTTCATTTACCAGCAGTTCGGGGCTGAAGTTGTCGCTTGCGAAACAGACCACTGGAACACAGACTGGCGTTCCCCCCACCCTGTCGGCAAGAAACCGTGCCAAAGCGCGCGCCGAGACGTGCGCTTGCAAAAGAGGCGGCCGGGTCGGCGAAGACCCGTTCACAAGAATGTTGCCTTGTTCGAACGTGACCTCGCCCGCCCAGCATTTCGTCTCAATGACGAAAATGCCGTTAGGACCAACGGCTACGTGGTCGATACTGCCGGCACTCCCGCATATGAAATCATGGAACACGTGAAAGCCGCGCGGCAGAGCCGCCAGCAAGACGGCCACGCTCTCCTCGCCTCGCGCGCCCTTAAAGAATGCATCAATCCCTTTGAGCCCATCGCGTACAGCCCAAACCAAGAAAATCGCGGCCGTAAGGAAACCGGCCCCCGCAACCCCGAGCGTAACACGAGGCAAGACCGTGCCTGTGAATAAACCACACGCGAAAAGTGCGGCGAGCAATGGCCAGATCGCCCGCATCACCCCCACCGCACGCGCATGTTCACCCGGCACGCCATGGACACTCGCTCTGTTTGTTTCGTTCATTAAATAAAAATTTAATTTTCGCCTATTCACCCGTCCGATGCAATCACGATATTCAGACCGCCCGAACGATCTCTTCCGCCAGACGCTCGGGCACCAGCCCGCCATCCTCCATGAGTTGACGGGTTGTTCCTTGACCAACAAACACATCCGGCCAACCGTAGGCGCGGACCGCACAGACAAAACCAGCCAAAGCCAGCGCCTCGCGTACTGCGGAGCCGAAACCGCCCGCTACCGAGCCATTCTCCAAGGTCACAAACAGCGCCGCATTCCGCGCCTGAGCATAAAGCCGCGCGGTATCAAGCGGCTTTATGAAGCGAGCGTTTACCACACCGGCTTGCCGGCCTGCGGCGTTCAAACGCGCCGCCGTTTCGCGAGCCAGCGAAAGCATATCACCTAACGCCCAGAGCCATATAACCGGGGTCTTCGCCTGATCCGGCAATGGCAGGATCACCTCGGACTCGCCGAATGTCAGAGGCTCAATGGTGGAGGGCAGAGCGACGTCCGGCCCAGGGTCACGTGGATATCGTATCACAGCTGGCCCATGATGCGCGAAGGCCGTTTTCATCATCGCCACCAATTCCAACGCATCTTTGGGCTGCATAATCGTCAGGTTAGGCAGACAGCGCAACATCGGGATGTCGTAGATGCCGTGATGCGTGGGTCCGTCCCCCCCCACGACTCCCGCTCGGTCCACGCAGAAAAGCACTGGCAAGTTCTGAATGCACACATCGTGCATCACGCAATCGACAGCACGTTGCAGGAAGGTTGAATACACCGCAAAGACCGGACGGAAACCGGAAGCCGCCAATCCGGCCGCGAAGACGACCGCATGAGACTCGCAAATGCCGACGTCGAAAAACCTTGAAGGGTGCCGTTCCGCAAAGGGCTCAAGCCCCGTACCACAGCACATCGCCGCCGTGATGGCCATGATCTCCGGCTTCTCCTCAGCCATCGAAGCCAGCGCTTCGCCAAACACCTGAGAATACCCTCGACACCCTTCAGGCGGATGTTTGGCCTCAAGTTCGAACGCACCCACCCCATGCCAGTTCCACGGGCTTCGCTCAGCGGGTCGGAAACCACGCCCCTTCTGCGTAGCGACATGTATCAAAACCGACCGCTTGTCCGACCGCGCGGTACACAAGGCATTCTCCAGCGCGTTGAAATCATGCCCGTCGATCGGCCCCACATAACGTAACCCGAACTCTTCGAAAAAAGCATTCTGCAACCATATACTTTTAACCGCCTGCTCCAGTCGGTGATAAATGCGGCGCAGCGGAGTCATATGCATGCGGTGCCCCGCGGCTTCGGCTGCCGCTTTGATTCGGTTGTAGCGCACGTCCGCCAACATGCGGCCGAGCCGTCGCGAAAGCGCGCCGACGTTTTCCGAAATCGACATCTCATTGTCATTAAGGATCACGATGACTTTGCTGTTTGCATCATCAATGCTGTTAAGCGCCTCAAGCGTAATGCCGTTCGTCATGGAACCGTCGCCGATGACAGCGACGACATGCCCGGAATCGTGATGCCTATCTCGCGCGACAGCCATGCCCAATGCCGCGGAGAGCGCTGTCCCGGCGTGTCCTGCCACAAAAGCGTCATTGAGGCTCTCTTCCGGTTTCGGAAAGCCTGAAACCCCGCCACGCTGCCTCAAGGTGTGAAACCGTTCACGCCTTCCGGTAAGAAGCTTCCAAGAGTAGGCCTGATGTCCCACGTCCCAAATGATCTTGTCTTTCGGCGGCGTAAAGACACGCAGCAGCGCGATCGTAAGCTCCACGGTACCGAGGTTCGAGGCCAGATGGCCGCCCGTTTTGCTCACGGTTTCCAGGATGATCCTGCGCAATTCCTCAGCCAACCCCGGCAGCTCACCTGAGGCCAAGCCCTTTATATCTTGCGGGCTGTGAATCATGTTCAAAACATCAGACATTTATTTCTCTAAGGGCTTTTTCTCTCCCACCGGGGTCCGTCGCTTCATGATCTGAAGCGTTGTGCAGTTCTGCCCGAAATCGGGCACTTCCTGCACACGGTCGTAATTTGTTCCCAACAAGCTAAGAAAAAGTTGCCGATCTCCCTGCGGCACCTCGTCCATGACCGGTGCTCGGATAGACAGGCTATATCCGCTGTAGGCAGCGACACTGGTAGGAGCGGACTTCAGCAACGCGGACATCTTGCTTTTATTCATCACACGGAAAAGGTTTGCAGCCTCGTCATTCAAATTTGGAAAATAACCGAATGATCCCATTTCCAGTCCGTCAGGCACATGCATCCCGGTCTCAACAGCCAAATAGGTGTCTTGAGTCAGCAAGACATCGTCTGCTTGCGCCAAGGCCCGCACATCACGGGCGGTCTGCCGCAACAGGGCCAGATCCGGCATCGCTTTGCGGACCACCCAGAACCGGTCCTGCCGGATCACAAACCAATCTTGGGTGAGCGGCGACGCGAATGTGGTAATCAGCGAAACCATCACCCAGAAAAGGCAAATGCACGCTCGCAGAGACTCGGACGCAGTCATGTTAGCAGCCCACCCCGCCAATGCCGCCGCAAAGAGCCCCATGACCGGCACCTGATAGTCGTCGTAGGGAAACGGACTGGCGAGCTGCAGCAGAAAAACCGCCAAGAACGCGGCAAGCCAGAGACCGGGCCAAAGCCCCCCTCGGTAGACGATGGATTCTGGCTCCTCCGCCGCGGCATGGGTTGCCGTCTCTGATCCTCGAAACAGACGAAAAATCACCAGCGCCGAACACAACAAACACGCCGGCAAATACGCTCGCACTGTCCTTGCTAGCGAGCCGACCATAAAGAACAGATCTCTCCCACCGCGCGCCACGTGAAAAGTCTGGCTGAACACGAACTGCTCGCGTGCCTCCAGCAGTGAGGGCCCATAAACCAGAGCCAACCCCATGCCGCCACCCAGCGCGAACCAGAAAAAAGCAGCCCCTGTCCTACGGCAGGTCACCAGCAAACCCAGCACCGTGACCGGCAACAGCGCGCCCAACGACAACCGGGTGCCCGCCGCGAACGCCACCAGTAAACCTGCGGGCAAGGCCCACATGCACGACATGTGTGATCGGGTTTTCTTACGGCGAGAAAGGCACAGGGATAGTGTTAGATACCCCCCCAGCAAGAGGCAAGACGCCAGCGCATAGGTCTTGGGGATCGTTGTGAAGTACACGTGATAGAGGTTGCAAGCCGTCAGGGCGAAAGCCATGAGTCCCGCATCGGAAGCGCGTTGCAAAGGGACAGCCCGGCGTGCTAGCCCTGCTGCAAAAACACACCCGAGCAGACCGAAAAAGACCGTGGCCAGCCGACCGCCGAGTACACCACAGGGAGACCAAAGATGATACAGCAGACCATACACATAGGGCAAAACAGGTCCCTGTGTATAAAAGAAGTCGCGATAAGGCATCCGTCCCTCAGCCACGCAGCGCGCAGCATATAAATACCAGCCCTCGTCTTGATTTAAATTGCCGAACCAGACCGCAAACGCATATAAGAGCAGAGCCGTGCCGACAGCCAGTGCCGCCGACACCCAAATGCACCATTGATGAAACCGCGTCCGAAGCATGAACCCTTTCCCCTACCCCCCCGTTTCGAAATTGAATTTTTAGTCTAGCACAAGCGTCCTTGCCAAGCAACGGGACATCGTCAAAGACAGTGGAACTCACACTCGCTTTTTCAGGATCTGCCGCAGCCGGTCAACGCCCACCTGATACCCTTTGCCGCACATGTGACAAAATATTTGAGCAGGACGGTCTTCTTCGACCATGGCACCCAAATCAGCGTTCGACATTCCCGCCAGCATCCCTTCGACTCGCTCTTGCGAACATCGGCAAAAAAACCGCAACGATTTAGATGGCGTGAACTGGCAGTCGGTTAGTCCCAGCGTCTCGCAGACCGTCCGCAGCGAGGCAGACGCTTCGAGGCATTCCAGCACTGTGCCATCCTCGACCAGCCGAGACAAACGGGCGAACACATCCCGGTTCCCGTCCGGCAGGCATTCAAGCAACAGGCCACGCGCACCATCGATGAAACCACCATACGCCAGAGCCGATATTTGCGCAAGCACCTGCCGTTGCAACGACTGGCGGTAGTACTGTTCCAGCGCTTTAATAACCGAAGCCGGGCGGACCTCCATGGCGGCGCTCGACAGCACTCGACCGGGAACCGACCGAATGATCTGAACCTCGGCCGTTTCACCCAAAGCGGTAGAGACGTCGAGTTCTTCGCAGGCATCCAGTTCGTTCATGACCTTCACCTGCGTATACCCTCGCAGCCCGCCGTCAACATTGGCTTCAACAAGGACGCCCCCGACAGGTCCCGAAACGCGCAAACGCAAGGTGACCGACTCCTCCGGCTGCGTCAACTCCGCACCCAGCAGCGCGACACCGGTCAGTGCTTCGGCCTGAATAAGCCCTGCCGTCGGCCCACACAAATGGCTGCGTTCCAGTTCGCGCGCAGAATCGGTCACCTCGACATAAACAAGGTTTATTTTTGCCGAGGGGGAAAAAGCCGAAGTCTGGCTGTCAGCCACTTTTGACATGATCATGTTCGTTTCACTTCCTCAGGGAACCTTCCTCAATAATCGCCACGATCATTCAACTCCCTGTTGCCTGGCCACGTCCCGCACCTTCTCAGCAAACAGACTTCTTAGTTGTTCGATGCGGCGCAGTTGCCGGTCTAATGACCACAGGGCGAAATGCCATTTTTTTGTGAAAGCGTAAGCGTGACGCAACTGCGGGTCAAATGCGTCGAACTGTTCGCGCCGAGAGGAATACACCCAATGCATCTCGCGTGTCTTAAACTCAAACCCGTCAAAAAAACGCTCGGCCAACTCGGCCAGATCAACCGCTTTTCGGTGTTTGAGCCAATATCGGCAAAGCACCTGTGCGTAAGAGCCGAGATAAAAGTCAAAGAGCGTGTTTAAGTTCACCTCGGTATAAGCGGTGTCGGGCCAACCGAAACAACCGCGAATCGAACACAGCATAACTCGCATCGGCATTTCACGTTTGTTCGTGATGTCATAACCGAATTCGAAGATCTCTTTACCCTCGCCGAAGCGACACTTGCCTGTTTTTGGCAAGTACTTTTTCAAGGCCAGATTTTGTGCGGCGGCATCGCCTAACAAAGCGCCCAAAGCCAACACCACAGCAGGATCTTCCTCCACCTCGCTACCGCCGAATTCGCCCACCCTTTGGAACATGCGCGCCGGGATGTCGTCCAACGGTTCGCCGGGGCACCGGTTGCGGATAAAGTAGTTCATTTCACGCCCCGCCTGACTGTCGAGCCGCATTAAAAGACGATATTCGCCGAAGCCTACCCCCAACGCCTTGAACGCCTGCACACGTGCCAACATGTAGCTCCCGTAGCCCGGCGTCTTAAGTGCCAACCGCTTTTCGATCAGGCTCGTGCAAAGCGGTCGACGGTTAGTCTTAAAAACAATTTCTCTCGTGACGCCCACTCCGACGGAAAGCTCGTGGGTCAAATCGCTATCCGAACGCACCTCGTAAATATTCGCGTATTCAATCAGTTCGTCTTGACTCATCATCTGTTCGACATTTGCCAGCAGCACGCGCGTGCGATCATCAGATCCAGGGTGGAAATCGGGACGGCCGCCATGGAACGTCGCGCCCGGCAAAGCGGTCCGGCGATCATCAAACGCTGGGGTCACCGAATCACCCAAGGCTGTATAAATCTCGCCCGTGAGATGCATGTACAGCGTTTCGACGAAATCTTCGCTGTCTTCATCTGCAAACTGCGGTCGCTCAAGCGAGGTCCTGAACCCCGTGTCGATCGCAGACAGGCGCGCCGCCACCTCGTCCGGAGCAAGGCGCTTAAGCGCGATGCCCTCCATCAGCTTTTCCAACTCCGGCACCAGTCGCTCAGACGCCACCCCACGCCGCAAGCCAAACAACTCAATCTCGTGATGCCCGTGAAACTTCGGCGAGCGCATGCAGGAACGAACATCCCCTTCAAAAATCGAGACCAGTTCACGCAAACACTCGACAAACTGGGGATAATCGGTTGCCAGCACTTCTTGAAGCTTATGAAAATCCGTGTAAGAAAGAAAATGCACGCCCTTCGCGCTGTGGTAATACTTCAAGCAAGTGTTGATGCGCGTCCGGCTTGCACTCAGCGCCATGTCCATCTCGCGGCGGGTCCAGGCCAACGGCTTAATACGCCATTCCTGTCCGATCCGCCTGTAATACTCCAGCGTCGCATCGGTGCGTTCGGCCATGATGACATCATCAAACGCAAACCCGACGCTTTGCAGCCATCCGTCCGCTTGCGTAATCAAGTCTGCTGGAACATCGCGCTGCGAGATCTCTATGACGCCGTTCACCACATTCGCGCACACAACACGGGTCTGAAGTGTTTTGCTTCGCTGCGCGGCGGGTACTCTTCCAAGATTCCAGAACAGCCCGGAAAGCAAAGGTATTGCCGCAACCGTATGATTACCTGTGGTCAATGTGAGAATACGACCGCTCGCGCCTTTGACGAGGTCTTGCTTACGGACGATTAGAACGGGATTGTGATTCTCCAAGCTCTTCCAAACATCCTTCTCAAAAACATAGGTGTCGCAGCCCCAGTCGTAACCGTAAAACTCACGCGAATGCCCCATGGTTTTCAGCACCACATGATCCGGCTTCTGCCGCGCCTCCCGCCGCACACGTGCAATAAACTGGTGCATGATGGTTTTCATGTGAAGCTACCGACTCTCTCGAATAGGCTCTTTTTCGGTTTTCATCCGCCACACCTGGCCCGTTCGCGTGCGATCAGTTCCTCCGTCAATGCGCCGACTGCATCAAGACCGCACGTGTCGGCCGTATCAAGCAAATTCTCCAGCGCCGGAAGAATGTGGCGCGTGAACGCTCCTTGTCCCACAGACGACAGACGTCCGAATGCGCCTAAAGCCTGTATCAAACGCTGAACACCACCCTCTGAAAACAGCTCAGCAGCCTCGGCATTTTCCGGATAGCAGGACACGTATTCAGCGACGAGTTGTTCACGAAAATTAGGTTTTATTTTAACATAAGGGTCATATAAAAGAGAAGCCAGATCATACGCGGCGGCTCCTAATCTCATCCCTTGGAAATCGATAAAAACAAAGCGCTCACCCCGGAACAGAATGTTGCTAGATTGAAAATCTCGGTGAACAACCAATTGCCGCGCAGCCATCAGTTTTCCGGCCACCCCCCGCAGTTCCAGTCCAACCGCTTCGGGCAGCGACGCAAACCCGTACCTGTTCTTCAGCAGGTGTTCCTCAAACAACCCGCGTTCCCAAGCATACAGAGCCTCGTCGAACGGCGGCTCCAGCGCGACGCCCATTTCGCGGACCCGTTCAGTCCCCTCGCGATGCAGACTCGCTAAGGCCTTAATCACCGGCCGATACCATGAAAGGGCGCGTCCGGGACGTGTAGCCATACGTTTCTGCAAGGAATCGTCTCCCCAATCCTCTAGCACGAGGCACCGTGCATCTGGCAGATCGGCCAATACCACAGGCACAGGCACACCCGCCGCCGCAAGGACGCGCGAGTGACCGCAGTAGCGTGCATTCTCAGGACGCTCCAACGTGTAGCGGATATAAATCACCGATTGCGTCGCCTGGTACAGCCGCCAAAAGCTCCGGTTCGAGCCGCGCGCACCCAGAAAGGCGGCGGATGTCCGTGCAGGATTCCAACGGATCGCCTCGAGTGCCGAGGGCAGTGCATCATCGTCCGTCGCGGTTGCCGTCACACAAGTGACGTTTTTCAAGAGGCCTCCTATGCAGCCTCCGGCCACCACGGCGTCGCGCAAGACGCTCCCCTCGGCAACCTGCGCCACCCCGCATACGATGCTGTCCTGCCCCTTCACGTTCGGAGCCACCGTCGCTTCTGAACCGATACAGAAAAAGTGAGCGTCGTCTCTACCGCACAGGTCAACATGTGCGTCATATAACATACCACCCGTCTTGCCGGCTTTAGCCAAACGCTTCACATCGGCATGAATATGCCGATACGCCTCGACCGTACCCGCATCATCCCAATAGCTGTCCGGAACGGCCACGCCCTCAACAAAAACGCCCTGGGCCATCGCCTGCTCATACGCCTCCACCAGCGTACAGAAAGGACGCTCTGGCAGAAATTTAAAAATCCGCGGTGACACAATCTGAAGCCCGCAGAACGTGAACGTTCCCGGCACGCCGGGGGTGGGGCTGCGGTAACAGGTGATGCGTCCCCGCCGGTCAGCCTCAACAGTGCGAGGCCCCTTTTTAGGCTCAAGCCACGCTGCTGCCAGGCTATTGCCAGACAAAAACGTGTTGACCAAAGGTTGCGGATTCAGCGCGGCCGCAATATCTGCGTTCATGACCCAGAACGGCTCACTCCCAAGAAAATCCGCGAGCGGACGCAACGCGCCGCCTGTGCCTAAAATCTCAGCCTCATAGGAAAACCGCACACGGGCGAGACCTTCGCGCGAAGTCACATAGTCACGGATTTTATCCGATTGCCAATGCATGTTGACTGCGAGCTCTTCAACACCCCAGCTTTCCAACATGCGAAGAACGTGTTCAAGCAGCGGCACGTTCCAGAGCGGCATCAGGGGCTTAGGACGTTCGAACGTCAAGGGACGCAAGCGGGTCCCAAGTCCCGCAGCCAGCACCAGCGCTTTTTTGGGCATACCGGTCATGCGGCTGAACCGTCCCTGCCGCGCACAATCTCCACCGCCGCCATACGCAGCCCCGGTACGGGCCCCTGTTTCTCAATCCGCACACGGGCTTCTTCGACTCGCGCGTCAGCGAGACAGGCGCCCGCCACGCACTCCGCCGCGCGTTCGATCATATGACAACGCGCCTGTTGCAACGCCGCTCGGATCTCCTTGGCCAATGCCGCGTAGTCGACCGTATCTGCAAGCATATCAGACGAAGCCGCTTTTGAAAGATTGCAGGCTAACGACACATCGACCGTAAGCCGCTGCTCACGGCGGCGCTCGTCTGGCAGATCTCCGATCACGCACATGACCTCCAGGCCGCGCAGTTCCAATCGGTCTCTCTTGTCCCTCACGTCTTCTCCTTGAAGCTTTCCAAGTCTTGGCCAATGTCAAAATGGCCGATCCGAATAACGCTGGCGTTGCATCTTGACCTTCGGCTGCTCAAGGTGCAGCGCATACCACTCGTCTCCCAAACCCGCGTTGGAAAAATGACCGACACGGTTGTTGGCAAGGTGTTCGCGGTTTTTTTTGATCGTATCGTTCTCCATCTTTTCGCACGCCTCGATCAACACCTTATGCGCACCATCAATATCGTTCTTCTGGACCATAATCCACGAATAAAGTCCGTAAAGCAGCGCGCCTTGTCCGTACCGCAACCGCACCGAGTGTTTCTTGAAAGCCTTCTCGATCCCCTCTTCCCCCTTCATGTGCATTCTCGCGATCTTGATCGCGGCCATCAGCGGATCAACAATCAACGCTTTAGGCATCAGTTCGTCCACCTTCTTGAACTCTTTCAACATCCAGTAGAGCTGGATGCGCATCGTGGCGACTTGACGTCCCATCAGCGGGGCCCAGCGGCTGAACCGCTCAAGCCCTTTAGACTCTTCCAGAGCGCGTTCAACAAACATCCGCTGCTCACGCTCCACCTCCTGCTGCGCCTGCTTGATGCTGCCGGGCGGACGCATCTGCCACTGATTGACTTTGAACTGCAACCTTTTCTGGCCATCCTCAAGGATCTTCTGGACACCGCCCATAGCGGCCTTCACGCGTTTTTGGATAAGATACCCTGTTGCACCTTGGCCGATCACAAACGCGAGCACACCCCAGAAAACCGACCAGCCCCAACTCGCAGTATCCGTCATTCCTAAAACAGCAATTAACAGAGCTCCGGCAATTGCATTGATCAAAATTGTCAGCATCATATTCCTTTCAAAAAATCCGCTTGCTTCAAAAAAATGAAGGCTTTTAGTTTACTTTGAACGGCGGGCTTGGGCAACAGCAAATCCCGCAAAATCTGAGATCGGTTTTTGACATGAAAAAGGGCGGGGGAAAACCCCCGCCCTTTCGGCTCGCCGTTGGATAAAAGAAGGCCTGTTTGAAACTAGAAACGACCCATCGCACTAAACTTCGCGTACCGCTGCTCAACCAGCGTTGCCAGCGGAATCTTCTTGAGCGTTGCGAGATTAGCCAACACAGCCTTTTTCACAGCCGCGACCGCTGTCGCCTGATCCGTGTGAGCGCCACCTTCTGGCTCTGGCACGATTTCGTCGATGACGCCAAGACTCTTGAGCGAGTCCGCCGTGATCTTGAGCGTTTCCGCCGCCTGTGCAGCCTTGGTGCCGTCGCGCCAAAGAATCGACGCGCAGCCCTCGGGTGAGATCACCGAATAGACCGCGTTCTGCAACATGAGGATGCGATCGCCGACCGCGATCCCCAAGGCACCGCCGCTGCCGCCCTCGCCTGTCACCACCACGACAATCGGGGTCCTAAGCGTGGACATGAATTCCAAGTTATGCGCGATCGCCTCGGCTTGACCGCGCGCCTCGGCCTCGCTACCGGGATACGCACCAGGCGTATCTACAAACGAGACCACGGGCAATCCGTATTTCTCGGCGAGACGCATCAGACGCATAGCCTTGCGGTAACCTTCAGGACTTGCCATGCCGAAGTTGGCATCGATGTTCTCTTCGACGCCACGCCCCTTACGGTGTCCAATTAGCACGACTTTCTCGCCACCGATGGTGGCGAAGCCGCCGATCAGCCCACGGTCATCACCGAACAGGCGGTCACCGTGAAGCTCCACGAAATCGTCGCAGAGCATCCGGATATAATCCGCGATGTTCGGACGGTCCGCTTGACGCGCGATCTGCACTATGTCCCAAGGGGAAAGTTTCGTTTGTGTTTTTTTGGCCATAAGAAATAAGGATGTTGAGGAGTTATGGGCAATCACGGGGGTTGCCCGTACACAGAGGGCAGGTCTCCGAGCCTGCCCCATCATATTAAAAGCCCGCGTAACGCAGCACCTTGGCGAGGAAGGCCTTAAGTTCTTTGCGCGGCACAATGTGGTCTACAAAGCCGTGCGCGAGGGTGTACTCGGCGGTCTGGAAATCGTCAGGCAATTTTTGTTTGATCGTCTGTTCAATCACGCGGCGCCCTGCGAAGCCGATCAAAGCCTTAGGCTCGGCGATGTTAAGATCGCCGACCATCGCGTAGCTGGCCGAAACGCCACCCGTGGTCGGGTCGGAGAGGATGGAGATATAAGGTAATCCGGCCTCTTTCACACGGGCGATCGCCGCGCAGGTCTTAGCCATCTGCATCAGAGAGATGATACCCTCGTGCATGCGGGCGCCACCCGATGCCGATACAATGATCAGAGGACGCTTCAGCTCCACAGCCTTCTCGGCGGCCAGCAGGATACGCTCGCCAGTACCGCTACCCAGACTGCCCCCCAGAAACTTGAAGTCCATCACGCCCAAAACGACACCGATTTTTTCAATGGTCGCAGTACCGGTCAACACGGACTCTCCAACGCCTGTTTTTGCGACCGTCGCCTTAGCCTTGTCTGCGTAAGCACCGCTGGAATCCGTAAATTTCAGTGGGTCGTTGAAGCTTACCTCGGGGTTCAGTTCCTTGAAACTGCCCGCATCGGTAAGCGACGCAACGCGTTCGCGACAGGCGAGACGCTCGTGATGGTTGCAGCGGGGGCAGACCTTGTCTGCGGCACGCCACGCCTCTTTGGCGATGTATGCCTTGCAGGAAGGGCACACAGCCCAGATCGCTTCCGTCGGCACCCGGGCCGGAGCCTCGGTCGGTTTTTCAAACCATGACATAGTCGCATTACTCCTTCGTTTACTCGTTTCAATCCGCTTGACCGCCAGCACGCCGTCTCATACGAAAAATCGTGGTGCCTTCGCGGTGCCATGAGAATGACAATATCAGAAAATTTGTCATTTCGGCAAGTCCGCCCCCTCGCTTTTTGCAACTTTCAACTTCGGCACCCCCTCCACGTAGAGTGCCCGCGCAAGCGCGTATCCCGCAGTACCCAGGCTACACAACAACACAGGGAGCGCGGCACGACCGTAGGCGAATGTTCTGAAGACGATCAAATTCCAGGCAGTCAGCCAAAAATATCCGGCGCTCACGCAGAGCAGTAGCGTCAAATACCAACGAACGCGCTTGTTGACGAGCACATGGATCAAAATGTTCATCGCGGCTAAAAACGGCGCTGAAACCCATGAAATCGTCAGCGCATAAAGGGTCAGCGACTTAAGCAGCCCCAGTTGGTCAGCGCCCCTCAAAAAAAAGTGTGTAAAAAAATAACAGAGTACAAAGACCTGAGGCACCAGCAGAATCACCGCCAACAGTTCAGCCCCTCTTTTCAGCCAAGCTTTCATGTCGTCCTCCAAACGCATACCCGAAGACCGAACGGAAAGAATCCTCCACCTGCGCCTTCACCTCTGCCATAGCCGGCTCGCATCCGAGCAGGCGAACCATCGAGGTCACCCCCGCGTTATGTAGGCCGCAGGCCACGATGCCCTGGTAATCCTCAAGCCGCGTCGACACGTTGAGCGCGAAGCCGTGCATCGTCACTTGGCGTGAAACGCGGATACCCAGAGCCGCCAACTTGTCGTTTTTCACCCACACGCCGCGGTTGCGGGCATCTCTCCCCGCCACGATACCGAACGCAGCGACCGCCTGAATCAAGACCGTTTCGAGCGCAGTCACATACTCCAACACCCGCAGCCCGGCCTCGCCCAGATGAATAATCGGGTAACCCACCAGCTGCCCGGGACCATGATAGGTCACATCTCCGCCGCGCGTCGTCACCACCCTGCCGATTCCCGCCTGTCGCAACGTCTCGTCGGAGTATAGGACGTTGCCGTCCGCCGCCGAACGCCCCAGCGTATACACTGGACGATGCTCGACCAGCAAAAGCGTATCGTTGATTTCACCCGACACACGTTGCGCGTGAAGACGCTCCTGTAGGGCTAAAACTTCGCCATAATCCGCGTCACGCCCAAGATCATCAACCTTCAAGACACGCATCAGAGCCTTTTCAAAACACAAAATCCGGTCACCTTACTTGCGTACGATGACCGGTCAAATTTGAAGACAGACAACCAATGACGCGTTACGCCATTTTTGAGATGCTGAGCGCCACGCGGGACTTTTTGCGACTGGCGTTATTCTTTGGGATCACGCCCTTCTTTGCCGCTTTATCCAGGGACGAGGTGTATGCGGAAAACTGCTTCTGCGCGTCTTCCTTGTTGCCGCTACCGATAGCCGCAAGCACCTTTTTACGCGCCGTCAACACGCTGCTCTTCACCGACCGGTTACGCAGGCGGCTAGCCTCGGACTGTTTCGCACGCTTAACTGCACTCTTGATATTCGCCATGAAACGTTGCTCCTTAATCCTCTTCCTCGAAACACATGAAAAGCAAATATAATACCGAATCTATCGGTCGGGTCAATACGGAAGAATAAAAATCACGTCCCAAGTGCGGCATCAAGGGCCTTCACCAGCGCATCGCCCCTCTGCAAACCGACGAATTGCTGAACCACCTGTCCGTCCTTGAAAAGGAAGAGCGCCGGAATGCTTTTCACCCCGAACCGGACCGCCAACTCTTTGGCATCGTCAACATTCACCTTGGCGATCTTGGCGCGCCCCGCCACGGCTGGCGCCACCTGCTGCTCCAAAATCGGAGTCTGCATTTTACAGGGGCCACACCAGGGCGCCCAGAAATCGACCAGCGTCACTCCGCTCGCGACAGTCCCATCAAAATCCGCACTCGTCAGGTCCAACAAACCTCCAGCCATAGCAAACCTCCTTGCTTTCGTTTCCCGTACACTATACCCGCACACATTCCCTAACGCAAGTGTGATGACACGCGTTATTCGCCCTCGAAATACGTGATCGAGTCGACCTCTTCCAGCGTCGTTAACCCTCGCAGAACTTTTTTCATTCCGTCATACCGCATCGGATGGAACCCCGCGCGACGGGCTGAATTCTGAACCTCTCCGAACGGCGCATTCCGTGCTATCAAAGTGCGGACCTCCTCGTTGACCACAAACAATTCATGCACGGCAATACGCCCATAAAACCCGGTGTGGTGGCAATGCGCGCAACCGATACCTCTCCAAAAAAGCACCTCCTCGCCTTCGTAGTTGATGAAATTCTCTTCAAGCAACTTTCGGGGGACCGGATACGACTCGCGACACCTCGGGCATAGTTGCCGGACAAGACGCTGCGCCATCACGGCAATGACGGATGGAGCGACAAGAAACGGCTCAACGCCGATATCGATCAGGCGGGGGATGGATTGCAAGGCGCTGTTGGTGTGCATTGTCGCCAGCACCAGATGCCCCGTCAACGCAGCCTGAGCCGCAATCCGACCCGACTCCGCATCTCGAATTTCTCCCACAAGGATCACGTCCGGATCCTGCCGCAGAAAGGCGCGTAATGCGCAACTGAAGTCGAGTCCTGTGGCCGCATTGACCTGAACCTGCGTAATCCCCTCAAGACGATACTCCACCGGATCTTCAATCGTTAGAATGTTGACGTCCGACGTGTTCAACTGTTTTAACAAGGTGTAAAGCGTCGTCGTTTGTTTTTCCTGAGCCCGTAGGCCCAGTCACATAAAAAATACCGTTTGGAGAATGAATGGTCCGAAGCAGGCCCTTGAAAACCGAGGCAGAAAAAAAGAGCTGGTCCATGTCAGGAATCGACCTTCGCTGGCTCTGCCCCAAAAGACGCAAGACCACTTTCTCGCCGTTGATTGACGGGACGGAGGAAAAGCGCAAATCCAGTACATGCTCCCGGAGTTCCAAACCGATTCGCCCGTCCTGAGGCATTCGGTGTTCAGAAATGTCCGCCTCAGCCATGATCTTCACACGGCTGACGACAGGACCCAGAACGGCCGCCTCGAGCAGAAAACGGTCCTCCAAGACGCCATCGATACGGAAACGGATCCGGGCGCCTTTCTCACCCGGCTCAATGTGGATATCACTGGCCCGCTCTGAGAGTGCAAGCAGAATCAGCCCGCGCACGAATTTGATGATAAATTCGCTGCCGGCTAGCTGTTTCATCTGTTCCGTTGTCAGAATGCCGGCCTGCCCTGCCAATTCGTTAATCCCGGACTGAGCGAGCAGTGCGGTTAGACTGTCGTGCGTCTGATACGCCATTTCTATCGCATCAATGATCTGCGAAGGGAAGGAAAACACAATGCTGACGTCCTGGCCCAATAAAGCGCGAACCTTACCCTCCAGGTATACATTTTCCGGATGTGACGCAGCCAGGGTGACGACCCCGTCGAACTCATACAGTGCGATGACCTCCTCGTGAAGCGCGAAGTCGATGTTTAGCCGCGAAGCGACCACCGACTCGACAGTCGTCGTCTGGATATTGACATACGCCACGTTCAAGGCGTCCGCCCATATCCGACCCAGCATCTCCTTGTGCGCGGGGTGGCGGATCTGCAACTCGTCCAGGAAACCCAGCAAGTCATCGCTCCGCTGCTGGCAGAGGCGGTTCAATTCCGTTTCTGGTATGATCCGCAGCAGCCTTAATTGCTGGACTAGACTATCGCGTGTGATCATGACTCCTGATTCCTCTCCTTTTTCACACGGCTCAGTTTCTCTCGCATCTCAAGGATTTCTTTCTGCGTCAGAAGCACCGGCTTGACACGAAACACCTTCTCATCGGTCTTGATTTCCTGAAGCATCAGGCGCAAATCATAAAGGTCATTCATGACGGCACAACCTCCTCCCTCTTTTCGGGTAAGGAAGCGACGATCTCACGCACCATCCGTCTGATTTCATCAACAGAATTGTTTTTCAGAATGTAATCGGTTGCCCCCAATTCCAAACACTTCTTTACCGTATCAATATCAGCGACCATGGTGAGCATGACAACCACCGCTTTCGGGAATTCACGAATGATTTCTGCCAAGACCTCATCCCCGGTTTTCAGCGGCAAATTGATATCCATCAGGATCAGGTCGGGTTTGTGCAGCCGATACAGGGCCAGTGCATCCTCCCCGTTGTTGGCTTCTCCCACCACCGTATATCCCTCCGCCCGGACGACACTGCGGACAAGGTAGCGGATATGAATCTCGTCATCCGCCAAAATGATTCTAGTCTTTTCCGATACCATAAAAATGCCTTTTCAATCTGCGTTTACGACGTCTGCGCGGCCTGGGGATAGCTCACATAAAAAGTTGTTCCATCCGGCTCTTGAGACGAAAACCAAACCTTCCCTTTCAAATACCGTTCGGCGATCATTTTCGCCCGGTAAAGCCCGACCCCACGGCCGCTTCCCTTGCTTGTGAACGACCGCTCAAAGACATGCGTTTTTACCGCCTGAGAAAGCACGGCGGGATTCCGCACGTAAAATATCATTTCCCCTTGCTCACTGCAAAACCCGAGCGTGACGGTATCATTCCGAACGGAAGCCTCGATCGCATTAAGCAGCAGTTCGCCTAGCACCAGCTGAAACAAATCGCGATCCGTCTCGAACGGAAAGGACACGGATTGAGCCTCGATCACAACCTTCAGATGACGCGCTTGAGCCTCTTCCTGATACCTTTTAACAAGGGTTTGAAGCAACGCTTCGGGCGACACGTCGCAGTACCACAGACGTACATCACCACTCTCAGCGACCCGAAGTGTACGCAGCCGCTCGATCTCGCCGATCAGTTTGTTGGCGCTGTCTTGAAGCATCACGCGAATTGCGGCACCCTCGTCCGCGTCGACGGTTCCTAAAACTTCATACATACCCCGGATACCCACAGCGATATTGGTGACATCGTGAAAGAAAACACGCTCTAAAACCCTCAACCTTTTTTGAGCAAAAGCATCGTTCAGGCGACAGGCGCACATTGCCCCGTCTGCGCGCATCATTTGAAGGGGCAGCACCTTAACTGAAAAATCAAAAGCCGTTCCGTCTGTCGAGAGTATCCGGCACTCTTGTTCGCCGAGCCCCGTCGTACGTCCACTCTCAATCGCCTGAAACCAACCACACGTTTGGCACGCCTCAGATTTTCCACACGCACCGCCACCGGCGGTGTGCCGGCAGTTCAGGATCTCGCCTAGCGATCTTCCTGCGACTTCACAGGTGGACAACCCGTACACTGTCAAAAATGCACGGTTAGCACAGACGGCCTTCAGACGGCGATCAACAAGCACCACCTGATCCGTGACCAGGTCATTCAGGATGGTTATGGGACAGTCGAACTCACATGGACCACGTCCCGGAATCTGTCCGGAGTCAGAACAGTTTGTGTCTGTTTTCATAAGCGCGCCCTTCGGTTACACCCGCTCACCCTCTGCCACGTTCGATGCGGCAGCGGTTGAGAGCGGGGGCACCTTTTGCAGCACCTCGCTTAACTGCTCGCCACGAATCGGCTTGGGGATATACTCGTTCATCCCGTCTGACAGATACCTTTCGCGATCCCCTTTCATGACATTCGCCGTCATCGCAACAATCCAAGGCTGGCGCTCGGGCGGAATCTCTTTGCGGATCCGGATGGTCGCCTGCTCTCCATCCAAAGCAGGCATCTGCACATCCATCAGGATCACGTCGTATCGCGTTTTCTTTACCGCCTCCAATGCCTCATAGCCATCAGAAACAACGTCTGCAGAGTACCCGATCTTTTTCAGCAGACTCACAGCGACCTGCTGGTTTATCACATTGTCCTCCGCCAACAGAATACGCAACGGATGGCGCAAAGCAAGCTGCTCCGTGAGTTGACTATGCACGACCGGAGCGGAAAAAGCGTTCTCGAGGGCATCAAGCAAACGGCAGGGCGAGGCGGGTTTGGCGAGGCATGCGTCAATCCACGTTCGATCTCCCCCCGTGACACGATCCCCCAAGAAAGAAAGCAAAATCAGGAACAACTCTTTTCGCCTAGGGATCTGGCGAGTTGCCTCTGCGAGTTTTAAGCCGTTCATCACCGGCATGTCGTAGTCTATGATCGCCACATCGAAGGGCTCCTCTCCCTGCAACCAGTCGAGCGCACCACTGCCGGAAGCCACCGCCGTGGGTCGCATCTTCCAAGCGAGTGCCATCCGAGTCAGTTGTTCCCGACTTGTCGCGTTGTCATCGACGATCAAAATTCGCTTATCCGCCAACACCGTGTGAGTCGTGCGGGCCGAGGTTATATTCACATCCGAAGACGCCCTGACCATGACCGAGAAACGAAAGACACTTCCGTGTCCGGGGATGCCTTTGCTTTCAACCGACAAATTTCCTCCCATCAGCTCGCACAAACGTTTGCTGACGGCCAGGCCCAGCCCAGACATGCCAAAGTGCCGCGCCTCCTGGGCATGATCCAACGAGCCCGCTGAAGGGAACAGCGCCCTTTGTTGTTCCGGAGGGATGCCAATACCCGTGTCGCGCACCGAAAACTCCAATTTGAACAGGTTGTCATGACTCGGGGACCCCGAAACCGAGACCACGATCTCCCCCCTCTCCGTGAATTTAATCGCGTTTTCAATCAAGTTAACGAGAACCTGACGCAGCCGCCCAACATCCCCCACCCAGACGGGAAAAAGCCCCGCGTCAATCTGGGAAATAATCTCCAACCTTTTCTTAACAGCCGCCGGAACGACTAAGCGTATCGCCTCCTCAACACAGTACTGAAGATTAAAGGCCTCATCGTCCAAAACGAATTCATTGGCTTCGATCTTTGAGATGTCGAGTATGTCGTTCATCACCACCAGTAACGCCTCGCTGCTCTTGCGGATCGCTTCAGCAAATTCGCGTTGCTGTCCGGTCAAACCGGTATCCAACAAAAGGCCGGTCATCCCGACGATGCCATTCAGCGGCGTGCGGATCTCATGACTCATGCCCGCGAAATATTGTCCCTTTGCCGCATTCGCCCGCTGAATCTCAGTGTTCAACCGCGCCGCCTCAATCTCGGCCTCCTCTATCTTCCCGCGCATCAGCTTGGCCTCAGTGATGTCATCGAACGAAATAATGACATGCCGTATGCCCTGAAAAACGACCGGCCAGCCACTGACCCGCAACCAGACTGTGCCTGCACCTTTTTCTCCCATCGAAACAAGTGGCTGTTCAACCCCGATTACCGGCTTATTTTCGGCCAACACCATTTTGACAACCTTGCACAGAGGGTGCAACATAGTAAAATCGCGAGTTTGTGCGCCGCGCTCATCTTGAGCACGCTCGTCTTCCGGGAGCACAACGTCTCGGCTCTGGCTGACCAACGTCTTCACTCCCCGAAAACCCATATCGGCAGCAACAGAATTGTAGCGAACAACATCCAGTTGCTCGGTGAAAATGACACGCCCGTTTACAGATGCCTCTAAAAGCGCATCGGCTTTGTTACGCTCGGAGCTTACGCGCTCATCCGCTTGGCGGCGAACGCGGAAGAGGATACGCCCCGCGAACACGGTCACCATGAGAAGAGCGACCAGACTCACCACCACCAACAGGGGATACCAAGCTGCAAGATTCATTGAGAGTCCCTTTAACTGAAACTTGATGTTTCAAAAGCCCACCGTTGTGAAAACACGTGCACGCCCACCTTTACTCCCTTTCATGACGACCGTTCATTTTCCCGTCAAAGCCTCGAGACCCGAAACGACTGAAATGGGCTGGACGGATAACAGCACGCTTACGAGATGTTCGATCCGAACGGGCTTGGAAATGAAATCGTTCATGCCGGCCGCCAGATACCGCTCACGGTCCTCTTTCATCACATTCGCAGTCATGGCGATAATCCAGGGCTGCCGACACGCCGGGACCTCCCGGCGGATCAACCGCGTAGCTTCCTCGCCATCCATTTCCGGCATCATTAAGTCCATCAAAACGAGGTCGTATTCCGTACATTTGACGGCCTCCAACGCCTCAAGTCCATTCGAAACCGCATCCGTTCGATAACCGAGCTTTCCGAGAATGTGCAGCGCCACTTTTTGATTGATCACATTGTCTTCAGCAAGCAAAATGCGCAGCGGATGCTGCTTTGCGATTTCGCCGTCAAACGGCATCTGCGCACGTTCACTCTTTCTCGCTTGAACAGGCTGCTCGGCGAACAATTTGATGAGGGTATTATACAGCTGGCATAACTTGACGGGCTTAGTCAGATGCTCGTCAAAGGGAGCTGTCTCGTCCTTGTTCTCGTGCGAGCCCAGCGCTTCCAACAGAATTAAGCGCATTTGACCGTTTCCGCGTAAAGCACGCAAGGAGCGGCCCAATGCAACACCCTTCATATCCTCCAGCTGGGCGTCCACAATAGCCAGAGCAAAGGGTTCCGCGTGTCCCAACAGATCCGCCTGAGTGACCCGTTCCAGAGCTTCATGTCCGGAGGCAACCGCCTCGGGAAGCAATCCCAAAACCTTGACTTGGCTGATCAACACATCCTGATTGATCTTCTTGCGCACGACAATGAGAACGCGTTTGCCCATCAGCGCTTCGCAGGGCAGTACAGCGACCTCCTGTGCCGTCTTATCCGCCTCAACGACAACCGAGAAATGAAAGGTTGAACCGCATCCCGGCACCCCTTTGCTTTCGACCGTGATAGCGCCCCCCATCAGTTCGCAAAGCCGCTTGCTGATCGCCAAACCAAGGCCGGTGCCTCCAAAGCGACGCGTGGTGGAAGCATCGCCCTGATGGAAAGCTTCAAAAATTTCAGCTTGATGTTCCAAGGGTATTCCCATACCCGTATCACGAATGCTGAAGAAGAGCCGCGTTTGATTGTCGTCGTACTCCTGACCCGTCACAGTAACCGCGATCTCACCTTTCTCCGTGAACTTGACCGCATTACAGAGAATGTTGACAAGAATCTGACGAAGGCGAGTCACATCGCCCACCAACGCGGTCGGCAGTGCGGCGTCAAGTTGGTAAACCAAGTCCAGCTTCTTTGCAGCCGCTGACGGCGCAACTAAATCGACCGCGTCTTCGACGCAATGACGAAGATCAAACGGCTGTCTTTCCAACTCAATCATATTCGCTTCAATCTTTGAAAAGTCGAGGATCTCATTCACAATGCTCAACAGGCTCTCTCCGCTAAGACGGATCGTTTCCGCATACTCTTCCTGCTCTTCCGTCAACGGCGTGTTCAGCAACAGACCGCCCATGCCGATCACGCAGTTCAACGGCGTACGTATCTCATGGCTCATATGGGCCAGAAACTGATTCTTAGCCTGACTCGCCTCCCGCAGCTGCTGGTTGACATTTGCCAAGTCATTGTATGCTTGCAGAAGCTTGTCCTCTGCGATCTTCTTTTCCGAAATGTCCTCAAAAGTGACGACGGCACCCATGATCTGGCCTTGCAAACACATCGCTTTACAGGACAGGCTCACATGGAACGTGGTTCCATTCTTACGATAGACCACGGTGTCCGGTGTCTTATACATCGTTCCATACGCATAGGTGATGTAGATCGGGTTCGCATCTTTCTTGGTAGGTATAGCAAAATCCGGTGGACCGAGCCATAGTAAATCGCAGGACTTGCCAATCAACTCGGTTATGTCATAGCCAAGGGCCTGAACGGCAGACGCATTGGCAACCGTGATGAGACCCTCGTGGTCCACGCCGAGAATGCCGTCCACAGCCGAATCCAAGATCGCTTGGATTTTTTGGTTAAGCCGAGCAAGCTCCTTTGTCCGAGTACTGACCTGACGTTCAAGCATGCCCCGGCGATTTGTCAAAACTCCTATAAATCCGACCAACAATACAGTGAGAACGCCTCCAATCAACAACCCCGCCCGACCCAACCATAGCGGATTGTCCTCAAAATAAGCGGGTTCCGCATGGATAACAACCGCGTACGCTCTGCCTAAACAGAAGAAAGGTAGCGTCAGATTTAACCGGTAGCCGTCTGCCCGAAGAAACCGCGGCTTGAACGGCTGCATTTCACGACGCGAGGTTGTTGCGATTACGCGCGGTTTGCCATCGGTTTCGAGGTCCCATATATCCGCTGTGACATAGGGGCGGGTATCCAATCCTCCCGGAATATATGCGTTTTTCAACAGCATGTCCAAATCCAGCACCACCACAACAAATCCGCGCAACTCTCTGACATTTTCCCGCGCACCGTAGACCGGATGAAAAACAAACAGAGACAAACCCTCGTTTGCGCGTTGCAATGACCTTGAGGGGATCGCTTCAGCGATGACCCCTGAACGGGAACAAGTCTCCATGGCCGTGAGCAGGCGAGCATCTGAACCGCAATCAAAACCGACAAGCGACACCTCGTTCGACATGGGCTCTGCAAACAGTATCGGGTAATAGTTCTCGCGCTTTACAACGGGTGCGCGCGTCCCCTGCTCACTCAGTTGCCAAACGGAAAAAACGGAATCTGTTTCAAGGCGCAGAGCCGTTTCAAATTTCGCGACTTCACGCTGCGGAACAACCGGGACCCACGCCCACTTCTCAGCAAACCCGTTTTCAGAGAGCGGGACAAGGTACCGCATAACGGTTTCTTCGCGAACAGTCGCCTCTTCCACAAGCCGCAGAGCGAGCGTTTCCATCCGCGTGGGCAGATTGATGAGAGACCTCGACACTTCCTTCGCCTGCGACCGGGCATACGTCTGAAATTTCGACCACCGTGAATACCGTTCGACATTGTTGCTCACCCGCCCCATTGTCAGCGTCAAAATCAGGCCCACTGCCGCCGCGAGGATCAACTCTTCCAATCCGTTCATTTTTTTCAGGCTGGCAGAGGCCTTCCTGCCCGTGCCCACCTGATACACGGCAAAGAACACACACACTGCCATCAACGCTGTAAACAGTGCGGCTCCGGCCCACAAGCGCGAATAATGGGAACCCCAAACTTGCTCGTCAACCGCGACCCCCACTGTCATCACAACTTCTTCGGAATAAGGGTCCAGCAAAGGTATCCACGCACTGACCACAGATTTTCCAGCCCCATCTTTGTAGGGGCCAGACACACTCGGCCGGCGTGTATGAAAAACCTCAACCAGCTTGGCCGGAGGATTAGCGAAAACGGTGCCGGGAGGCAATACGAGGTTATCAGCTCCCGTCAGGTTTCCCGGACCCAACACAAAGGCCCCGCCACGTTTGGCCAAGCAATAGACCGAATACCCCCCCGTGAAACGCGCATAGGACTGCAACTGATGATTCAGGCGCTGATATTCAATCCGAGAAAGGTCCGATCCCGCAAAAGACAAGCTCTGCACGCTCGTGAGATTGATTTGCCGCGCAATCTCCAGCGCTTCCGCAAAGAGCTCGTCCTGGATCTGCAGGGTCTTACTTTGTATCACCCAACGAACGACCACACATTCGCCGACCAGCCCAAGAGCGGTTACCGTCAGAACCCCCACCAACAGCCCTATTGGATAAATGTCACGCTTTCGTCGGCTCATACTCATTTCTCCATCGCTGAGAAACAATTCGCTAACCGGGCGCCACACCGTAACCAAGGCAAGTCCTTACACGAACTTATATTTTGATACAGGTATAAGAGCTCGTAAGTTATATTAAGTTTATTTTTTACAGCCAAGTCTGTCAAGTCCATTGAAATAATAAAAACGGCACGATCGCACCTCCGTTCCACTGACTTGCACGATCAAACGACCGCTTTGAGGGGAATTTCAAGAATCTTCCTTGAAAATGTTTTGCAGGGGGTCAAACGTGCCGTTATCCGGATGCGCATGCCGGGAGAAAAACCCTGTTCCGCGCCTGTTAATGCAGGGACGGTATTCCCACAATCAGGGAGGGGGAGACTGACCGAGGACGGAGGGTCGAAGTTCGTTCGTTTGAAGAAACCCTGATGAAGCGCCGCGACGTCGGACGTATTTGCGCGTCGCTTCAACTTGGAACGGTTTCCAGTTGAGGGCAACCGATTGGGGAATTAATAACAACGAATAATAAGGATAACCGGGGTTCGCGCATGCACCGCGTGCAGGCGCGGTTGAGCGACAAACGGGGCCGTTGTCGGTCATGCGAAGGCGGCCAGGCTCTTCCGGCGCGGGCTGACGGGGCCGGGTGCCGCGGACTGCGGCTTTTTTGACCGGAACGCGTGCCGCGCCAACGACGCGGGAAAGGATGTCCGGAACGGCGCGACCGAGGGTTAGGGATGGAAGCGGCGAATATTCCGTTTTCAGGGCGAAAGGAATTAATAACAATAAATAACAGGCGGAAGGGCCGCAACGCTCAGGACCTGCTCAGGCTCGACCGCCTGAGAGCACACCTACCGTCAAATACAAAGTTGAACCATGCATCTGCGTTCCACTTCACGTCGAGGGGGAAGACAGCGCCTCGATCAAGCGGGGAAGCAGGTCGAAGCGATCCAACCGGACACCGAGCGCACCTCCGCCGGGGTGTGGTTCCACATAACGGCGTGCAGGAGCCAAACCGAACCGCGCATAAAACGCTCGATCCAAGAAAACTTTGACCTGTTCCGGATTCGCCCGCCGCGCATCCAGATGCACTTGGAAAAAGTCGCCTTGCCCTGCCGCGTTCACCCGCACCGCCACGGTCTCAGGACCGAAAGCGCGCTTGAGCATGGCCTCGGCAAAATCCAGCAAGGCCAGTCCGCGGAAGAAACTGCCTCCGCGAATTTCGTGCAACGGTTTCAGTGATGCAGAGGTCAGCGCCGCGTCGTCCAGATCAAGGTTGTAGTTGAACGGAACCGCCCGCACAAGCCGCAGCCATGCTTCCAGTCTTTCTGGCCCAGAAAGACCTCGCTCCCAGTCCGCTTCGCCCAGGAGCGTGTCGGCGTCCGGGAGATTCCCGGGGTTGATGTCGAAGCAACAATCGCCACGCTGCGAGCGGGTAATGTGTTCGATCCACCGGTCCGGCTCATGAATCAGGCGGAAACAGCGCGCCACTTCGACGAACAGATAGGCGACCATGGCCCGGAGAGGAACACCTTGCTCTTCCGCGCTCGAACCGTCCGAACGTCCGCGTTGCAGCCGGGGTTCGCGCCAGCCTGCAAAGAGCGTGTCAACCGAGGTAGCGTCCGCAGCGCCACCTCGGTCACCCGGTTCAAGGATCCGGGCGCGGAGGTCCTGCCGCGAGATCAGCAGCGGTATGCGGCGGAGCGTATCGTAGACGCGGGTCAAGGTGGCTGCGTCCAGAACGCCCTTGCGCAGCAAGTCCTCCTCCATGAACATGAAGAAATCCTGATCGGCAGGGAGTCGGCACAGGAGCGCGGCCAATTCCGCCGCCTTTCCGGTCATCTTCCGGATCTCGGGCGTGGTTGGCGTGGCTGAGGCCGGATCAGCGGCGTACATGCCGGCAGACCAGCGCCAAGCTTCACGGTCGCGATTAACCGTATATGGAAACAGGAAATGGATGCGATCCGTCGGGACAGGGTAGATGCCGAAGGTGCGGTAATTGTCGCGCGGGTTAGATGAAATCAGCGTGCCTTGCCCGTATTTGCCTTTTTGCTCGGTGGCCTGGTCCAAAGACCCCGCCCGCACGCCTGTACCGTATTCCGCCTGACAGGCCAGATGCACCAAGGTATCTTCGGGAATACCGAAGCCATAAAGAACGTTAAGCGCGTTTTTGATGGCAACAGTCAGCGCGGAGGAACTGGAGAACCCGCCCTGAGGAATGGCGCCGGTTGAAAGAACCCGCAGCCCTTGAAATCCGTCCCGACCCAGACACTGCCTGATGCGTTCCCCGGCAGGTCCATTGCGCAGGGTTCGGAGCGAGGCAATGGCATTGCAGATGAGGGAAAAAGGGCGCCGCATGCTGTTGCTGACCCACACGGCATGGGGAGGGAGCGGAAGCCCGGCTGCCTTGCGCGCCTGGATTTCGCCGTCAGAAAAATAACCCAGGGAAAGCAGGAGCTGCTCCGCCATGTGCGTGCCGAAAGCCTCATACTTGTAGATGCTGTCCACATCGTCGGACGGATACATGGCCGGATTATCGGCGGGGATTGAGTCGACTTTCTCGCGGAAGGCCGGCAGCGTCGGTAAATGATGAATTTTACCGTCTTCGGCCTGTTGAGCAAGCAGGACTATTTGCTCACGGCCGGAAACATCCATGGCTCCGGTCGGCATTTGCCAGGCCGGCCCGAAAAAACGTCCCATATCTGGATGCATGAAAGCGATCCGGAATCTGCCCCCGGAAATGCCGATGGCGACAGGACGTTCGGGACTGAGTCCCGCATCTTCCGTTTCCACTGCCTGGAGCAGTTCACGCAGCTGAGCCACAATCGCGGCTGTCTGGCCCAGAGAACGGCCGACCGCGATGGCCGCCGCCGCGGCTTGGACGGAACTGGCGACATCCGGCACATCCAGATTAGACGTGGCCAGTATGGACTCGAGCCGAGTCAGATCCGGAGGCCTTGTCACATCGGAACAGAGCAAGATGTATTCGGGATCGGAAGCGCGGGTGGACAACGTCCGGATCTCACCGCCGTCCCGCCTGATAGCCCCGATCAAATCCGTAAAATAAAACTGCTCCTGTGCGTTGTCGTTACGGAGATCCCCGAGAAAACGGCGCAGCGTGCTGGCACGCACCGCATAAAGCGGGCAATTTGCCTCTGTGAGCGCGTCGAGTTTCTGCCTTTCCACCGGATCACTCATAGCGTCAATGTCGCACTGCTCGAGGATATGTGCGAGATGGCCCTGCTCATCGCGAATGAGCCGTCCTTTGCCGTGCTGTGCCGGGGGAGCATAAAATGCGGAAAGCAGCGTCAAATCCGCCTCGCGTCCGTCGGCCTCATGGGTCTCAAGAAGGCGACGAAAGATAGACTCCGGGATGATGCGATCGCCCATGGAGATGATCAGCAACGGGTTGCTTTCCACAAGGCCGGGGACACACAACGCTTCAAACGCGGCCCACGCCGTGCCACCGGTCGGGTTGGCGGTTTTGACATACAGGACGTCTTCACCCAACCTTGCCATGACCTCATCATGAGCGTAGCCCACCAAAGTGATACAGGGTGCCTGATATAACCGGCGAAACGCATTAATGGAGTGCCGGGCCAGCGGGACTCCCCGCACCATTTGGACACACTTAGGAGACGTGCCAAACCGCGTTCCTTTTCCGGCTGCCAAAAGAACCAGAATACGCAAGGTAGAATGGATGCCTCCGAACAGTTTGGCCGCACCGGGATTCACGACCGCTTCAGCTGTCAACGTCACCCGCTCCGACAAAGACTGCACGTGGGACACGGAGGGGGGGCTCACTGGATTCATGCGCGCGTTCTCATATAAAGGCAGGAAGGCATGTGACGACAGGTCGGATAGTTTCACGGTTCATAAAGTGCCAAACGGGTAGGGATAAGGCAAGCGTAAATAAAAATCCGAAAAGGCACATGATCCCCTTCTTTCGACGTCGGCTAGATGGCCTGCTTCTGCATGACAGACTCATCCATCATTTGTTTGACACACACAAGCAGGCGCCTACCTGTATCAGCCTTATCGAAGAGGTCTACGGCCCCTGCAGCCAGCATCTGCCCCCGCACTTCCTTCGAGCAATTCGATGATAAGCCAACCACAATCGTGTCTGGAAATTCGGCCTTGATTAACCGTGTTGCCTCGATGCCGTCCATCACCGGCATTCTGACATCCATCACAACCAGTGCTGGGCGCAATTCACGAACACGCTCCACACCTATCAAGCCGTTGTCACCCACGCCTACCACCTCAAGCCCAAGCACCGTCGACAGCAAATGACACAAACTGTAACGCATGATCTTGTGATCATCCACGACAACAATGCGCAACTTTCCTCTCGTCTTCCCTGAAAGGATGACCGGCTCGGTGAACCTTACCTCACGAATGTCATGAACTATCATCACCACCTCCATTATATACAGACTTAGCATATTCCGTTCCATTCATGAGCGCCGCCACCCCACCCGATGCATTTTTAACCACAGCTCCAGCGCAAGCGCCGATCCCGTCAAGCTCTTACAATTTTTAATAAACTTTTTCCAATATTCGCGAAAACCGAGCGCGAAAAACCGCTAACGTCAGACATTCGTTTGAAAGCGATTAAGCTGGGGCGAGGATCAGGTTTGGGACATCACTCTAATCCGAACCAGAGCCCGCAGGCAAACAGCGCGCGATCATCCAGAACATAGCCCCACAGCAAGACACGACAGACCGCAGGCCAAGACCGCTGCGGAGTGGCACACCTTATGCTTAATTTCTATTGGCAGAATTTGGAAAAACGGCAGAAACGCGAACTCCAGGCGTCAACGCACACAACCGAAAGGGGAGGCAAGCCGTAATGGCTAGAATATTAATAGCCGAAGACGACCGTAATCTACTACGCGTCATACAACATCTGCTAAACGAGAGCGGCTACGAGACTTGTGAGGCCACGAACGGGTTGGCAGCGCTCAATATTTTTGAAAAACAGTGCTTCGACCTGATCATCACCGACCTGCGAATGCCCCACATGGATGGCATGTCGTTTTTACGCGAGGTGAAGCAACTGGAACCTCTGACACCCGTTATACTCCTGACGGCGTATGACTCAGCCGAGACCGCCGCTGAAGCGGTGAACAACTGCGCATTCAGTTATCTGACCAAACCGTTCAAAGCCGACGAACTCCTCTGCACCGTCACACGTGCGCTCGGATCCGGAAAAACCAAAACTACCGAGAAAGCCGCATATACCTGAAGCTGAGGTTCTTTCTGACCTCCCTGCATCGAAATCCTGCTGACGGCCTGTTGCGGGAATCAGGAAAGAGACTGTCATACGCCGAAACCACAGGGTCGCAACTCCATTTGACGAGAGGGGTATCGCGAGGCGCAAAGTAGAAAGGGCAGCAACTCAATCAAGCTGCCGCCCAAGAACGTTCGTTTCCCCTAGTCATTCACCATGAAGCCGCACAAAATTCAGGGAATGTTAACGCCCCTGTGCCAACCTCAACGCCAACCGCTCGGGTAAGCCAGCCTTCAGGTTTTTTTCCATCGCGGTTTGCACATCATATTGCACCCGGATGAATTCCAACTCTTTCGATTTCGCACAATAGAGCACATACGTGCTTCGGGGGTCATTGTCACGCGGCTGCCCTACACTGCCCACATTGATGAAAAATTTTTGTCCGAACGAGACTTTGACCTTGCACGGTTCAATACGCAAAACTTCGCGCTGTTTCTCGTAGATCATCGGAACATGCGTATGCCCGTGAAAACAAATTGCGGTCATCTGATAGCTGAAGTTCGCCTCTGCCGCCAAGGTGTCAAAAACGTACCCCCAGCGTTCCGGAGCATCGAGCGTACTGTGCACGAGCGTAAAGCCCCCGTACGCCTTTTGATACGGCAAATCATGCAGCCACTTGACATCATCCTCTGTCAACTGCCGCCGCGTCCAAGCAATCACGCTGGCAGCCAATGGCTGAAAATCGTCCAGACTCTCATTGTACGAGCAATAATGATCATGGTTGCCGCGCACCGTCACACACCCGATCTCGCGCATCACTTTAATGCACTGCGAGGGACTGGCGTTGTATCCCACCACATCCCCCACGGATAAAAAGTCCGTAACCCCTCTGCCGCGGGCATCCTCTACAACCGCATTCAGCGCCTCAAGGTTGGCGTGAATATCCCCCAAAATGGCATATTTGCGATCCATAGCTAAAAAGGCAAAAGCGTTTAGTTAATCTTCAGTGCGGCGGCAGCTAGCGGGAGATCCTCTGCCGTCGTAATCTTGATGTTGGGGCGAGGCCATTCGACCAGACGGACAGACTCCCCTATCAATTCAACGGCACTCGCCTCGTCCGTCACCGTCACTTTCTGCGCCTCCACCTCGCGATACGCGCGGCGCAGCAAATCGGCATTAAACGCCTGCGGCGTTTGCACCGCCCAAAGTTTCGTGCGATCAACAGTATGATCCACCGTCGAACCGCGCTCGACAAACTTGATTGTGTCCCACACACGGGACGCCGCTATTCCACAGCCGTTACGCTTCGCACACTTGATGGTTTCGGAAATCAGTTCCGGCGTCACGCACGGACGCGCACCATCGTGAACGATCACAACGCGCGTTTCCGGATCCATCGCCTTCATGCCGTTCTGAACAGAGTCTTGACGACGTCCACCTCCCGCCACAATCTCTTTCAATTTGGAAATGCCAAACATCTGCGCCACGCTTTTGGCGGCTAACGCCTGGTCTTTTCGTATCACGAGAATAATCTGATCAATATCCGAGCACTGTTCAAAAGCCAACAGCGACCACGCGACAACCGGACGGGCCCCGAGACTCAAAAAAGCCTTATCCGTATTCGAGCCCATACGCTCGCTTTTGCCTGCCGCCACAAGAATTACCGTATTCATAAACCTCTCCAAACAATCCGTCGATTTGACGGCCGGCACACTTCTGAAAACTGCTCCAAAAAACGCGTGCCTGTATTACCATCGAAAAACCCAGTGAATATCACCAAATCTGCAATAGAATGTGATACAGAGTACAATGGACAATCTCAAGCGTCAAGCACGGATTTGGCTCAATCAACGTTCTAATCATCCTCCGCTCGGGTGATGGCTTACGATGTAACACAAGGCGTATTCAGAGGCTAAAACTCCGTGCCCTTCGGGTCCAGCGATCCATCCCTACCCCTGCAGGTTTCGCGCAGATTGAACGCTGCGTGTTCAGGCAGACGAGCCGCAGAGCGGGCCGAAGCCCCCCTATCTATCGTGCGATTTTTTTGCCACGGCGGGACTTCTCGCGCAAATACGCCTTGCGGCTCAAGCCGCGCCGTTTAAAACGCCCCATGAAAAGCGCACGCAGCACAGGCTAAGCACGCACCGCACGAAACAGCCGCATTTCGGCCGTCGACCGCTTCACGCTCGCCGTTGCACGGAAAGCCTAACGCGGCCTTGCACGTTGAACCGAAGGCTGTCACCGGAATTAACATTTTTCACCAAAACAATTTTCTAACCTCCATGTGTCATTCTATCTTGTCAGCTCTACTGGCTGGCGGGGACAAAAACCGACTTTTCAAAATCCGAAATGCCGGGGCATGAGCAACCTGAATTTGTTGACAAACAGGAGCGTCCGCAAGCTGTCGACTGTAGTTGGCAAACGTGATTGGCGCGAGAAACAAAGTCAACTCGCGGCCCGCAAACGGGTTTCGGGCGACAAAGTCCGGCCGATGTCGACGCGATCCGCAGTCAGCGCCGACTGCTGTTCTGTTTTGGATTTCCTGGTCAGATGCGTGAAGAACAGGACCAGATCTTCCACCGTCTTCAACCCATTGAACAGCGGATTTCGCTCCCGACCGGCACTGTCATAACCTGTCCGTGCGGCGATCTCACAAGCGACGTCGCAAAGCACGTCCCAGCCGATGCCGAGATCCTCTTGCACTCTGTCGGAAGCACGTATGGGATATAATCTCCGTTCGCCCTTGCAACGCTTCTGGAGCTCCTCGTAAACGGCCCGGATTAACCGGCCGTCAACGCGGCGACTCTCGAGAGAATCCGTTAACGCGCGGATGTTGACTTCGAGACGGCAGGCTGCCATCTTTTTGTGCTCGTGGCGTTCGAAAAGAGACAAGGCCCAAACGAGCGCAGCGAGGGGAACGCCCGCAATAAGAACCACAGGGCATACATAACAAAGCCAAGCAACACCAAACACCAGCGCCAACAGACAGGCATAGCACAAGGGCGTTAACTTTTGCCCCTCCGCTGCCGACTTATGTCTGGACAAAGTCTTCATCATTTCTATGCATACCGGCCAAGTCACAATCCTGTCAGCCATACCACGCGCCGGACAACAACTCCGAGGACGATCACGGACGCAGACTCCCACACCTAATCGTTCACACGCTCGACCTTGAAGAAAGCCTTCCCGCGACCGTTCACAGGAACGAGCACCTGCGTCCGCGTTCCCGGTCCAGCCGTAAAGGGCGTGTTCACATAAGCCGACGGCCCTGACGCAGTGGGATAACTCACGCACTCGTTGGCCCAGTCAACAAGATTTGTGCTGACTTTGACCACATACTTATAACCATATTCGGTGCTGAAACTCATCGTCAGCGTTTGCATGTCGAGGCGCACCTTGTCGACGCAGATTGTACTGACCGTCAATGCACCCGGCGAGAAGTGGTTATGACCCGACTCATCCACGATTTTGAAAAAATAGGAAGCTCCCGCCGTCAAGCCGGTCAGACTTATCTCATAACGGTTCGAGCCTTCACCCTCGGCACGAACACGGCCGACCTCGACCCAATCATCATCCCTCCACACATAAACCACGATGTCGTCCTTACGTGCTTCATCCACGGTCCACACCTCCGCCACAACTCCTTTGGCCGTACCATAGACGCGGAGGTCGATCGATGACGACAGCGGAGCGCTCGTCATCACCGCCGAATAAGAGTTGGACACCGTGCTGCCCGGCGAGTATCCTCCGGCGATATCGTCCTGCGGAAAGTTGTGGTCAGTCGCGTCATTGCGACTGCCGAACTGGAGGCGCCACTCCTGATTCGGACCCAGCACCGTGTTCGCTGAAATAAACGACCACTTGACCGCGACCTCGATATACGTTGTGTAGCCGAAATTCGTGGTCGGACGCATATCGATGGTCCGAAGGTAGCCGTCGCCCATCATATTGAAATCCGGAGGAGCGCTTTTTGAACTGCTGCTATTGTCGATGTCGTTCAGCGACATCTGGCTCCAATATGTCGTCGCCGACAGATTAGTCCCGGTTATCAGTTCGAGACCATGCTTCGACGGATCGTTACTCTTGGTATCCCATGCGAGCGCATAGTCCGGCATGCCAGGGGCAGCCGCGCCATTCGTATAACCGACACGATCGATGTAGATCCAATGTGAGTCGCGAAAGGTCGTGCTGGTGACATTCGAAACCGCCACCCGCATCCGGATGAAAAAGTAATTGCTGTCCGAGGACCAGTACGCTCCGGGATTGAAACTGTCACCGACGAAATCAAGCCGGTCGATGGCATCCCCTTTCGGGTCGTTCAGGCTGGGGACCGCCACCCAATTCGTGGGCCAACCGGAAAAACCGCTTCCTCCCGGATACCACTCATTGGTCGCCGCAAGAGCCGCAAACAACGGCAATAAACAACAAACGAGAAGTACAGAACTGAAACTCACACTCTTACACCCAGTCATCACTACATACCACCTTGTTGTTTCATTTAAAAATTTCAAATAGTATAGTATTTGTGTGGTTAAAATTCAACGCGAAACACCCGGCACTTCCATCCGCGCACGTCAGCCCGCATCCGCAGTTCGAATCGACGACAGGCCGGATTTATTTTAAAAATGAATGCGCATTGCGTTAACTTGACTCTGCCATTATAATTAGGTTATGTTTGGACCGTAGCATAAATGTGAAAGGTCCTTTAAACATGGCTAAAATCCTGATAGTCGATGACGAACCGGGCATCCAAGTCATGATCAAAGCTCTTCTGGCAAGGGCCGGTCACGAATCCGTTACTGCCGATAATGGAGTGAAGGCGCTCGAATTCGTTAAAACCGACACCTTTGATTTGATTATTACCGACCTGCGTATGCCGCACATGGACGGCTTAAATTTGATCCGCGAACTTGTGGCACTCGGATCGACCATCCCGGTGATCTTGGTCACGGGTTACGCGTCAACCGAGAGCGCCAATGAAGCTCTTAAGCTTGGCGTGTCTGGCTATCTCGCCAAGCCTTTCAACATCAAAGAACTGTTGTCCACAGTCGAGGGTGCCCTCGGAGCCGGCAAAAACGCATAGGCCAGGGTGACGAAGAAGATGGGGGATTAATCAGCCCTTCATCTTCAGTGCGAGTTTCGCGACGTGCGCACCCTGGAAGCGGGCGATTTTAAGTTCGTTTTCGGACGGCTGCCGTGAGCCATCGCCGCCCGCCAGTGTTCCCGCGCCATAAGGACTACCTCCCGTAATCTCGGCCATGTTCGTGAGACCCGGCTCCGAATACGGACAGCCCACGATGATCATGCCGTGGTGCAACAGCGTCGAGTGGAAACTCGTGATCGTGGTCTCCTGGCCGCCATGCTGGGTGCCCGTGCTCACAAAGACGCTGCCGATCTTGTTGATCAGGGCACCTTTGGCCCACAGCCCTCCGGTCCGATCCAGGAAAGCGCGCATTTGGGCGCACATGTTGCCGAACCGCGTCGGCGTTCCGAAGATAATGGCATCGGCGTCCGCCAAGCTATCGGAGTCGGCCACCGGCACATGCGCGAACGCCTTGCGGGCTTCCGTGGCACCCATCTTGGCCAGCGCCTCGCCGAACAATGTCTCAGGCACCTGCCGCAAAACGACTTCCACGCCCTGGACACTTCCGGCGCCTTCCGCCACGGCCTCAGCCATGCGGTAAACATGCCCGTACATGCTATAAAAAATCACATGGACTTTGACACTCATTTCTTTGTTCCTTTCTGAAGCTTGAACGAGAATCGAACCGCACCTCTCACGAGACGGTGCAACTCTGTGCTTAACATACGCCACACCTCTCCAGAAGTCAACCACGGGGGAGAAACAAAAACGGGAGGACCGATTGACAAAATGACCGTGGCAGAAAGAGGCCAAAAAAGGGGTATCTATCGGGGGCGGATATTGTCAAAGCAACGCGTCTGTGCGATACTCAAAAAATCGTGGTGGTATTTTTTGACCGGAGGTCGCCCGTATCCATGAGGAGCGAGGCATTACGCATAAGGAACTCGCATATGAACAGCAAGCGGCTAATCGGGATGGCGATGTCTGCTGCATCGGTGGCGTTCGCAACAGATTATACATGGAATCAGACCAGCGGCACGGGTTCGTTCCAGACGAGTTCGTACTGGACGCCCGCGGGCTTGCCCGGTGCGGCAGACAAGACACTCTTTACCGCGGCCGGAACCTATGGGGTCTCCTTTGCTGATCAGGTCGTGAACGCGAGCGCCACGGTGGGAGCATCCGGCAGCGTCGATGTGACCTTTGACCTTGGCGGCTACACCTGGCAGCTGACCAACTCGAATCCTCTCACCCTGTCGGGCACCGCGACGGCGCGCTTCGGAGGAGGAACACTGGATGTGGCACGCACGAACACGGCCACCTATAACGTTTTGAGCCCCAATCCTGGCCCCAACCAGACGCTCGTCCTGGCCAGTGGCACGTCGATTTTCAGGGGGTTTGTCGGCACAACGGCTGGAGGAACCATCGAAATCAACGGAGGCACACACTCCCTGTTGAGCGGAGTGGCCTTGTATGCGGCACCCGCCGGGGGCTCGTCGTTCCGGATCACCGATGGCACGGTCACGGTCGACACCATGGTGCCGCAGAACAACCGGTTTGTCCTTAACAGCGGCTCCGCGAGCCTTTCGCTGAGGGGCGGTACACTCGTGTCGAAAGCGATCTTTGACGTGTATGGCGGTGCCGTCATCGACGTCACCACCAACGCAACGTTTATCACACCCCAAGCCGCGTTCAATTTTGCAAGGACCGGCGGTGCCAAGAGCACCCTGAACATCTCCGGCGGCACAGTGAGCAACACCACCGGTATCAACGTCGGGCAGACGATTCCAGCGGAGCAGTCCAAGTCGTCAACGGGGCTTGTCTCGCTCGTTGACGGCGTGCTGCATGCGAGTTCCATCACGCTAGGATCGCAAACGAACGCGGTGGGCGTGTTAAGCCAGTCTGGCGGCCTGTTACGGGTACCGGGGTCGATCACCCTCGGGAACATGTACCATGCCTGGGGCGTCTATACGCAGGAGGCGGGCACCGCGTGGTGCGGCACCCTTTCCGTGGGGGCAGGTTTTGGTTCGACGGGTGAGCTTTATTTAACGGGTGGCGCATGGGCGACGCCCAACGCCATCTACCTCGGCAATGGCAACGGCAGCGTCGGGCGCTTGATTCAGTCGGGCGGCGGGCTGATCACCAGCAACAATTTGATCGTAGGGTGTCTGGCGGGCGCATACGGCGTCTACTCCAACACCGGCGGCAGGACATGGTGCAATCAGCTCCGCGTGGGGGCCGCGGCAAACGCGACGGGCGCGGTTTATCTGGCGGGCGGAACGCTGGCGGCCTCAGGCATAGCGGGCGCAAGCTATATCGGCGAGATCGGGGGGGCGAGCGCAAAAATGTTTCAAAGCGGCGGCGAACTGATCGTGAGCAACACGCTGGTGGTCGGCAGCGCAACGGGTGCGGCCGGCGCTTTCACCAACACCGGCGGCAGCGTTTGGCTGAGCGGCACGCTGTACGTCGGCAACAGCGCGGGGACATCAGGGAAAATGTTCTTCAACGGCTCCTCGCTGGAGGCCCAGGGCGGAATCACGGTCGGGAATACTGCGTTCAGCACGGGCGAGCTGACGATCGCAGGGGGCTGGCTTCCGCTGACAAACGCGAACCTGACGGTCGGCAGTTCGGCCAACTCACTGGGTAAACTGGAGATCTGCGGAGGGTCAAACCTGTTCAATAACATCAACGCCGGCACTTTCGGAGCGGCCCTCGTACGGGTCACGGGCGGCTACACCTATACCACCAACCGGCTGATCGTGGGAGCCTTTGCTTCCTCCACCGGGCGTCTGGAACTGGCAGGAGGAATACTGTCAACACCGATCATCGACGGACGTGATCCGGCGTCCACGAATGCGGCGGGCGGCTACTCCGAGGTGCTGTTCGATGGAGGCACGCTACAGCACTCGGTCGATAGCGACCCGACCTGGATGCCCGTGAACTTTGTCAGTGTTTTCGCAAAGGCCACCCTGACGGAACGCGGGGCGGTGATCGACTCGAACGGGGGCACGCTTGCGATTCCCCAGTCGCTGAGCAACGAGACGGGACAGGCAGGCAGCTTCACCAAGAAAGGGGCGGGCAAACTGTCGCTGCTGTCAGGCGCGAACGGTTTTACCGGGCGAGTCACAGTGGAGCAGGGCGAATTGGCTGTATCCGGCAACATTTATCTGTCCGGCGGCGTGGTCATCAACACGGGCGCGCTGCTGAACCTCTCGTCAGCGACGGTAAACGCCGCGCAGACCGCTTCGGGGACAGTCTCTCGGATCGACGGCACGCTCTGGCTGAAGCCGGGAGGGATTCTGACAAACGGTTTGGGCGCGACGCTGGGCGGCAGCGGCGCGGTCACCGGCAAGGTCATGTTCGCCACGGGCAGCGCCTGGGCGCACGACAAGGCGGACGCTCCCGAGCCGTTGACGGTGTCGACGGGCGCTGTTTTCCAGACGGGCGTGACGGTGCGGCTCACCGGATATACGGCTCATGATTTGGAGACCGGCATTCCGCTGCTGAAGTCTTCGGCAGGAGCGATCCAGCTATCCGGCTGGCTACCGGTGACTTTGGATGGCGTATCCAAGGACACCTGGTGGGCGATTCTTTCGGATGCGGGCAAGACGCTCACAGCCCGCGTGATTCCCTTCGGGACCATGATCTCGGTGCGGTGACACCCTCCCCTCCTTCACCTGACAGGATAAAAGGTCACGTATGAAAAGACGCCCGAAATCAAGGAAGCGGACATGAGCCGGAGTAGCGGAGGACGCGTTTTAGTGACGCTACTGTTAGCAGTTGCCATAAACAGTCTAACACGATCTGAAGAAGGACCGGCGCGGGAATGGCTAAACGCGCAGGAATGCGGTGCCTCTGGATCGCTGTATGAGACAGGCGCTGCGACCACGGAAGGTTCGAAACAGATCACGGTGACGAAGGTCGGTGACTTCAAAGTCGGCCAGGGCGTCATGGTGTCAAAGTCCAACATCCGTTACCTGCCGACGCAGCTTTGGGGAACCGGCGAGCGCTATCGGAATTCGAAACCAGTGGCGAACTCCGTGGAGGCCCGCGGCTACGACGGCAGCGCGGGAAGCTGGGTGATCTATGTGCTTGACATCGAGCCCTCCGCAACGCCCGCTTTTCGGTGGAGCGATGATCTCGGGCACACGTGGCAACCGAAGCAGGCAATCACGCATGACTGGCAACCACTTAGCGGCGGCGTCGAAGTGCGGCTCAACCCGCGCGATTGGGAAGCGGGCTACGTCATCGCTTTCGGCGCACGCGACCAACTGGTCAGCCGGATCGAGAAGATCGAGGGGAATGTTCTCACCCTGAGCGACGCGGCAAACAGGACGGTGAAAGATGCCGTCCTCCGGCACAACGACACGCTCGCGCTTCAGACCGCCGTGGACCGGGGGCTCAAAGAGAAACGCAAGGTCCATGTGCCCGCGGGGACGTATCGGCTGGCTCACGGCATCCGGATCAGCAACCCTGAAGCGATCTTTATCGAGGGCGCGAGCGCGGTGGACACCGTTCTCGACATCAGCGAAGGCGAAGGCTCATGCTTTACCCTTGCGGGAGGCACCGAGGCGACGATCCGCAATTTCCGCATGGTCGGGTTCATGGGTTTCGATGAACGCGACAAGGCCGGCGAGCTGCGCACACGCGGATCCACGGCGGTCTGGGGGTTTGCGCTGAAACCCTGCAACGCCATCAGCATCCGGGACACCGAGCGCGTGCTGGTCGAGAACTGCCACGCCAGCAGGATGTCGGGCGAGTGTTTTGTGGCCTACGGCCGCAGCCGCGGCACCGTGAAACCAGGCCAATCTTATTCCGCGGGTATCACCTACCTGCGCTGCTCGGTCACCGACTGTGCGCGAAACGCCTTCAACGACGTGATGTGCGGGATCGAGAACACGGCCATACTGAACTGCCGCATCGTCGACGTCGGCGGATGCGCCTGGGAGGGCGCGTCACGTTTTGTAAAGTTCTCCGGCAACACCCTCCGCAACGCGGGTGTTGTCGGGATCGGCAATTTGGGGCCTGCCAACCGGGACGACACCTTCCCCGACCTCGGTGCCGGACAAATCATCGTCGCGGACAACGTTTTCGAAAGCCTCACACCTTACGGGGCCTGTGCGATCCGCACCTCGCGCGGCGCAACGCAGGTCATCATCCGCAACAACCTCTTCATCAACTTCGGATCGTCGGGCTTGGAGGTGGGCGGCTTCAGCTATGCCAACGAATATCCCGCAGCCAATACAACGGTAACGGGCAACATCTTCGATATGACGGCCGTCGGCCAGAAAAGCGTTTCGCGAACAGCCATCACGGTCAGCGCCGACGACACGATCGTCAGCGACAACCAAATCTATGTTCGCGGAACCAACGATGCCTTGGTTACGGGAATCCGGCTCCGTGAACCCGCGCTGAACGCGCTGGTTCACGACAATCTGGTGCGCAACTGCGGCGCGGGCATTGTCAGCGTCGCCGCCCAGTCAGCCGTCGGCGAGATTGTGGATCCGACAACTTTTACCGCGGGGGCTGGAACCGTTCCCATAGGTTGGCAGCCGCACCTGTATCGCGGCTGGACACTCGCCTGGCTCCGGGGAGGAAAGCCCGCCGGCTCATCAGACATCGACACCTTTGAGCCGCTGACATCCCGGTTCAAGCTGAAACAACCGCGCGAGATAAAAGCCGGCGACCGGTTCGAGGTCAGCTCGGGCTCGGCGAACTGGAACATCCACAACAACATGGTCATCGGCTGCCTCAGTCCCATTGTCCTCGACTCCCCGGGAAGCAGCACGTCCCGCCTGAAAGACAACCTGATTTCACAAGGCGGAACCGTCGGCACAAACGAGGCCATTCGCGTCCTGCGCGGGCAGTTCGAACTGACCGGCAACCGGATCAACGGCGTCGACTGGCCAGCGAGGGGTTACGGGATTCGTTAAACATGGTTTTGAACAGGCTCGGGGGCATCTGTTCCAAGGTGCGGAAAACCCTGATGAAATTGGCCTGACTGTTGAAGCCGCACGCGAAACAGATCTCCGATATTGTCTTGTCGCTATATCGCAACTGCCGCTTCGCCTCCTCCAATCTTACGCGCTGCACATGACGCGTGAACGGCGTTCCCGTGTTCTGCTTGAACACGTGTGAAAAATGCGCGGGCGATAAGCCCGCGAAAATGGCCGTTTCGACAAGTCCGAGATTGGGGTCTGAGAAATGCGCTTCAACATAAGCCTTGGCCTTACGGATTTCGGCACGCTCCAGGCGTGATTCAAGTTCGTGAATCCGACGGAGGCTTTCGCAAAGCTGGACGGCGAAGATTTCCAGAAGGCCCATCATGTGTTTAACCTTTTCCTTCGGCATATAGGATGCGGAAAAATAGGCGCTGCGAAGGGTCGTGTCGTCCGAACTCAGCCAAACCAGACGTTTCTTTATCTTCGCGAAACCATCCTCGCTGGACGGCTCAGCCAGAATTTGGCCGCTTAATATGTTGGCCACATGGACTCCCCGCACGAAAATGGGGATAATCATGTCAAAAAATCCCGCATGGCATTTGTAGAGCAGCGCCTTGCGCCGAACTCCAGCCAGCCGACTATGTCCGCTGTCACAGACGGTGCAGCGTTTGGCACCTATTTCGGTCGAGCGGATGATCCGGCATAACGGGTTTCGCACTTCTCCGCCGTACGTGATGCGGAGGTCGCTCGACGGCGAATGAAGGCTCATCGGCACACCCATCAACCTAGTCAGGATCGCGCTAAAGCGAGAGAACTCGGGCAAGCCCGCAAGCCTCTCAAAATCAGCATTCGGTTTGGCCGATTCCATCGTCAGGCTCCGATCTGTCGTTTTCGAATTAATGCCAAAATCGAAAATATTGTAAACGATATCGAAAAAATAGAGAAGCGCAAGTTTCCCGCATCCGGTAAGATGACGATGTTGGCTTGGAAAGGCACCTGACAAAGCGAAAGCACAGTATGAAAAATAACATCATCATCGTTACAACCTGCATTCTCTTGTCCCTCCTGCAGGGAGCCCATGCGGCCACCTTGGTCTGGACAAATACGGCGAGCGGAAGTTTCCAGACGGCGGCGAACTGGAATCCAAACGCGGTTCCCGGCGGACTGGACACGGCCCAGTTCAGCACCGGCTATGCAGGCACCTACACGGTGACGCTGGACGATCACGTCAACGTAACGAACGTGACGTGGCCTTCAGGCGTCTACGGAATGACGCTAGATCTGAACGGCCGCACGCTGACATCTGCGTCGAACGGAATCGTCGCCGTATGTTCCAGCGCCACCGCCGGCTCCGTCATCGACTTGACTGTCAAGAGCTCCCTTCCCGGCGGGACCTTCAATCTATATCAACTGGATGCTTTCAAGGGCACTGTCAGCTCGAGGGGTTCCATCAGCATTACGGGGTCGAACACGACGCTGAATGTGACGAACGGATCGGTCACCGACAACGGATTGCTGTATCTGGGCTCCAACACCACCTTCACCGTTTCGGAGGGTGCACACCTCAACGTCAGTCAGACCATCCTTTTGGGACTGGGAGCGCTTCCGTTCGGGAGGAATCAAATACCCACGGTGTCTCCGAAGGCAACGATGATCCTCACTGATCCGGGAACGACCTACTCGAACGTTGTGAAAGGGTTGATTATCGGCAAAGGCGGAACCAATATGCCATCCATGATTATCACCAACGGTGCACTCTGTAAATCCGTAGGAATCAATGTCGGGTCAGGAGGCGACACCTGGTATTCGTTCAGCCCAAAGGCAAACGGGAAATTCGTGGTAACCGGCACCAATTCCTATTGTGAAGCGTCCAGCCTAAGTTCCGCGGCCTTGGCGGGCGAGTTCGGCACCCCCGGCAGCACGGCTGGCGGCTATTATGTCGTGGAGAACGGGGGCACCCTTAAATCCTTGGGCGGCATCAGTTTGAGCACAGGGCTCGTTCATTACTACCCCGCCAACAACCTCAATCCAGGTTCAGAAACGAACCTGAACGCGTATGGCGAGATGATTGTGCGAAACCCGGGCTCGTCATTTAAGGTCACGACTGATGTCCAGCTCACGACCGTCGCCAAAGGCGCACTCTATGTTTTGGACGGCGCATCCCTGATTTCCGGAGTCAATTCGGCACTCTATACGAGTATTGGCTATATACCCGTGCATATTACGGGGACCACGACGAATCAGCCCGCCTACACCAATGACAACGCCTATGGCTTGTTTGTGGTCTCGAACGCAAACTCCATAGCGACGTTCAGGAGCGTGCTGTTTGCTCACACCGCAGGGCATGGCGATGTAGTTGTGGCGGACAATGCCAGGCTCAGCGTGACCAACGGCACCGGTGGCAGCATAACGTTCAAGAACCACAGCAAACTCACTGTGAGCGATGCTTTTGTGGAGACGCCGACCCTGACAACCGCTTCCAATTCCACGATCCGGATCGTGCTGGGCGCACGCGATCACGCGAGCGCTTACATCAAAGCGACGACCGCCGTGACGCTAAATGCCAACAGCATGCTGGAGGTCGGCGTGCTCGACAGCGCGACACTCACCCCGGGCGACACGATCACATTACTGACGTATCCGGGAACCCGTACAGGCACCTTCAAGAATCTTCCCGAAGGAAGCGTCCTCTTCGCGGACGGCCGCCGTTTCAAGATCTATTACGGCGACGGCAGCAACGACGCCATCACGCTGAGGTATGTACCGCAGGGCACCATGATCGGTGTGCTGTAGTATAGCCAAAATGAAGCGATGATGGCCAGAGAGACATTGGATATTACGGAAGCCAACAGAGCAAAGAACACGGAGGCCGGAAAAGAGGCTGTTTATGGCTGAAACGGATATTATCAACTTTGACTGTCGGGTGTGATACCCGGACCCTGTCATCATGGAACAGCGAGTTTTAAAGAAATGAACCAAGGAACAAAGGAGAACGTGAAATGAGTGGACGCATTTGCATCCCCGAGGCGGAATATCAGGAACGTGTCGTCAAAGCCGCTGTGCTGGCAGGACAGCGCGGGCTCGACGTGCTGATTGTGAACTCGAACGAGGCCGATTACGCAAACGTCCGTTACTTCAGCGACTTCTGGCCACTTTTCGAAACCGCCGGCGTCGCGATCAGCCCGACGGGCAAGGCGGCCCTGATGGTCGGGCCGGAGAGCGGCAAGTACGCTACCGACCGCAGCATGATTCCGAACATCTTCCAACTGATGGAGTACCGCGAATCCGCCGACCCCGCCTATCCGGAATTCAAAGCATCAACATACACCGACGTTTTCCGCTCCATCGGCGTGACCGGCCAGAAGCTGAGAATCGGAATCGGCGGCTATCTAGTCAGCAACCCGATCCAACTGATGGGGCTGAGAGCGTGCTATCCGGACTGTGAACTAATCCGCGCAGACGACATCATGGTCGCCCTGCGGAGCGTCAAGACGGAGAACGAGATCGCCTGCATCCGCGAAGGGCTGCGCATCACGGAGCTGGCCACGCGCGAAGTTATCCGCAACTTGAAACCCGGCATGACGGAACTGCAACTGGTGGGCATCGCACAAAAGACCATCTACGAGAACGGAGCCGAGTACGAAGGCCTGCCCATGTACGTCTTCAGCGAGAAGTCGACCCGGCACGCGATCTCGCGCTCGACCTACCGTGAGATCGAGAAGGGCGACATCGTTCAGCTCAACCTGTCGGCGAAGATTTGCGGCTATTCGCCCAGCATCGGAATGCCCGTCAGCATGGGCAAGCTCGTCGGGCGGAAACGCGAGGTCGTCGAATTCGGCCTAGAGGCACACCGCTGGACCTACAGCCAACTCAAGTCGGGCGTACTCGCTTCGGATGTTGCGAAGCGCTTCATCGAGCTGTTTAAGGAACGCGGCTTTTACGACAGTTACCTGTACGGCCCATGCCACGGCACCGGCCTGATCGAAGTGGAGTCGCCCTGGATGGAGAGCAACTCCAACTATCCGCTGGCGGAGAACATGACGTTTCAGGTCGACACCTTCGTTTCGGATCAGACCTTCGGCATCCGCTGGGAGACCGGCATCGCGATCCGTAAGGACCGGGCCGAACTTCTGTCCCAACCGATCGGCGAGATCGTGGAGATCGAGGTGTAACGCGTTATTTTTAGAGTTTGAATTGATTTTAATTTCGATCAGAATGGTTGGAAGGAGACTGATTAGCCATGCAGAAGAAAAAAACAACAGGTAACCCGGCCGGAGCGTTTGATGTCGTTTTCGGATTCGACATGGAGACCGACGTCGGGTCCTTCACGCCTTACTACGAAGGCGTGAAACACGGCACGCCGGAAATTCTGAAAGTTTTGGAGAAACACGGCGTGTTCGCCACGTTCTTCTGGACCGGACATGCGGCCGAAAACAACCCTGAGCGTGTCCGCGACGTCCGCGACGCCGGCCACGAGACCGGGTGCCACGGCCTCTACCACGAGACGCTGGGAGATCCGATTTTCCCGCTCCCCAACAACTGGCCGATCCTACCTTCCGAGGTGGAGGGGCGGCTACGCGAGTCCACGCGGATCGTGAAGAAAGTGAGCGGAGTCCGACCCACGAGCTTCCGCTGCCCACGTCTATGGGGCAGCACAAAAGTGCTCAACGAGCTGGAAAAGCTGGGCTATCTGGCCGACGCCTCGTTCCCGCTGTACTTCTACAGGAAACCGTTCACGCCTTATCATCCCTCCTCCAAAGACTGGACGAAGCCGGGCAAAATGCGGATTGTAGAGATCCCCAACTTCTGCGACCTGAGCATGGAGAGCCACGACCCCTTCCAGCGCGACCGCGACCAGTGGCCGCTGTTCAGGACGAAGTCGGCGGAGGCCCTGATGGAGAAAGCGGACAGTTTCATCGCTTATGTCAAGGCGCGCAAAAGCCGACCGGTACTGTGCTTCTACATGCACCCGTGGGAATTTCACCCCATGCCGCAGGGGACACTCGACTTCGGCGAAAGCAGTGTGAAGCCACTCCCCTTCATCGTGAAGAACTGCGGACCGAAAGCGGTCAAGCAACTCGACCGTATGTGCGGCATGCTCAAGCAACGCGGGGCACGCTTCGTTACCGCCAAGCAACTGGCTGCCGAATGCGACAACCAGGTGACAGCCGACTGAAAGGAAAACACGGTGATCCGAAAAGCGGTTTTGTTTCAGGCCAAGCCGGGCATGGCCGCCGAATACCAACGGCGTCACAATCCGATCTGGACCGATTTGCAAGAGGCCCTGAAGGCTTATGGAGCCCGGAATTACTCGATCTATCTACACCGTGCAACCGGCATGCTGTTCGGCTACGTGGAAATCGAAGATGAAGAGCGGTTTCAAAAAATCGCGGAAACCGAGGTCTGTCAGCGATGGTGGCGTTATATGACCGACGTGCTGGTCTGCGAAAGCGACCATAGTCTTAAGGGGAAAGAAGAATCTTTGGAAGAGGTTTTTCATCTGGACTAGGGGATTATGGACGCCATTCGTTTAATCAAACTGTTTTCCGAGGTCGGCAAACGGGCCATTCTGGTCGGCGACTCTGACGCGGGCGTGATCGTTGGGCTGGACCTCGAGGGCCGCTGGTACAGCGTGCTCCACGGCGAGGTCCTCAGCCGCGTCAACCCCGAGGCGATCACCGGGCAAAGCACACGGGAGCGGTATCTCAATCCCGGCGGTGACGGACTGTGGCCCGCTCCCGAGGGCACCAAGCTCGGCTACCAGTACGCGGCGGGCGCATGGCGCGTCCCGCCCGGACTGAGGTCGGCCCGATTTCTGGTGACGCGCTCCTCCAGGCGCAGCGTGACGATCCGCGCGGAGGTGGATCTGGTGAATAACCGGGGATTCGGCATTCCCGTGCTTTTCGAACGACGGCTTACGGTTTCTCCCGGACGGGGGGCGGTGACGGTGCGGGCGGTCGAAAGCCTCACCTATCAGGGATGCGTGCCGCTGCGGCGATCCGACTGCCTGCTGGCCCCGTGGTCACTCTGCCAATTCGACTGCGGATCGGGGTGCAAAGTGGTGTTCCCGTGCAGACAGAAAACCGCGGTCAGGGATCTTTACGAACAACCAAGCGACAGCCAGCGGAGCTGGGTCAACGGCCTGTGCCATACGCTGACAGACGGAACCCTGCGCTATCAGATCGCCATTGGCGCGGAGGTGCCGTGGATCGAGTTCCGCGATCCGCGGCGCGGCTTAACGGTGCGGCGCACGGCAGGCCCGCTCCCAAAGGAACAGCCCTACATCGACATCCGGGACGCGTCGCCTGAGGCGCGGCCTGACAAGAAGGGGGCCCGCTACAGCGTTTACGGCGACACGTCCGGCTTCATGGAGATTGAGGCGGCGGGCGGTTGCCCGGCGCTTCTTCGTCCCGGCAGCGTGATGAGCGTAACGGTCTGTACACGTTTTGCGATAACGAACGTTCAACAAGGGTAACTGTATGGAACATTTTCTGGGGATTCTTTTGCTGGTGGCCGGCGGTTTTTCAGCAGCCAGTTTCTACGTACCGTCCCCGGAGCACCTTGCTTTTCAATTACTTCCTGGCCATCGTCAGCGGCGTCCTGTGGTACGGCCAGTGGTTCAGCTTCGGCACGGGCGCGACAAAACTGGGGCAATACAGCTATGCGGGATGGAGCATCTTCATGGCCGCCATCATCATCTTCAGCAACCTCTGGGGCGTGTTGCTCAAAGAGTGGAACGGGGTCGATGCAGAGACCCGCTTTTACCTGTGGATGGGCATCGCCGCGCTGGTCGTGTCGGTCATTATGATCGGCATCGGCGACGGTCTCGCCCGTGCCGCCTAGCCGGCACGCTACCCGCTGAAGCATGAACGGACCAAGCGGAGAGTGGAAAGAAACGCCGAACGACAGAACAGCCATGAAACGGAAGCGGGATAGAAAAACACGGGGCACTTTGCGGAGCATTTTTTTTTGCGCCGCGGCGTCGTGTTCGGCGTGCGACGGCTTCGCCGCCGGCGTTGTTCTGCCGGAGGGCAGCGCGCCGGCGCCGCTGGCCGCCGCTTACTTTCCAAACCGCATCCACGAATTCGTCTGGCGCAACTGGAATCTCGTGGAACCGGCCAAGCTTGCGAAGGTTTCGGGGGCCACACCCGGCGACATCCTTGCGCTGGCCGAAGCAATGGGATTACCGCCAGTGGCGACAATCCCTCCCGAGATAATGTCCCGTGGAACCATCACGCTTATCCGGCGCAACTGGCATCTCTTGCCGTACGACCAACTGCTGGAACTGTTGGAGATGACGCCGGAGCGACTGGACTTCGCCCTGCGCGAAGACGATTTCCTATGGATCAAGCTGGGCAGCCTGAAACCAAAGTGCGGCCCGATTCGCTACTGCCCGCCCGATGAGGCGGCTCGACAGCGCGCGGCTGAGATCCGGCGTGTGGTTGAGAAAGATTTCGGAGCGGAGCTGCGCCGCCCGTCCGAGCCGCGCTTCGATTTCGTCCGGCAACTCAGCACACCCCACACCTCCTTCCCCTCCCCGGTTAATCAAACGGAGCAACACGTTTCACTTCGGTTCGTGTACTCCTATCTTGCCGTCTACGGCGACCCGCTATTGAATGCAGAGCTTGATCCCTATCCGGACGGCTTTCTGCAAAGGCTCGCCTCTGTAGGCGTCAACGGCATTTGGCTACACGTCGTCCTGCGCGACTTGGCGCCCGGCGGCGAGATTTTCCCCGAGTTCGGCCAAGACCACAGCCGACGCCTGGCGAATCTGCGGGGCCTTGTGCAACGGGCCAAGCGGCACGGTGTGGGCGTATACCTCTACATGAACGAGCCACGTTCCATGCCGCACGCCTTTTTCAAGAAGCACTCCGACATGGCCGGCGTCCAGGAGAATGCGCTTACGGCGCTCTGCACCTCGCACCCGGCGGTTCGCCAGTGGATGTCCGACGCGCTGGCGCACGTGTTCCGCGAAGTGCCCGACTTGAGCGGCGTCTACGCAATCACGGCCTCCGAGAACCTGACCAACTGCGCGTCGCACGGCAAGTGGCAAACCTGCGAGCGCTGCAAAACGCGCAACGATACGGACATCATCACCGAGGTGGTCGCCACGATTGAGGAAGGCGTTCATCGCGTCAAGCCCAAGGCGAACGTCATCGTCTCGGACTGGGGATGGAAGGGACACGGCGACGCGCGGGACATCATCGCCCGCCTGCCCAAAGCGGTTTGGCTCATGTCGGTCAGCGAATGGGCTTTACCGATCGAGCGCGGGGGCGTCACATCCAAAGTGGGCGAATATTCGATCTCCTCAGTCGGGCCTGGGCCACGCGCCTTGCAGCATTGGGCAACCGCCGCGCAAGCGGGACTGAAAACGGCGGCCGAGATCCAGTTCAACAACACCTGTGAAATCGCCAGTGTCCCCTACTTGCCGGTGCTGGACCTCGTGGCCGAACACATCCACAACCTGGCGCCGCTCAAGCACCGCGGCATGCTGATCGGCTGGACCATGGGCGGGCACCCCTCGCCGAACTTCGCGCTGGCCCAACGCCTGAACCGGACTCCCGCGCCCGACGTTGACACCGTTTTAGAAGACTTGGCCCACGAGCGATTCGGCCCCGAGGGCGCCCCGCATGCGCGCCGAGCTTGGACGCTATTCAGCGCAGCATTCCGCCAGTATCCTTTCCATATCAGCGTGGTTTACACCTCTCCCGTCCAGTGGGGTGCGGCCAACCCGATGTATCCCACAAAGACCGGCTACAAGGCTACAATGTGGGGGATTCCCTATGACGACATCGACGGCTGGCGGGGTCCCTACCCTGCCGAGGTGTTCGCGTCCCAATTCGAAAAGATGGCAACGGGCTGGGAGCCAGGCCTTACCGAACTGCAAGCGGCTGTGGAAAAGGCGCCTCCCGAGCGACGCCATGCGGTGCAGGCCGACCTGCGATATGCCCAGGCGGCAGCCATCACGTTCCAATCCGTTGCCAACCAAGCGCGCTTCATTCTGGCCCGCGACGCGCTTGCGAAAGCCCAGAACACGCTACCGCCCGCGGAGCGGCAACGCTTGAGAGCAGAAGCCGTCAGGTGCCTGGAGTCCGAGATTCGTTTGGCCCGTCGCTTGTACACGCTGGCCTGCGAGGATTCACGGATCGGCTTCGAGCCCTCGTGCCACTATTTTTACGTGCCGCAGGATCTATTGGAGAAGGTCGTTAATTGCCGCTGGCTCCTGGAACACCTGTCAGCAGAACAACTCATCAAGGAAAACTGATCATGTCGAAACGCTTATTTCATTTGCTGGGGATATGTGCGGTCGCGGCCGGAGCCTCCGGCGCAGTTTCCATGCGCACCATCGACGCGACGTGGCCGGAGCCACCCGGAGAAGACAGCTGGGGGTTTGTCGAGGATCTGAAAAAGCCGCTGCCGTTTGTGCTCTTCTGGAAAGAGGGAAGCTCGCCACAGCCGGGGCAGATCGACCTGCGTGTCGGCCTGACCATGAAGAGCGGCTTCCCCGACGAGAAGGGTATCCTGAAAACGGCGACTGACGACCTCGAAAGTTTCATCGCCTTTGCAAAGCTCGCCAAAGAAGGCGGACTCTCCATCACCACCGAGAAGGCGGCGACGGACGTGCCCGAGGCCTACTCGATCGATATCTCGCCGAAGGGCATTCGGCTCTCGGCCAACGACAGCGAGGGCATCCGGCGCGCGATTTTCCAGCTCGAAGAGATGATCGCCGCCGCAGACGGGCCTTATCTCACTCCCGGAGTCATCCGCAAGAAGCCCTGGCTGAAGCACCGCATCACGCGCTGCTTTTTTGGCCCGATCAAGCGCCCGCCGCTGAAGCGCGACGAACTGATGGACGACGTCGATTACTACCCCGCAGCCTACCTGAACCGCTTGGCGCACGAAGGAGTGAACGGCCTGTGGCTGAGCATCGAGTGGAAGGACCTCACCAAGACCTCCTTCCGCGACCCGAGCCCCGACATGGAACGGCGCCTCGCGAAACTGCGCCGGACCGTCGAGACGTGCGGCCGCTATGGAATCAAGCTGTGGCTCTACTCGAACGAACCGGAGGGCTTCTACTCAGCAGATGATCCCCTGCTGAAAGCACATCCCGAACTGGCCGGGGCGGGCTGGTCCTCCCGCCGATACGTGTGCCCTAATTCCGAAGCCAGCCAAACGTTCATCACTGAGTCGACCCGCTGGATCAGCTCCCAGGTTCAGGGATTGGGCGGCATGATCAACATTTCGCTGGGCGAGCATGGCTCCTCCTGCCTCGATCAGGTGGGGGCGGAGGCTGACCGGCGGCCGAACTGTCCGCGTTGCTCGCTCGTGCCCAACTGGCAGACACTTGCCGCGAGCCAGGCCGCGATGGCGCGGGGTCTCAAGGAGGGCGATCCGAACGCGGAGTATATCTGCTGGCTCTACATGCCGGCTTGGAAACCACTCGCCCCCTGGGTCTACGAACTGGGCGCACACATGCCTAAAGATGTGACGCTACAGGTGAACTTCGAGTCCGGGGCTCTGAAGTACCAGCTGGACCGCCCGCGGATCGGCGGCGACTACTGGCTATCATTCGTGGGGCCGTCCGAGCGGTTTGCACGGATCGCCGGGCAGGCAGCAGCCAACCGGACGCCGATGTCCGCGAAGATGCAGGTGGGCTGTTCGCACGAAGCGGCGACCATCCCGTTCATGCCCGTGCCCTCGCTCCTCTACCGCAAGTACAAAGAGATGCCCGGCATGAACGTGACCTCCGTGATGCAATGCTGGTACTTCGGGAACTACCCAGGCGTGATGAACCGCGCTGCGGGACGGCTGGCGTTCGAGGACTTTTCGGGGAGTGAGGACGATTTTCTGCGGACGCTGGCGCGTCCGGAGTGGGGCGGCGACGCGGACACCGTGGTGCAGGCGTGGAAGCACTTTGCTGAAGGGTTCCAGCATTTTCCGCTCTCGACGCGCTTCCAATGGTGGGGACCGATGCATGCGGCACCGGTCTGGCCGCTGCACCTGAAGCCTGCGCTCAAGCAGCTGCAGCCGACATGGCTGGTCGGAGGCCCTTGCGGCGATGCCATCGGCGAGGTGCTTGACAACCACACCCTCGCTGAAGCCGTCATTCTGTCGCGGCAGATGTCCGAGGAGTGGAACAAGGGCAGCGCCCTACTGAAGACCATTGAACCCAGGTTCGCGGGAAATCGCGAGCGCCTGCTCGACATCGGACTGACGGAGGCGATCGGAATCCAGTTCGCGAGCGCGCATAACATGCTGACGTTCTACCTGATGCGCAGCCGACTGTTCGACCTGTCCCCGGCGGACGCTCTGCGGCAGCTGTCGGAGATGGAGGCCATCGTCCGCCAAGAAATCAAGAACAGCGAACGGCTTGCCGTGCTCTGCGGTGCGGACTCACGCCTTGGATTCCACTCCGAAGCGGAGCGACACCAGTACTCCGGCTCGCGCCTCAGCTGGCGTGTGGAAGTGCTGAAAGACCTGCTTGCGACCGAATTCCCCGAATACCGGAACGCCTTCGAAGCGGGGCGGCAGGTGTCGCGGTTCGCCGAAGGTCGTGCGGTTTACGCCTGCGGGTCGGGCTGGACCGAGTGCAAGACATACCGCTGGCAGGCGGAACGAGATGGAGGCGACGTCGTGCTGAAGGTGGAAGTCAAGGCCCCGAAGGCAGCCGGCTCTTTTGCCATGTACCTCTGCGATCCGTTTATGACCGCTCACTTCTGGGAGATCCGCTTCTCTACCGCAGGAGCAGTGTCTGACTCCCGCGAGATCGGCCTGCGGGCCGAACCGTACCGAACGCCTGAGGGCGCCAACGGGGTGATTCTGCGCCTTCCTTCTGCGGGCCTGCAGGTCTTCGATCCTTCAGGCCGCACGATTGCCTTCAACATCTTCAACAGCGGCCTGGCTGCGGACAACTGGCCAACGGGCATGGATGAATCGGACCTTGGCAAATACCGCTTGGCCCTGGGACTTTTCAAACCGCAAAAAATGGGATACCTTTGCATAAGCAAAACTGAGTAAAGACGAAACATACAACGGGGAAAAATCATGATGCCATTCAATGGCCGCGTATTAATGCTTTTGGTTCTGTCGACGGGGTTCATGTGCAGCGGCGCGGAGACGCCGCTGCCGGGCGAGGACGGAGTGAAGCCCGCACTGGGGTGCGAGCCTTTCCCCAGCCGCTTGCACCAATTCATCTGGCGCAACTGGACGGCCGTGCCGCAGACTCGGATGGCCGAGGTGCTGAAGACGGCGCCTGAGAATGTGGCGCACGTCGCCGCATCCATGGGCCTGCCTCCGCAGGGCGCGATCCTGCCGGAATGGAAGGACAAAGGCTACATCACGGTGTTACGCCGCAACTGGCACCTGCTGCCGTACGAACAACTCACAACCCTCCTCGACCTGTCGCGGGAGCAGCTTCGCTTCTCGCTACTGGAGGATGATTTCCTCTACACCAAGCTCGGCAACGTCAAGCCGAAATGCACGCCGCTGCTCTACGCGCCGCCGACAGCCGAAGAAACGGCCGCAGCCAAGAAACTCGCGGGCTGGCTGCGCGAAGAAGGCGTTTGGGAGATGTCCGCCTTACCGGAGGAGCCCCGCTTCGCTTTCATCAAAACGCTGACGCAACCTGACCCCTCGATTACGGTCGCCAAAGCCGACGGCACCTCGCCGTTCGAACTACGCTTCATCTTCTCCTACTTCGCGGATTACGGCGACCCGCTGATCGATCCGGACGTGAAATCCTATCCCGAAGGGCTGCTGCAGCGCCTCGCGGCGGCGGGCGTGAACGGCGTGTGGGTCCACACCGTGCTGCGCACGCTGGCGAAAGACCCGGCGTTTCCCGAGTTCGGCGCGGACAGCGAAAAGCGGATGACCGGTTTGCGGACGCTGGTGGCGCGCGGCAAAAAATACGGCATTGACGTGTACCTCTACATGAACGAGCCGCGCACGATGCACACGTCGTTTTTCGAGGCCCGGCCGGAACGAGCGGCGATGCGCGGCGTGGCGGTGGGCGATTCGGCGCGGCTCTGCACCTCGAATCCAGAGGTGAGGCGGTGGATGTCCGATGCGCTGGCCACGGTTTTCAAACAAGTGCCGGGCCTCGGAGGCGTCTTCACCATCTCAGCCTCCGAGAATCCGACGAGCTGCGCTTCGCACGGGCAGCAGGCGAAATGCGAGCGCTGCAAGAACCGCACCGACGCGGAGATCATCGCGGAGGTGAATGCGACCCTCGCGGAGGGCGTGTCTCGCGGCAACCCCAAGGCCAAGACCATCGTATGGGATTGGGGTTGGCGCGGGCACGGCGATGCTGCGGACTTCATCGCACGGCTGCCGAAAAACTGCTGGTTCATGTCCGTCAGCGAATGGGCCCTGCCGATCGAGCGCGGCGGGATCAAGTCGAAGATCGGGGAATACTCGATCTCGGCGGTCGGCCCCGGACCGCGGGCCACTCGCCACTGGAAACTGGCCCAGGAGGCCGGACTTAAGACCGTGGCCAAGGTGCAGGTCGGCGCCACGTGGGAATTCAGCGCAGTCCCTTACCTGCCCACGATGGACCTGGTGGCAGAGCACGCACTCAACCTAGCCTCGGCGGGCGTGGACGGCGTCATGTTGAGCTGGAGTCTCGGATGTTACCCCTCGCCGAATCTGGAGGTGTTCCAAGCTTTCACGAAAGGGTCGAAAGACATCGACACCGTCCTTAACCGGGTCGCTGAAAAACGTTACGGCAAGGCGGTTACACCGCTCATCCGCCAGGCGTGGACCGCGTTCTCAACGGGGTTCCGTGAATATCCGTACGGCGCTGTCTACTCCGGGCCGCATCACATGGGGCCATCCAATCCGCTCTACCTGAAGCCGACCAACTACAAAGCCACGATGGTGGGCCTGCCCTACGATGACCTCAAAGCCTGGCAGTCCATCTATCCCACCGACGTCTGGATCAGCCAGATGGCGAAGGTCCGAGACGGATTCGCGCGCGGCTGCGGCCTATGGAGCCAGCTGATTCCCCAAACGTCGGGCACGCAGCAACACGACGTCCGGCTCGAGCTGGGGCTTTTCCGGACCGTCGAACTCCACTTCGCCTCTTGCGCGAACCAGGCGCGTTTTGTGGCGACGCGAGACAAGCTGCTGGCCGCGACCGACGACACGACTCGTGCGACCTGCCGCGCTGAGCTACGGAGAATCACGCAGGACGAACTTGCGACCGTGAAACAGTTGCTGCCCTTGGCACGAGCAGATTCGCGCATCGGCTACGAGTCCTCGAACCATTATTTCTACATCCCGCAAGATCTGATGGAGAAAATCCTGTGCTGCCGTAACATTTTGGCCGAATTGGAAAAGTGAGATGATTGCCACGTTTCACAACCACTCCACGTGGAGCGACGGAAAGGCTCCGCTTGATACGATCCATGACTATGCCGCAACGCGCGGCATAGACATATTGGGTTTGTCCGACCATTTCTGCATCAATCCGGACGGAACCGTACCCGCAGGGGCTTTGGGGCCGACCAATGTAAACGATTACATTTTCGCCCTCCAGTCGCTCCGCAGAAAAGGCGTGATGGAGGTTGTGACCGGGATCGAGTTCGATTGGTTCGAGCAGAGCCGCGCTGTCCTTACGCCGTATGCCGAGGGACTTCCTCTGGATTACCGTATCGGCGCGATCCACCACATCGGCGGAAAGGCTTTCGATATCGACGCATCCTTCTGGGCGACCATGACGCCAGAAGAGGCGGATGCGCTTTATGCCGCCTATTGGCGCCTCGTCCGGCAAATGGCGGAAAGCGGACTGTTCGACATCGCCGCGCACCTCGATTTGCCCAAGAAGTTCGGTTTCTATGCGAAGGGCGATCTGAGCTCCCTGCAGGACGAGGCCCTGGACGCAATCAAGGCGAGCGATATGACCGTGGAATTAAACACCGCCGGCTTTGGCAAGCCGTGTGCAGACGGATATCCTTCTGTCGGCATTCTGACGCGGTGCCGGAGCAAGGAGATCCCTGTGACCTTGTCAGCCGATGCCCACAGACCCGAGCATCTTCTGTTCGAATTTGAAAAGGGCCTTGCGCATCTGCGTGAGGCGGGTTATTCATCGATCGCCCGATTCCGCAACCGCGAAAGGTGGTCTGAGCCGCTGTCGCTGGCTATCAAATGAAAAACGCCTGCGGGCTTCTGTTTCAAGGCACACGGATGAGCCCATCAAGTCAGGCACAGGAAAGGATGAGTCAACATGACTGAAAGCACCTCAAAAACCGCACACGCTGAACTGCCCCATGGAGGAGGCATCGCACCTTATCTCGACAAAGCCGAAAGCGAGGCCCGCATCGGGCGGGTCAGGGAGCTGTTGAAAGCGAAAGGACTGGACATCGCCCTGATCTATTACGATGAGTTCAACATCGGCAACGGCTGGTATCTAACCGGCTGGTGCCCCCAGTTCGAAAGCGGCGCGGTGCTTATTCCGCGTGAAGGCACCCCGCTTATCCTGGGAGGGCCGGAAAGCGAACCTTTCGCCAAACTCGACAGCACGATTACCGCTACGCGTAATTTCCCCGTATTCATGGTTCCCGACGAAGAGTATCCCAACGCTTCGATCAGCAGCTTCCCGAACCTGTTCGAGGAGCTGAACGCCGGTCTGGGAAGCGTGCGGAAAGTCGGTCTGGTTGGCGCCGAACGTATGCCAGCCGAATGCTACAGGCAGATCGTCAGCGGTTTTCAGGGCGTAACGCTGGTTGACATCACTTCGGACTATGTCCGGCTGCGCTATGACAAGTCCACGTGGGAACGGCAGCAAATCCGAGCCGCTTTCCGCCTGGCCGATTTCGCCTATGACGCCATGAAGAGCCAAATCAAGCCGGTTGTGACCGAAATTCAGATTGCCGCCGCCGGCGAATACGCCGCCAGGAGCCGGGGTGCCAGCGGATTCGGCTTCAGCGCCATTGTCGGCAGCGGCATGCGGTCAAATGCGGTCGTGCCCACGGCCAGCGCCAAACCCCTGCAAGAAGGCGAACTGGTCATGATCGGCATTGCGCCCAAGGTGCGCGGATATGCCGGCGTAGTCGGGAACACGCTGCCGGTAGACGGATACTATTCTCCGCACCAGGAGATCTGCATGCGCCACCTAACCGAGGCGTTTCGACTGACGAAGGCACAACTGCTTCCCGGAAAGACCGGCAAGGAGATCGACGCGCCCGCACGCGCCTACTTTGAGAAAAACGGGTTCTCGAAATATCTGGTGTGCCCTTTCGTTCACACGATCGGGCTGCATGAAGCCGAGTCACCTTTCTTCGGCCCAAAAAGCAACGACGTGCTCAAACCAGACATGACCGTCTGTTTGGACGTCAGCTTTTTTGGGCATCCCGAATTTAACGGCGCACGGATCGAAACAGGCTACGAAATAACCACCAACGGCCCTGTACCGATGAGCGAGAAGATGGACCGGATCTGCACCGAGGTCTTTTGAGGCGAGCGCCCGCGGAAGGGGCCGTTATCAGGGCACGTTCAACCGCTCGATCAGGTCCCCCACCCGCTGGCGGAGTTCATGAGGAATACGGTTGCTCTGAGCGTTCGGGGCTGCTGTGGTTGAAGCTGTTTCGGCATCTCCCGAACCGCCGACAACCCGATCAGCCGCACATTCCAACAGCGTTCGAACCTCTTGGGCCGAAGGATTTTCCCGCTGTCCCGGAGGGATATTATTCATGCGCTCGCGCAGGAGCCAAAGATACGCATAGTCATCGCAGCCCTCGCGCATCAGTTCCCAGCGCAGGCTGGGAGCAATTCCGCCCCGCCCACCCAAGTCCGGGTAGAAGAGTTGCCCCATGCCCCAGACCATCCCACCGGCGAAATGCGGGTAGACGAAGGCGGGGCCTTCCCATGCCGTGGTGAACGATCCGAACGTTTCAAAGGTGAGCCAGCCCGATGCGCCCAGTTTCCACGCGAGCCAGCCGAGGCTGCGGGTACTGACGGCTGGGTAGTCGAGAAAGTACCGGTAATTGTCGCAGAAAGTCACTGTTTCGCCGTATTTCGCGGCGCGTTCGCGGGCCTCTGCGGCGTGCTGCAGGTTGCGCAGGCACCAGTGGTCGATGAGTCCATTCAGCGCAGGCGTCGGATCGGCCGTAACGAAGGTGCGCAGACCGGGGGCGGTGGCACGGACGAAGCGGACGAAATTTCCAATTACACGATAATTATTTTCGGGCGTATCCCGGTCGCGTTTTCCGTCATGAAGATGATACGTATAGGGCTCATCCATCGTGGTGATGAAGATCCGGCCGAGCCAGCCACGCCGCGTGAGCACGGCGTGCATGTGTTTGAGATAGGCGCCGAAGGTTTTCCGGAAGTCCTCTGTGAGAGCCCCGTCCTCACCGCAAATCAGGGCTCCGAACCAACGCTGATTCGTGACGGCAGGGTAATGCCAGAGAAAATAAACGCCCTGCAGCGGCGTTGACGGCTGACTGCTCCAGACCGGCAGGAAAAGATGCGCCGCACGTCCCTCATCCAATAATGCGGCCGCCGCACGCTCCCACTCGGCGGAGTCCACCGAGAGCGTTCCGTCTTTTTCACGCCGCACCACAGGAGAGGGCAGCGGGTCGGGAGTCTGCTGGTGCGCGACGAAATCACGACGCAACGCCGCGAGCAGTTCGGGACGGTTGAGCCACTCGGGCAACGCGTGCGGCGAGGCGACGCAGGTGTTGAGCAGGGGCGAAACCTCCGGAAGCGCAAACGGGCGAACCACGACTGAGAGAGCGATGCTGTCCGAAGTGTCCTTTTCCGCAGGCATCCATCCTTCGCGCCGGAAGCGCAGGGTCACGGTGCCGGCATATCGTCCCGATTTCGCCTCCCGGGGCACGGTGACCGTAACTAAGAACTGCATGTTGCGGCCGGGACGAGCATCGCCGCCCCCCTCCAGCAAAGGGTCTGGAATGTCGCCTGTACACGTGTTGTACGGCATCGGCGCTTTGATGCGCGTACCGCTGGGTTCGTCCACATGGATGTAACCAAGCCTTCTGACGGAAAAGGCGGAAGCCGCGATCTTATAGCCTCCTTCGGACAGCAACGCGCCGCAGGTTACCTCAACCTGCCGCAGGGGCACCTCGCTGCGGAGCGCCAGCACAAAGGGCTCCGATTCGCCACGTGCGGAGGCAAGGGCCACGCGCTCAGACTTGGGCTCGGGCGACAACACCTCGTCGGCTTTGATTTTTTCCACCGGGTAGACAGCCCAGACCCGGTGCTTCCAGCCTGAAGCCACGCAGGTGGCCGTTTCCGATACCGGTATTCCAGCAACCAGCACACGGGGACTCAACAGCGCACAACCAATAAGACAACGGCTCAAGCTCATAAGGAGGCTCTCTTTTCCCGTCCCGCAAGAAAACCTTAGGCAACGCACAGCGCCTTTCTTTCGCCCGCCCAAACACCCCGCTGCCGCTAGCCTGCCACGATATTGATCAGCCGGTTCGGCACGCAGATGACCTTGCGCACGGTCTTGCCCGCCAGCGCGTCGCGCACCGCATCCTGAACAAGCGCGAGACGCCTCATGGTTTCCTCGTCCGCCCCGGCCGGCATCATGACGCGAGCCTTGGGCTTACCCGTGAGCTGCACCAAGACCTCGACCTCGTCAACCTTAAGAAAGTCCTCGTTATAGGCCGGCCACGGCTCGTAAGCCAACGTCGAAGCGTGGCCCAGCGACTCCCAGAGCTCCTCGCACAGGTGCGGAGCGAAGGGCGCCAGCAACAGCACATAGGCTTCGGCGGCCTCACGCGGCAGCGGCTTGTTGTTACCCAAAAATTCGTTAATGAAAATCATCATCTGGCTGATCGCCGTATTGAAGCTCATTGTCTCCAGGTCATCCGTGACCTTCTTGATCGTCGCGTGCAGCAGGCGGCGCTGCTCCACCGGCATCGGTTCAGTTGTGAGCGGCTGCTCGACAATCATACGGAACGAACGCTTAAGGAAACGGAACACGCCTTCCACACCTTTGGTGTTCCACGGCTTGACCGCTTCCAGCGGGCCCATGAACATCTCGTAGAGACGCATGCTGTCCGCGCCGTATTCGGTGATCACGTCGTCGGGATTCACAACGTTCTTCAGCGACTTCGACATCTTGGCCGGAAACTCAACCAACCGCTCACCGGTTTCCTTATGAAACGTGCCGTCGGTGCGCTGCTCCACCTGCTCCATCGGAACCAGCGCTCCGCGCGCGTCCTTGTAAGAAAGGCCCAGGATCATGCCCTGGTTGACCAGCTTCTGGAAAGGCTCTTTTGTGGAAACAAACCCGAGGTCAAAAAGCACCTTGTGCCAGAAGCGCGAATAGAGCAGATGCAAGACCGCGTGCTCCGCACCCCCCACGTAGAGATCGACCGGCATCCAGTACTTCTCTTTGGCTGCATCGACCGCCGCATGTCCGTTGCGAGGATCGATGTAGCGCAGATAATACCAGCAAGAGCCCGCCCATTGCGGCATGGTGTTCGTCTCGCGCCGGCCCTTCATGCCCGTCACCGGGTCCGTGTAGTCCAGCCAAGCACCTGACTTCGACAACGGCGGCTCCCCTGTACCGGTGGGCTTGAAATCCTCCAGTTCCGGCAACGTCAACGGCAGGTCGTTCTCATCGACCAAGCGCGTGCTGCCGTCCGCCATATGGATGACGGGAAAGGGCTCGCCCCAGTAGCGCTGGCGGCTGAAGAGCCAATCGCGCAACTTGTACTTTACCGCTCCCTTACCGATGCCGCGGGCCTCCAGCCAAGCGGTTGTCACACGTTTGGAGTCGAAGACCTGCATGCCGTTGATGTCGAGCCCCTGCGCGTTCGCCGAACGGATCATGCGGCCATTGCCTGTCCAGCAGGCCTGTCCGGCCAGCACCGCCGTTACATCCACGCCAGCCGCGGCAGCCTCCTTGGCATCCGGCTCAATAATACAAACAACGGGGATCGAAAACTTCTGCGCGAACTCGAAGTCGCGCGTATCATGAGCAGGCACCGCCATGATCGCGCCCGTACCATAGCTGATCAGCACATAGTCCGCGATCCAGACGGGGATCTGTCCGCCGGTCACGGGGTTGACCGCAAAGGCGCCCGTAAACACACCGGTTTTCTCGGTATTAAGCTCGGTCCGATCCATGTCACTCTTACGCGCGGCCTCATCGCGATACTGCCTGACAGCGTCAAGCTGAGCGACACTCGTGATGACATCGACGAGCGGATGCTCAGGCGAGAGCACCATGTAGGTGGCACCGAAAAGCGTGTCGGGGCGGGTCGTATAGACCGTGACCTTCTGTGCGCACCCTGCGATCGCGAAATCCACCTCCGCACCCTCGGACTTACCGATCCAGTTGCGCTGCATCTCCTTGATGCCCTCTGACCAGTCGAGTCCGTCGAGGTCCGCCAGCAGACGCTCCGCGTAGTCAGTGATCCGAAGCATCCACTGCCGCATCGGCTTACGGACCACCGGATGGTTGCCGCGCTCGCTGCGCCCGTCGATCACCTCTTCATTGGAGAGCACGGTGCCGAGAGCCGGACACCAGTTGACCGGGACTTCGGCCACATAGGCCAAACCTTTTTTATAAAGCTGCTCAAAGATCCACTGCGTCCACCGGTAATAATCCGGGTCCGTGGTGTTGACCTCGCGGTCCCAATCGTAGCTAAAACCCAAGGCTTTGATCTGCTGCCTGAAACGGTTAATGTTACGTTCGGTCGTGATAGCGGGATGCGTGCCGGTCTCAACGGCATACTGCTCAGCCGGCAGTCCGAACGCATCCCAGCCCATAGGGTGCAATACGTTGAAACCGCGCATGCGCTTGTAACGGCAGAGAATGTCCGTAGCCGTGTACCCCTCCGGATGACCGACATGCAGACCGGCGCCGCTCGGATAGGGAAACATGTCGAGGCAGTAAAACTTCGGACGCCCAGACTCAAAATCATTGACCTTAAACGTCTTGTTGGACTCCCAATACGCCTGCCATTTCTTCTCGATCGCCGTAAAATCGTACTCGCGTGTGGTCATAACAGAATCCCGTTCGGTTTAAAAGCGGTTAATATACCACTTAGACGGGCAAATATCTATACGGCTTTGCACGCGTTTTTCGCTGAAAACCATTGCCAAAAACAACAGAAGCCAAGTATCTTAAAGCGCATGAGCAAGCGCCGTCAAAAAATAGCAGACAAGAACCGCACCCCGTTCAAGACAGCCTGCTCCGAACTGGCCTCTCGCCTGACACCTAACGAACGCCGTACGCTCCTGCTTGCGGCGAGCCTCTTCCTCTTAGGATTTCTTGTCCGCTGGTGTCGTTCGGCAAATCTCTAACAGCACCCGAACGGTCCGGCCTCGCGGCTAATACGCGGGTCCGTTGGTATTAATCAATTCCGGCTTGCTGAACCGAGGGTCTTCATACTCGATGACCCAGCGGAAGTAAAGGTTCTTCGGATCTTGCCCGGGGAACCAATACAGGAACGGATTAGGGATACACACCCTCGACGTATTGTTGCTGCCGTACGAGTTCGCGGACAACAGATACTGTCCCACCATCGTCCAGTTGGGATCGGCAAGGTTTAGCTTCGCCGTGACCTTAAACACCGCATCACGATACATCCCGTCTCCCATCAACTGGGTGATGTTTGTCCCGTTCAAGGACATCGACGAGGTCACGAAATAGTTCGTGGTTACCGGTCCCTTCTCAACTTTCAAGAGCGCACCTTGGAACAGGTTGGTCTTCGTCGGATTGGCGTTTATCCAATACCGCTCGGTCAGGTTCAGTTCACGCCCGCTATAACTGTTATAGTAAGTGGGAGCGAGAGGCGCATCCTCAAACCCCATTAACCAGCGCAACACATCATCCGTCAGGCCGAGACCGCCAATGTCCTGACGCACACCCACCGTGGCAACGATGCTCATGTTGGTCTGCACGTCAACAAGCATGAGATTGTTACTTACGACCTCACCGGCGGTCAACTTCTCAACCCCGTTCACCTTGATTGAGAGCAGGCGATACCAACTGTCAGCCACATAGAGGATGTTGGTGTCGACCCCCTTCCTGACCTTCATTGAATAAGGCGACATACGTTTGCCACCCTGCGTTCCGTGTGTCACATCCATTTCAGACGCGATCACGGCATACGCCCCCGGCGTAAAAGGCTGAGGGAGCCGTTGGTAGCCGTTCGGTTGCCCAGGCGTAAATTCAAAAGGAAAAACCCAGTCGCTGGCGGCAGGCACCGAATTATCAGGAGTGTTGGTGACACTCAGTGAACCGCCTTGGCTCTCGATCCCGACATAAACGAACTTCTTTTCCGGATCTCCCGCAGCCCAGTCGGCTCCCGAGAAACCGGGAATCGTCGGATCCCAGTCGTATGCGACCGTATGCTCATACATTCCCAACGGGCGCCGCAAGCGGATGCCTCCCGGCAATGTGTTCGGCATATACGATGAAAGCCGATAAACACCGAGATCCATTTTGGGCAACGGGGGCACTTTAGGATCACGGGATGCGACATGTTCGCCGATCACGAAAAAGGCATAGCCGTTCGTCACGGCGACCTGCGGGGGCGCGTTGGTAATCGGAACCGTTACGACCGTTCCCAAATAATCCACCAGATCCACTTGCCAACCGGTCAAATCGACATCGGCTGGCACCGCGATTTCGATATACTGGTTCTCGCCGACGTAACGCGTGCTATTGGTGGCACTGTCGACCGCATTGATCTCGTTGATCCAGACCGACCCCAGCGGAACACCATACACGACATAAAACGGGGACCAGCCCAAAGCCATGTAGGTTTGATTGTAATCGACGGGAAAATACCACGGAGGGATGTCGAACTTCGTCTGCCGCTGTTCCAGCGCCACACCCTCAGCATCCTGGTAGGTGGCCCACACCCGATACTGCACCACCTGGTCCTTATTCTGGGCCGGGATATCCCCACCCAACGCCACCGGATCCGTTCGGTAGATCGAGGGATTGGCAGCGGTAGGTTTCATATTCAACGTGAAAACCGAACCCGACGGCCAATTGTCCACACCCCAAGCATTCGTGCCAACATAGTAACTCACATACATCTTGATGTTCGTGGGTGCGAGCCGGATGTTCGCGATCTGCGCCTCGATTCCGACCGAGTCAGAATCCAGCGGCTGGTAACGCCATGTGCTGTATTCGCCGCCGTCGTTACACAGCGTCTTGACGTTCAGGATTTCAAACCCGGGGAAGACCGGTTCAGAAATCGCCAATTCTTCCAGGCAACCCCGTCCGGTTCCCCCTGCAGGAATCGTCGCCATGACCAGTTTGATTGCCGTATACAGGCGCCCATCCGCTGGCTGGTACTTGAACGTCGCGAACAGCGTGCTAGAGATCGTATAATTTGTTATGCTGAACCACTGTCCGTCAAGCGCGCGCGGCCCGTCCGGAGAGGTCGTCGCAAACACCGACACGGTTGCAGACTGGGTGTTGGTGTAAGCCCGCGCCATGAACGAGACCGAACCTAACCCCCACCGCAGCCGTGGACTCTTTATGTAGGCCTCCGGATGCAACGTCTGGACCGGATCCGTTTCCGATGTCTGGCTGTTGTTCAGAAAACACTCCTTGGACTCATCCAACATGATCCGGGCTCTGTCCGTATCCGTGATCTTCACATTATAACCGCGCCAAGCGGAGTCACCCACGTCGGGTTCATCCCAAGCCGTGATATTGTTGATCTCGACCAACGCGTTCGTATATCCGTCGACGCGCTCATTCAACACACGCAAGTATCCCGGCGCATTGGTGCCCAAATAGAACAGCTCATGAACGTACGCCGGCATCGCGTTACTCACTATCAAGGACCGGAGCGGCCTCCAATTCGAACTGTCATAGTCGAAAGCATACTGCACCGTGACTTTTGCGGGGGGACGCAACACCTTATAATCGAATTCCAGCATGCCCATGCCGTTGGTCAATAGCGGCGAACGGATAGCCTGATCCAGTGACGGATCGGCACGCGTGTGTTCGAGCTGCACGACATTTCCGAGCGCCGCGCTATTGGTCACGACCCAGGCCTCCGTCGCCACCCAGTCCTCTTTCTCGGCATCGCCTGAATCGGAGGACTTTTGACCACGCCAAGAGGAAACCAGCAGCTCGTCAACCGCCACATCAATTTTCAACGAATCTGACCGGCCCATCACCTGCAGCATCACGAAATCAGAACGCCACTGGTTGAACACCACCGCATTCGTCGAATACGAGAAACCCGAAAGCGACACCTTCTTGAAAAGCTTCCAAGAATCTGTGCCGGGTGCCGCAGGTGGTGTGGTCGAGGTATTGCTGGACGCCTGCAGATATACTCCGAGTTCCTGCGTCGGGATCACCGCATAAATTCCCCTCGTCGCATAATCGGTGCGCCCCTCGAAATAGCCGGCCGGCGTGTACCAACTCGGGAGCTGCGAGGCAGCGCTGTCCAAGATATACGTCGCTGACGAATCCGACCCCACTTCCACGGCACCGGAGGTGGTTGGGTTTGTCCGCACAGCCGAGAACCCTGAGCGACACTCTTGCGACAGGAAACCGATGGTCCCGCTCTGGATCGCAGGCCCGCCGATGGTCCCGTTGTCGTCATACGACAGGATATTATCGGAGGTTGCAAACTTGCAGCGGATCTGCGTCGTGGAACCGGAATTGTAAAGACGCATTTCTATCAGGGATGGGGTTGTCAGGACCGCATCAACGTTGAGCCTGTTTTCCTTCAGCAAATACGAGGTGCCCCCCGACCATTTGAACAACTGGAAATTGATCCGCTTGTCACCGGTCACGGTCAGATTGGCCGGGTTCGTCACCTGGTTCATTCTGAACTCATAAAAATTGTCCGGGTCGTTATAGTAGCCGAGAAGCGACATCGTGGGCGCTTCCGGCGACATCCCGGCATCCGCCCCGCCTTGGGCCCGGACCAGATAATTCTGATTCGCAAAACCCAGCGTGTAGTAGCTTGCGGTGAACCGGTCCGTCGACTGCCCCAGACGGCACTTGAACGAGATCTCGCGGACACCATCCGTACGCGTTTCCACCCTGTTATGAACATATCCTAGTCCGAGGGCGGGATCGCCGCCTTTCAAGCGCAACGACACGTTACGGAAAAAAGTCTCGCCTGGGGGACGGTTGTATTCGTCTCCCGAAAAGCGGTCCAACACATAAGCCGAACTTCCCTTCCACCAACCATTCTGCGTGAGCAGCGGTTCACGTACGTACACGTTTGTGGAGGGCGGCGCAGAACGGAAATACTCGTCTTTTACGACACTGATGTTTGTCGGCCACGCGTCAAACGTGTCCAGGAAACGCTGCTTCTCGGGCTGTCCACCGCTTTCCGTGAACTTGTCCGGCGGTGCCGTCCAAACGTTGAAGTTCTGATACTCGCCCCGGCTCGCCATGTAAGTCAGCGCGTCGGCACCGTTGGTGCCGGTGTTGAAAATCAACTGCACATAACCGCCCCCATCCACGAGGACGCGGATGCGTGCCGCGGCACCCGCCTCCACGCACTTGCCCCCGTACGGCAAAAGCCCAGTGGCGGCCTGCGACTGTTCTGCCCAGTACACCGGGTTCGTCGAGAAGTCATCCTGGCCCTGAACATAGACGTTCGTTCCCTTGAAGCACCAAGACAGGTTCGTGATCGACCCGTTGTTGAGCGGCACCATCCCGCGCCACAGTTCATCACCCACCAGCGTCATCGCGATCGGCTCGGCGTGCTGGTCCGTCACGACAGACACCGCGCCGAAACGGGAAGCGAAGGGACGCAGCCTCGCATAGAACTCCCTGCCGTCCGGCTGGGACGCGCCGCCCCGAAGCGTTTTAGGCGACAGCCACTCGGTGAGATAATTATATCCCAACTGAGTATAATCCTGATGTTTATACCGGTAACCGTCGAAATCACATATAAAGTAGTACTCCAGATCACCGACCTGCGACTGAGCAGGCAAGGCCACCTCATACCGCTCGCCATTCCCCTGACCATCCCCCGTACCGAACACGTAAGGCACCGTATTGGTTTGCCAGGCCCCGACCACCTGATCCAAATACCGCCAGCGATAAACCGCCTTGACTGTCCGCTTCAAATAGGTTGTTAGCTCATAGCTGTTCGTGCCGAAATTATCAATATAACACCGAATGGCGATATTTGTTCCTACTGAAGGAAATCCCGGTTGAAATACAGCTTCCGTTTTCCGAATCACCACGTCGGACGGCGGGTAAGAGATGCAAATGTTGTCGATGGCCGTGAAGGCATTGTCGAGAACCGTACCATAGCCGCCCGCAAGCGCTCCCGTACGGCGGATACGGAGCCGGGCCGCCTGTCGGTAATTCAGCGTCTTTTGGTAGCGGGTGAAATCGTTAGAAA
>JAEAMG010000260.1_pt1 | contig 75102 bp, 72 predicted proteins | sample 8958741 | NCBI WGS metagenome assembly JAEAMG01 (sample SAMN16933256, study PRJNA681125) | bioreactor sludge metagenome | isolation source: anaerobic bioreactor treating anionic surfactant - SDBS | place: India: Bengaluru | collected 2019-02-28 | reverse complement strand
CGGTACGTGGCCTGCGGCCGTTCCAGCTGGCCGCCCGTCAGGCGCTGCCATGCGGCGCTGTCAAGGGCGGCGCCCGGCTGCTTGCAGTCCGGACACAGGCAGCGCAGCAGGCGCTGCGCCAGCACGCCGGCCAGGCACGCTTCCAGCAAATAAGCGGGCAAGCCCAGTTCCAGCAGGCGCATGACGGCCGAGGGCGCGTCATTGGTGTGCAGGGTCGACAGCACCAAATGGCCCGTCAGCGCCGCCTGCATGGCCATCTCGGCCGTGGCCAGGTCGCGGATTTCACCCACCATGATGATGTCGGGATCTTGCCGCATCAGCGCCCGCACGCCATCGGCAAACGACAGTTCGATGCCGGCCTGGGTTTGCACCTGCATCTGGTTGAAGGCCGGTTCGACCATTTCGATGGGGTCTTCCACCGTGCACACATTGACTTCGCTGCTGGCCAGCGCCTTCAGGGTGCTGTACAGGGTGCTGGTCTTGCCCGAGCCGGTGGGACCGGTCACCAGCACGATGCCGTGCGTACGCGCAGTCAGCTGGCGCCAGCGTTCGGCGTCTGCGGGCGGAAAGCCCAGCTCAAACAGGCTTTTGACGGCCACTTCCGGGTCGAAGATGCGCATGACGAGCTTTTCGCCAAAGGCCGTGGGCAAGGTCGACAGGCGCAGCTCGACTTCCTGGCCTTGCGCATTGCGCGTCTTGATGCGGCCATCCTGGGGACGGCGCTTTTCCACCACGTCCATGCGCCCGAGCAACTTGATGCGTGCCGTCATGGCCAGCAGCACCACGGGCGGCAATTGATACGCCTGGTGCAGGCGGCCATCGATGCGCAGGCGCACGAGGCCCGCATCGCGCTTCGGTTCCAGATGGATGTCGGAGGCGCGCTGGGCAAACGCGTATTGCCACAGCCAGTCGACGATGCGCACCACGTGCTGATCGTTGGCGTCGAGGCTGGTCTTGTTGCGCCCCAGCTCCACCAGTTGCTCGACATTCTGGCGCAGCGCCATGTCCTGCGTGGACGCCAGTTTTGCCACCTTGACGGAAGTGGCCAGGCTGAAAAATTGCGCGATGGCGTCGGCGATGTGCAGCGGATTGGCGATGACGAGGCTCAGCGTGCGTGGCGCCAGCGTTCCCAGTTGCGCCTGCCAAGCGAGCGCGTAGGGCTGGGCCGTGGCGATGACGATGCGCTCAAGCGTGCTGTCCACGGGCAGGATGTTGAAGCGGGCCGCATAGCCGGCCGTCATGACGTCGGCCACCTGGCTGAAATCGATGTGCAAGGGATCGATGCGCATATACGGCAAGCCCGAGCGTTGCGCCAGCCAGGCGCACAGGGTGTCGAGCGTGAGTGCGCCATGGGCGATGCTGCATAGCGGATGCAAGGGGGGCGCCGGCAGCAGAGCGGCCTGGGCGTCGATGGCCGCCGCTTGCGCCGCATCGAGCAAGCCGTCTTCCTGCAGCCAGGCCAGCAGTTGCGGCAGTTGCAGCGGCGTGTTGGATGAGGCAAGGGGGGAAGCAGGCATGGCCGGCGCCTTTCAGGGCTGCCGGCCTTGCGTGGGTGTACCGGCGCTTACAGAGTGCTGACGATGCCCTTGACCCAGGTCTTGGCGGGCAGCTTGGTCTCGGCGACGATCTGCTTGGCGCGTTCCAGCAGGGCCGCTTGCGCTTCGGCATCGAGCGCCACTTTCGTCTTGAACGCGATCGCCACCACATTCCCATCATGGACTTCCGGCAGGCAGATCACCTGTGCAAACGCAAACTTCATCGCCTTGATGTTCTTCGCGTAGCTGGGGTGGTCGCCGAACAGGTTGACCGTCATGATGCCGTGCGGCGCCAGGCAGGCGCAGCAGGCGGAATAGAAATCGGCGCTGTCGAGCACGGGACCGCGTGCCGTGGCGTCATACAGGTCCACCTGCAGGGCGTCCAGGGTGCCATGGTTGGCGTCGTCGTTGACGTAGTCGAGCGCATCCATCTCGCGCACGTGCAGGCGCTCATCGTTGGGCGGCAGCTTGAACATCGAGGCGCAGATGGTGATGACGGACGGGTTCAGTTCGATGGCTTCGACTTGCGCCTGCGGGAACTGGCGGTAGCAGAACTTGGTCAGCGCTCCCGTGCCCAGGCCCAGCTGGGCGAGGCGCTGCGGCTGCTCGATCCACAGCATCCACGCCATCATCTGCTGCGCGTATTCGAGTTCCGGCCAGTCCGGTTTGCGGATGCGCATGGCGCCCTGCACCCATTCCGTGCCGAAATGCAGATAGCGCACGCCATCCATTTCCGACAGGGTGACTGGGGCATAGCGGGGCTTGCGCGCGGGGCGCGAGGATTCGACTTGTTCGATGGATTTTCGTTTGATAAGCATAAGGCGGCCTGAAAGTGTGCCGCATTATAGCCCGTGCCGGGGCGCCATAAAAAATGCCAGCCGCTGGGGCTGGCATGGTACGGGCCGCTTGCTGCGCTTATTGTTGAGCGGGTTCGATCGACACGCGCAGACGGATGCGCTCACCCGGATCATAGGACATGATGCTCGTGTAGTTGCGGCCGCGGTAGTCGTAGGTGACCTGGTAGCCGTTGTTGCGCGATTCCCAGTGGTCGACCTGGCGGCATTGCTTGACGGCTTGTTCCTGCATGCCGCCCTGGTAATTGTTCTGGTTGTCGACACGGTCGCCGACGACGGCGCCGGCAATCGCGCCGGCAGCAGCGGCGGCCGTGCGGCCATTGCCGCCACCGACCTGGCTGCCGAGCAGGGCGCCGGCGATACCGCCGACGATGGAGCCGCCAGCGCTGCGCTGTTGCGGCGGCGCTTGCACTTGCACGTATTCCGTGCGGCATTCCTGGCGTGGACGATTGATCTGTTCCACTTGCGGCACGACGCGCACGACCTTGCCGAAATCTTCAAAGTCGGCAGCCTGAGCGAGTGGCAATGTGCCGATACAAAGGGCTGACATCATCAATTTGGCTTGCAAGTTCATTTCTAACCTCATTATGTAGAGAATCTTTCAGGGTATTTTTTACAACTTGAGTCTATAGTAATCCGACTCGCTGGCCGGTTGTCGTTCGCATGGCAACAAAATGTAACAGCCCAAGCCCCTTGCCCCACAGTCTGTAACATGCACTTTCAATCGATACATGATGTTGGATGACTTGAAACCAGCGGTTTGTAACAAATCTTGCGTTTGACATCATATTCGGGTTGATTCATACAGGACAACACGTTACCCTAATACGCGTATGGCTTATATAAAATCGCACTGAATCGCATAAAAGTTGATACAGATCGAATCACCGCGTGCGCATTGACCCGCGTGCGGGGATGCAATAAGAAGAGCAGCTAGAAAAAATCCATACATAACAGGTCGATTTGAGGGAAAAATGAGTTTGTTACTAACCGTGCCGCCCAACCTTGTCCAGTCCATCCGTGCCTTTCGCGTGACCGAGTTACAAGACGAGGCGATCCGTCTCGGGCAGCACTTTTTATATGCGCATTGCAACGCTGGACAGACCAAACAACAAGTCATCGGCATCATTGCAGAAGCATTCCTGTTTCCTAAAAACCTGGCCAAGAATTTCGATGCCCTGCGCCTGTGCCTGACGGATACCATGCACAAGGCCGGCACGCAAACGGGCTTCCTGGTGGTGCTCGAGCAATTGCCAAATACGCAAAAATTCGACAAGGAAGCGCGCGAGATCCTGCTCGACGTGTTCCGCGATGCGGCCGACTACTGGGCCGAGAAGAAAGTGCCGTTCCGCGTCTTCTATTCGTTCGAGTAAATACTTACTCTTGCCGCGATGCCCTGAAGCCGGCCTCCCGTGCAGATGGGAATCAGCATCGCCGGGCGGCTGCGGCGCGCCGGCGCTTATGTTGCGCCGCAACAATAATGCCGGCCTTTCTAGATTCGCATCGCCATAGCGGGTACAATGCGCGCTATGAAAAATATCGTTATCCTCATTTCCGGACGCGGCAGCAACATGGAGGCGGTCGTACGCGCGGCGCAAGCCGAGCAATGGCCTGCCCGGATTGCCGCCGTCATCAGTAACCGGGCCGACGCCCAGGGACTGGTTTTTGCCGCGGAACATGGGATAGCGACGGCAGTCGTTGCCAACAAGGATTATGCCAGCCGCGAGCAGTTTGATGCGGCGCTGCAAGCCGTGATCGACGGCTTCGCCCCCGACCTGGTCGTGCTGGCCGGTTTCATGCGCATCCTGACACCGCCCTTCGTCGAGCATTACGCGGGGCGCATGCTCAATATCCACCCGTCGCTGCTGCCGCTGTTCCCGGGCATGGCGACGCACCGCCAGGCGCTTGAGGCGGGTGTGACGGAACACGGCGCGACCGTGCATTTCGTGACTGCCGAGCTCGATCATGGCCCGGCCGTGGCGAGCGCGAAAGTCCCCGTCTTGCCGGGCGACACAGAAGACAGCTTATCGGCGCGCGTGCTGGTACAGGAACATCTGCTTTACCCGCGCGCCATCCGCCTGTTCATTGACGATAAACTGTCAGTCGAGCATGGCCAGGTCCGCGTGGACCCTCAATAAAATATTACAGGAAGAATAACAATGAGATTGCCACCAGCGATACTTGCCAATGCTGAAGAAGTATTGCGCGAAATTTTACGTTTCACGGCCCCGGCCGACACCACCCTGTCGCGCTATTTCCGCGACCATCCGCGCCTCGGTTCGCGCGAACGCGGCGCCATCGCCGAAGGCATTTATGCCGTGCTGCGCAACAAGTCGTTCTTTACCGATTTCGCCGAAGCGGGCAGTGGCCCGACCATGCGCCGTTTGACCATCCTCGGCCTGGCCGAAGCCGTCGGTGCCGACTCCCTGGGCGGCCTGACGGAAGAAGAAGTGGAATGGCTGGAACGCATCACGCAGATCGACCGCAGCCTGATGCCGTCGAACATGCGCGCCAACATGCCGACCTGGCTGTTCGACAAGCTGATCGCCCAGTTCGGCGAAGCGGAAACCATGAAGCTGGCCGATGCGCTGAACGCACCTGCGCCGCTGGACTTGCGCGTCAATTCGCTCAAGGCCACGCGTGAAGACGTGATGCTGGCCCTGGCCGAAGCGCCTATCCTCAGCACCCCGACGCCTTACGCGCCGCTGGGGCTGCGCGTGATCAAGAAGCCATCGCTGCAAAACATGCCGTTGTTCCAGAGCGGCGCCATCGAAGTGCAAGATGAAGGCAGCCAGATCCTGTCGCAGATCGTCGGCGCCAAGCGCGGCGAGATGGTGGTCGATTTCTGTGCCGGCGCGGGCGGCAAAACGCTCGCATTGGGCGCGCTGATGCGCAACACGGGCCGTTTGTATGCGTTCGATGTGTCGGAAAAGCGTCTGGCCAAGCTGAAGCCACGCATGGCCCGCAGCGGCCTGTCGAACGTGCATCCGGTGCAGATCGCGCATGAGCGCGATGCCAAGATCAAGCGCCTGGCCGGCAAGATCGACCGCGTGCTGGTCGACGCCCCTTGCAGCGGCCTGGGTACCCTGCGCCGCAATCCGGACGTGAAATGGCGCCAGCAGCCGAACTCCATCGTCGAGCTGCAAGCCAAGCAGGCAGCCATCCTGGCCGGCGCGGCGCGTCTGGTCAAGGGCGGCGGCCGCCTGGTGTACGCCACCTGCAGCTTCCTGAACGAAGAAAACGATTTTATCGCCGAGCAATTCCTGGCGGCCCATCCGGACTTCACCCTGGTGCCGATGAGCAAGGTGCTGGCCGAACAGAAGATCGAGCTGGAAATGGGCGACTACCTGAAATTGTTGCCGCACCTGCACCATACCGACGGCTTCTTCGCCGCCGTGTTCGAGCGCAAGGTCATGCCGAAAAAAGTCTACGCCGATGAAAAACCGGCCGACGATGCTGACGCTGAACCAGCCGAGTAAGTTGGTCACGGGCCGCCGCTGCAGCATCGCAGCGGTGGCCATGCACTTGCGCCAGCCAGTCTGGCGCAGGCTGTGGGCGCCCCGCCCGGTTATTTCCCTGCACCATCTTCCAGACCATCCGCCATGAACGAAACCCCGCTGCTCAACCTGATCACTGACTTTGTCGACGATTTCCGTCAACCGGCCATCCTGTGGCAGGCATTGGTCATCGTCGCTTGCCTGGCCCTGAGCTGGTTGCTGGTGCGGCAGTTGCGCGCATTCCTGCACCAGCGGGCGGAAGCGGCCGCTGTCCCGGCGACGCCGGAAACCTTGCAGCGCACGGACAGTTTCATCCGCATCCTGACGCCCGTGCTGGCGGCCATGCTGCTGGGCATTGCGCAGCATTTCCTGGCCAAGTTCCAGTCGGTGAACCTGCTCAGTATCGCCATTCCCCTGTGTACCTCGATGGCGCTGGTGCGCTTCGGTTTTTATGTGTTGCGCCGCATTTTTGCCCGCCATGGCGACATCAGCCCCACCATGTTGTTGCTGGAAAAGATATTCACGGTGGTGGTGTGGGCCGGCATGGCCCTGTATATCACGGGCCTGTGGCCGGATTTACATGCATTCCTGGAAGGCATCGTCGTGCCGCTGGGCCGCAACAAGGTGTCCGTGGCTGCCATCTTGCAAGCCGCTATTTCCGTGGCCGTGCTGCTGGTGCTGGCCATGTGGGCCGGTACCTCGCTCGACGAGCGCCTGATGAAAATGCAGGGCTTGCACACCTCCTTGCGCGTGGTGCTGTCGCGCATGGGTCGCGCCGTGCTGATTCTCGTTTCCGTGCTGGTCAGCCTGTCGCTGGTGGGCATCGACCTGACGGTGCTGTCCGTGTTTGGCGGCGCTTTCGGCGTGGCGCTGGGCTTCGGCTTGCAAAAGATCGCCGCGAACTTTGTCTCCGGCTTCATCATCCTGCTCGACCGCAGCCTGACCATCGGCGACATGATCACGGTCGGTCAATTTACAGGCAAGGTGACGCAGATCAATACGCGCTATACTGTATTACTGGGTGGCGATGGGGTTGAATCCATCGTGCCGAATGAGATGCTGATTTCCGGCGGCGTGCAGAATATGTCGCTGAGCAACCGCATGGTGTGGCTGTCGACGGCCGTGTCGGTGGGCTATGAAACGGATATCGATGCCATCTTCCCCTTGCTGGAAGCGGCGACAGCCAAGGTGCCGCGTGTGTCGCAAAGCAATCCGCCATCGGCCACCCTCGTGCGTTTCGGCGCCGACGGCCTCGATGTGCAGATCGGCTTCTGGATCGCGGACCCGGAAAACGGCACCGGCGGCGTGAAGTCGAATGTGAACCGCGCCATCTGGCGCACCTTGCAGGAACATAAGGTCACTGTACCGTTTCCGCAACGTGAATTGCGTATTGTTGGTACGCCTCCTGCCCCGCTCGCGGGCGCGGCAGAGGGTGAGTCCGCGCCATCCGGCACCCAGCCCTAACCTCGCTGCCTGCCTCCGATTTTGCCTGATAGCACCCATTAGGGCGTACAATCACGCCTAAAATTAACTCTGCCGGACCTCCAGAGTCACTGGAGCGACCGTGCGCATGCCTTGTCCACTTGGAGTAGCAGTAATGACATTGAGTTCCGTTTTACACGACGTTTTGCAGTTCATGGCCACTGGCATTACCGATTTGTCCGCATGGCAAGTTTTCCTGTACACCATGGTGGTCACGCATATCACGATCGCCAGCGTCACGATTTATCTGCATCGCCACCAGGCCCACCGGGCGCTGGAATTGCACGCCATCCCCAGCCATTTCTTCCGTTTCTGGCTGTGGCTGACGACGGGTCAGGTGACCAAAGAGTGGGCGGCCATTCACCGCAAGCACCATGCCAAGTGCGATACGGAAGAAGATCCGCACAGCCCCGTGACGCGCGGCATCAAGAAAGTGTTCTGGGAAGGCGCCGAGCTGTACCGCGCTGAATCGAAGAACATGGAAACCATGGCCAAGTACGGCCACGGCACGCCGACGGACTGGATCGAGCGCAATCTGTACACCAAATACAGCTGGCTGGGTGTGGTGTCGCTGTTCGTCATCAATTTCGTGTTGTTCGGCGTGATCGGCATTTCCGTGTGGGCCGTGCAAATGATGTGGATACCCATCACGGCAGCCGGCATCATCAACGGCATCGGCCACTACTGGGGTTACCGCAACTACGATTGCGCCGACGCGGCCACCAACATCATTCCCTTCGGCATCCTGATCGGCGGCGAAGAGTTGCACAACAATCACCATACGTATGCGACATCGGCCAAGCTGTCGTCGAAATGGTATGAAATCGATATCGGCTGGGCGTATATCCGCGCGCTGGAAATGCTGGGCCTGGCGAAGGTGAAAAAGCTGGCGCCGGAACCGAAGTTCTCGCACGGCAAGCTGGAAGCGGACTTCGAGACCTTGCAGTCGGTCATCGCCAACCGCTACGATGTGATGGCCAAGTACGCGAAGTCCATCAAGCATGCCTGGAAGGAAGAGCTGGAACACCTGAAGCACAAGGCCGAACTGGAAAAGCGTTTCCTCAAGTCGTCGCGCAAGCTGATGCAGCGCGAGCCGGGCAAGCTGGCCGATGCGCATCATGAGCAGCTGTCGGAACTGTTCCAGCACAGCAAGGCGCTGGAAACCATGCACCACATGCGCGTGGAACTGGGCGCCATCTGGGAGCGTTCGCACTTTACGCGCGAGCAATTGCTGCAGAAGCTGCAAGACTGGTGCACGCGCGCCGAAGCGTCGGGTATCCAGTCGCTGCAAGATTTCTCGTTGCGCCTGCGTAGCTATGCCTGATTAGCCGTTACGCCATATCAAGGCCCTGGATTCCAGGGCCTTTTTTTCGCCTTGGCAAAAGGAGGAGGGGAGCTGGCTGAAAATCAGGGCGAAAAAAAACCGCTCATCGGAGCGGCTCTTTTTACAGAACACAAGATCAATTACTTGATTTTGGTTTCTTTGTACGTTACGTGCTTGCGTGCTTTAGGATCAAATTTCATGATCTCCATTTTCGCAGGCGTCGTACGCTTGTTTTTGGTAGTCGTGTAGAAGTGACCCGTACCGGCGGTCGATTCTAACTTGATTTTGTCGCGGCCTGATTTTGCCATGATAGCTCCCTTATTCTGCTAATTAGACTTTTTCGCCACGAGCGCGCATATCGACCAATACGGCGTCGATGCCGACTTTATCGATGACGCGCAGACCGGCGTTGGACAAACGCAGGGAGACCCAGCGGTTTTCAGATTCAACAAAAATACGACGATTCTGCAAGTTAGGCAAAAAACGACGTTTGGTTTTGTTGTTTGCATGGGAAACATTGTTGCCGACCATCGGCTTCTTCCCAGTGACTTGGCAAACACGTGCCATGGCGCACTCCTTAAAGATATTCCAAATTGGAAAAACGAGAGTATATCCAAAATAAGCAGATTTATCAATGACTTGCGAAAAACAATTGTGTCATGTTGTATTGAAAAAATTTAACAATTTGACTTTTACCCTTCTTCATAGGGGAAAGCACTAGTAAACAGGACTGTTTACTGTTAGATAAGCGTCCTGCTGCTGTCACGTATGTCCTTGTTTACACATGGTTAACTGTGACCAGGGCGGGCGCGGGCCTAGATCTGGCCGTGTTCCGCAAACGAATGCACTTGTCGACCGGCCACGACGAAATGGTCGAGGATGCGCACGTCCACCAGCGACAGGGCTTGCACCAGCGCGCGCGTGAGCAATAAATCCGATTCGCTGGGCTCCGGCGTGCCTGACGGGTGGTTATGCGCAAGCATTACGCTGGCCGCGTTGTGCAGCAGCGCTTGTTTCACCACTTCGCGCGGATACACGCTGGTGTGGGTGAGGGTGCCGCGAAACATTTCGCGGGTCGTGATCAGGCGGTTCTTGACGTCCAAAAACAACACGTGAAACGCTTCGTGCGCCAGGTTGCCCAGGGTCAGGCGTAAATAGTCTTTGACCGCGTGCGGCGAATTGAGGGCCTGGCCCGTCTGCAAATCCTCGATGATGGCGCGCCGCGCCAGTTCCATGACTGCTTGCAGCTGGGCAAACTTGGCGCTGCCCATGCCATGCACGGCGGAAAAACTCACGAGGCTGGCACCAAACAGGCCCCGCAGGGAGCCGAAGTGCTCGACCGTGTCACGTGCCAGCTCCACGGCACTCTTGCCGCGCACGCCAGTGCGCAGGAAGACGGCCAGCAATTCCGCATCCGACAGCGAGTGTGCGCCATCCTCGATCAGGCGTTCGCGCGGCCGTTCGCGGGCCGGCCAGTCCTTGATGCCCATGCTGTTCTCCTGTTTGTCACCGGCGCGTGCCCCGGCATGGTCTTCTTTGACGAAGCCATGGGGCAGGCGCGGCCAGTGTGGCTTACAATATCGTTTTGCATCAGCTACTTGAAAACTCACTATGTCCAACGAGCAACCAGCAGTCGTCACCGAAGCGGCTTACCTCACCCTGCATTATCGTCTTGCTACTGTTGACGGTACTGATATTGTCACTACCTTTAGCGGAAATCCTGCTACCTTGATGCTGGGACAGGGCCAGCTGGCGCCATTCCTCGAGCAGCGCCTGCTGGGCTTGCCTGAAGGCACGCACCAGACGTTCGAGCTGGCCGCCGGCGAAGGCTTTGGCGAGCGCAATCCCGAACTGGTGCAGTCCGTCTCGCGCGCGACCTTGGACGAGAACTCGGTGCCGGGTGCCGACTACAAGATCGGCGACCTGGTCGACTTCGCTGCGCCGGGCGGCGGCCGCTTTGCCGGCGTGTTGCGCGAAATGCGCGAGGATTCGGCCCTGTTCGACTTCAATCATCCGCTGGCCGGCCAGCCGCTGCGCTTTGAAGTCGGCCCTGTTCGACTTCAATCATCCGCTGGCCGGCCAGCCGCTGCGCTTTGAAGTCAAGCTCATTTCGGTGCTGTGAAGGAATAGCGATGGATAAAGAACTGTTACTGGCCCAGCCCCGCGGTTTCTGCGCTGGCGTCGACCGGGCGATCGAAATCGTCGAACGTGCCTTGCAGCAATTTGGTGCGCCGATCTATGTGCGCCATGAAATCGTCCACAACGCCTATGTGGTGGCCGACTTGCGCAACAAGGGCGCCATCTTCATCGACGACCTCGATGACGTGCCTGCTGGCAATACGCTCGTGTTTTCCGCGCATGGGGTGTCGAAAGCCGTGCGCGCCGAGGCGGAATCGCGCGGCCTGAGCATTTTTGACGCGACTTGCCCGTTGGTCACCAAGGTGCACATGGAAGTGGGCAAGATGCGTCGCGAAGGCCGCGAGATCATCATGATCGGCCACGACGGCCATCCCGAGGTGGAAGGCACGATGGGGCAGGCCGACATGGGCATGCATCTGGTGGAAACGCTCGATGATGTGGCAGCATTGCAGGTCGCCAATCCGGAGAGCCTGGCCTATGTTTCGCAAACAACGTTGTCAGTTGACGACACTCGCGACATTATCGAGGCCTTGAAGCTGAAATATCCGAACATCGCCGAGCCGAAAAAAGGCGATATCTGCTACGCCACCACGAACCGCCAGGAAGCCGTGAAATTCATGGCGCCGCAAGTGGAAGTGGTGATCGTCGTGGGCAGCCCGAACAGCTCGAATTCGAACCGGCTGCGCGAAGTGGCCGAGAAGATGGGCACGCCAGCCTACATGGTCGACAATGCTTCGCAGATCGATCCCGCCTGGCTGGAAGGCAAGCTGCGCGTGGGTGTGACCGCTGGCGCCTCGGCGCCCGAGGTGCTGGTGCAAGCCGTCATCGACCGCTTGAAAGAGTGTGGCGTGAAGAGCGTGCGCCCCCTCGACGGCGTGCAGGAAGCCGTCACGTTCCCGATGCCGAAAGGCCTCGATGGCCTCAAGCGCGACGTGGCCTGAGTCTGCAGGACGATTAAGTATCGATGAAATAGTTACCTCAAAACCGAATTTAATTCGGAAATGATCGATTTATTCCAAGCTTAGTTTTTGCAAAAGATCGTTATGATTGCTTCAAGCTTGAATATGTTGTCGTTATGACTAAGCAAGGTCACGCCCGTTTTAAGTGCGTGCACCATGCTGGTGAGAACGGTCCAGGGATGGCACTGCAGGAATTCTTCCTCCGGTGCCGTTTTTGTATCAGCGACATATTCTGGCCGAAGTTGTTCCCGAAAAATGCATATTTGATAGGGCAATCATGGATACATTCATCCAGCAGATCATTAACGGCTTGGTGTTGGGCAGCATGTATGCCTTAGTCGCCCTCGGTTATACAATGGTGTACGGCGTGCTGAACCTGATCAACTTCGCCCACGGCGACGTACTCATGATCGGCGCCATGGTGGGCTTGAGCATACTCAAGCTGCTGGGCATTTATGTACCGGATTGGCCCGGCTACCTGAAACTGGCCACCGCCATCCTCGGCGCCATCCCCATCTGTATTCTGGTCAACATCATCATCGAGCGGGTCGCCTACCGCCGCCTGCGCAACGCCCCCCGCCTCGCTCCCCTGATTACCGCCATCGGCGTCTCCATCCTGCTGCAAACCTTCGCCATGATGATCTGGACGCGCAATCCCTTGCCCTTCCCCCAATTGCTGTCGACCGACCCCATCAATATAGGCGGCGCCGTGATTTCGCAAACGCAAGTGCTGCTGCTGGCCCTGGCCGCGCTGTCGATGGGCGGCTTGGTATTGCTGGTGGAAAAGACGAAAATGGGCCGCGCCATGCGCGCCACGGCGGAAAACCCCCGCGTGGCGGGCCTCATGGGCGTCGATTCCGACAAGGTCATCGTGGCCACCTTTGCCATCGGCGCCGCGCTGGCGGCCGTGGCCGGCGTGATGTGGGGCGCCAACTATGCCTCCATTCAATTTTCCATGGGCGCCATCCCCGGCTTGAAGGCCTTCTGTGCGGCCGTGCTGGGCGGCATCGGCAATATCTATGGTGCCATGCTGGGCGGTATTTTGCTGGGTATTATCGAGAGCCTGGGCGCCGGCTATATCGGCGACATCACGGGCGGCTTCCTGGGCAGCCACTACCAGGATATCTTTGCCTTCGTCGTGCTGATCATCGTGCTGACCTTGCGCCCGTCCGGCATCATGGGCGAACGCGTGGCCGACCGTGCCTGATGTGAAACTGGGAGATTAAATCATGGCACTACTCGATTTTGACGCTAAGAAAAATCCGACCAAAGCCTACGCCGGCATGCTGGGCCTGGCCGCGCTGCTGATGGTGTTCCCGTTCTTTGCCGCGCAGTTCGGCAACTCGTGGGTGCGCATCATCGACATGGCCTTGCTGTACATCATGCTGGCCCTGGGCTTGAACATCGTCGTCGGCTTCGCCGGCCTGCTCGACCTCGGCTATATCGCCTTCTATGCCGTGGGTGCCTACCTGACGGCCTTGCTGGCCTCGCCGCAATTCGCCATCCTGCTTGAATCGGTGGTGAATCAATATCCGGTGCTGGGCGAGACCCTGGTGCAGCTGATGGGGCCGGAAATCCGCGAAAACGGCATCCATTTGTCGATCTGGCTCATCGTGCCCCTGGCCGCTGCCGTGGCGGGCCTGTGCGGCGCCTTGCTGGGTGCGCCGACCTTGAAGCTGCGCGGCGACTATCTGGCCATCGTGACCCTGGGCTTTGGCGAGATCATCCGTATCTTCATGAACAATTTGAACGACCCGATCAATTTCACGAATGGGCCGCAAGGCATCAATTTGATCGACCCGATCCGCATCTTCGGCGTCAACCTGGCGGGAGAGGCGGGCACCAACAGCACCGTCGTGGTGGGCGGCTTTTCCATGCCGTCGGTGAATGCCTATTACTTTTTGTTCCTCTTCCTGTGCATCGCCGTCGTGTTCGTCACCAAGCGCCTGCAGCATTCGCGCCTGGGCCGGTGATCCTCGGCGGCGTGATCCTCGCCTCGATACCGGAAGTGCTGCGCCACGTGGTGGAACCGGCCCAGCAGGCGCTGTTCGGCCGCGTGGTAATCGAGGCGGAAGTGCTGCGCCAGCTGCTGTACGGCCTGGCCATGGTGTTGATCATGCTCAACCGTCCCGCCGGCCTGTGGCCATCGCCGAAGCACGAAGACCGGCCCGACCACGATGTGGACCAGCCGAATAAATCCACCGGCGTCGTGTCCGCATAAGGGAGGGATAGCATGAGCGAACAGATCATTCTCAATATCGCCGGCGTGAACAAGCGTTTCGGCGGCTTGCAGGCGCTGACCGACGTGGGCATCACCATCCGGCAAGGGCAGATTTACGGCTTGATCGGGCCGAACGGTGCCGGCAAGACCACATTCTTTAACGTCATTACGGGTCTGTACCAGCCCGACACGGGCACCTTCGAGCTGGCCGGCAAGCCGTATTCACCGTCGGCACCGCACAAGGTGGCCAAGGCGGGCATCGCGCGCACTTTCCAGAATATCCGCCTGTTTGGCGACATGACGGCGCTGGAAAACGTCATGGTGGGGCGCCATGTGCGCTCGCACCAGGGCGTGTTCGGCGCCATCTTCCGCCACAAGGCGGCGCGCGAGGAAGAGGCGTCCATCCGCCAGCGGGCCATGGAGCTGCTCGATTTCGTCGGCATCGCCCAGTTCGCCAGCCGCACGGCGCGCTTCTTGTCGTATGGCGACCAGCGGCGCCTGGAAATCGCCCGCGCGCTGGCCACTGACCCCACGCTGCTGGCCCTCGACGAGCCGGCGGCGGGCATGAACGCCACGGAAAAGCTGGCCCTGCGCGAGTTGCTGGTGAAAATCAAGGCCGAAGGCAAGACCGTGCTGTTGATCGAGCACGACGTGAAACTGATGATGGGACTGTGCGACCGCATCACGGTGCTCGAATATGGCAAGCGCATCGCCGAAGGCTTGCCGGCCGAAATACAACAAAACCCGGCCGTCATCGAGGCTTACCTGGGGGGATCGCACGCATGAGTAACAATGGCTTGAACCAGACTGTATTGAAAGTGGCGGGCCTGCACGTGGCCTACGGCGGCATCAAGGCCGTCAAGGGTATCGACCTGGAGGTCAACGAAGGCGAGCTGATCGCCTTGATCGGCGCGAACGGCGCGGGCAAGACGACGACATTGAAAGCCATCACGGGCACCCTGCCGGCCTGCAAGGTCGAGGGCACGATCAGTTACCTGGGCGAATCGCTCAAGGGCACGAAGTCGTTTCACCTGGTGGAAAGGAAACTGGCCATGGTGCCGGAAGGGCGGGGCGTGTTTACCCGCATGTCGATCCGCGAAAACCTCATGATGGGCGCCTACACGCGCACGGACAAGGCGGGTGTCGAGGCCGATATCGAGAAATGGTTCGACGTGTTTCCGCGCTTGAAAGAGCGGGCGGCGCAGATGGCCGGCACCCTGTCGGGCGGCGAGCAGCAGATGCTGGCCATGGCGCGCGCGCTGATGAGTCATCCGAAGCTGTTGCTGCTCGATGAGCCATCGATGGGCCTGTCGCCCATCATGGTCGAGAAAATCTTTGAGGTGATCCGCAAGGTGTCGTCCGAAGGCATCACGATCTTGCTGGTTGAACAGAATGCCCGCCTGGCCCTGCAAGCGGCGCACCGCGGCTATGTGATGGATTCCGGCCTGGTCACCATGGGCGGCAACGCGGCCGCCATGCTCGATGACCCGCGCGTGAAGGCGGCGTATCTGGGGGAGTAAGCGCGTTCAGGAAGTGCTCAGGCATAAAAAATGCCCCAGCTGGGCTGGGGCATAATGGCATCCGTCGGAGAAGTACGGGATGGATGCCTGGAGGAGCCGATAACAGCGGACCGCCGTAGCGGTCGCGCAGTAATTACTTGGCAGCCGTGCGTGGCACGACTTTTTCGGCCGCTTGCGTGAACTGGTTCACGGCCGATGTCAGGTTCGCTTCGATGGCTTCGACGGCTTGCTTGCTGGTTTTCGAGAATTGCTCGTAGCCTGCATTGGCGTTGCCGATGGCGCTTTTCAGGATGGCAACGGCGTTTTCCGAACCGGCTGGCGCGTTTTTGGTGACTTCTTCCACCAGCGACAGCACTTTGCGGTTGGTTTCAGCGATTTGCGATTCAGCTGCTTTGCTGAATTCAGCTTGGGTGCCCGACGTGATGGCAGCCAGGTGACGACCGTAAGCGATGGCTTTTTCGGCGCTAGGCTGGGCTTGAGCAGCGCTCAGCGAGAAGAATTCTTGTGGATCTTTTGCCGACAGCAATTGCTTGGCGGCGGCGGTCGATTCTTCCAGCGTTGCCTTGGCAGCGGTCAGGTTCAGTTCGACGATCTTTTCGATGCCTTCGAAGGCTTTGCTCGTCAGCGACGAGAACAGGGCGAATTGGGCTTCCAGGTTGGTTTTGGTAGCGGACGAAAATTGCTCAGGAATTGAAAACATATAAATCTCCAAAAAATCGAAATCTGGTTAATTTGATGCTGCGTGTACCGTTTGGGAAAGCAGGTGAATCTAAATTTTCAAGCTGAACAAGAATTGTGCAACGCAACAAACCCTATTCTACGGCGAAAAAAAACGAAGTCAAGCGATTCTTGTGCGATGCAACAATTGAATAGATTTACATCAAAAACCATTGTTTCTAAAGAGAAATGTTTAATTTCTGTGTGTCAATGGTTTAACCCTAAACTGTTATTTCCCCGCCTTTCAGGACGGGTGCGGCGCAGCATGCTAGACTTTGCCTCCCGCACTGGCGAATCGCCCCGGTGCCGACCCCGTTTCCCGAGTTGATATCATGTCCAATCTTCCCGCCGCGGCTGGCGCCAGCGGTAAAGCCCCCAAAGTTCCTTTCTTGACGACCCTGGCGCCGATGGCCTTGCCCGGCTTCTTTGTGTTGTTATGGAGCACAGGTTTTATCGTGGCCAAGTTCGGCCTGCCGTACGCGCCGCCGCTGACCTTTTTGCTGCTGCGCTTCCTGGGCGTGCTGGTGATCCTGCTGCCGCTGGTGCTGCTGTTGCGCGCGCCGTGGCCCGTGGGACAGTTCCGCCAGATCGCCGTGGCCGGCATCCTGATGCAGGCCGGCTATCTGGCTGGCGTCTGGTGCGCCATCAAGCTGGGCATGCCAGCCGGCCTGTCCGCCCTGATCGTCGGCATGCAGCCTGTGCTGACGGCTTGCGCCGCGCCCCTGATCGGCGAATCCGTGCGTCCGCGTCAGTGGCTGGGCTTGTTCTTCGGCTTGCTGGGCGTGGCCCTCGTCGTGTACGCCAAGATCAATCTCGTGGGCCTGACCGTGGAAAGCGTGCTGCTGTGCGTGTTTGCCCTGCTGTCGATGACGGCCGGCACCATGTATCAAAAACGCCACTGCCCGCAATTCGACTTGCGCACCGGCACGGTGGTGCAGTTTGCCGCCTCCATCGTGGTCGTGTTGCCATTCGCCCTGTATTACGAGGGGCTGGACCTGCATTTCAGCAACGTGCAATGGACGGCGAATTTTATAGGCGCCTTGCTGTGGTCGGTACTCGTGCTGTCCATCGGCGCCATTTTCCTGCTGTTCGCCCTGATCCGCCGCAGCGACGCGACGAAAGTAACGGGCTTGCTGTACCTGACGCCGCCCACGACGGCCGTGATGGCCTGGCTGATGTTTGGCGAAGCATTTAATATGCTGGGTATCGCCGGCATGCTGGTGGCCGTGGTCGGCGTGGTATTCGTCGTCAAGAAATAAAGCAACAAGCGGGAGAGCAGGGCAGTGAACAAGCAAGCATTGGAAACACCGTCGGCGCAGCAAGCCGTGGACGCCGTCATTGTGTCGCGCCGTTCGATCCGCGCCTTTTTGCCCACGCCGGTGGCGCAGGACGATATTGCGCGCATCCTGGAAGTGGCGGCGCGCGCGCCTTCTGGCGCCAACATGCAGCCGTGGAAAGTGTATGTGCTGTCGGGCGAAGCGCGCCTGCGCCTGTCGCGCCGCATCCTCGACGCCTATGCCGCACCGAAGGCGCCGGACGCGCCCGCGCGCACGGCGTCCTATACCTATTACCCGCGCCAGTGGACGGCGCCGTTCATCGAGCGCCGCCGCAAGATCGGCCTGGACCTGTATCAGTTGCTGGGCCTGGAGCGCGGCGACACGGCCGGCATGGCGGCCCAGCATGGACGCAATTTCCAGTTTTTCGATGCGCCCGTGGGCCTGATCTTTACCATCGAACGCGTGCTGGAACAGGGTTCCTGGCTCGACTACGGTATGTTCTTGCAAAACATCATGCTGGCGGCGCGCGCGCGGGGACTCGATACCTGCCCGCAAGCGGCCTTCATCCATTACCATGACATCATTCGCGAGGAACTGGGCGTGCCGGCCAGCGAAATGGTGGTGTGCGGCATGGCCCTCGGCTATGCCGACCCGGACAAGATCGAGAACCGCTTGAACACGGAACGCGAGCCGCTGGCCGGCTTTGTTAAATTCATGAGCAAATAGCGATTTCCAGCGATGTGCACAGGCAATCAGTTGATTAAGGATGAGTTTGTTTGCTGACCGTCAACGATTTGTATTTCGTTGCTGCAATAAATACTGTCCCAACTGTTAAATAGGCTTGCGATTACTCTGCATTTCGCTACACTGCAATAAGGCAACAGCTTCACGGGGAATTATCGAATGGCTAAGTTTAAACTTGCGCTGGGTGTCCTGGCTTCCCTGCTGTTTGCGCTGGCGCCGGCTGCGGCCGTGCACGCCAAGGAAGCGAACGGCAAATCCTCAGCCTCCAAGAAACACAACACCAAGAAAGTCAAAGTCGTGCTGCGCAAGGGCACGACGGCCGCGCCGCGCGAAAAGACCGTGCGGCGGGTCGTCATGGTGCGCGGCAAACGCAAGGTCATCTATCAAAAAGTCAGCAGCGTGGCCGTGCCCATGGCCGCTCCGATGCCCACCATGGGCGACCTGGCGGGTTTGAACCTGACGCGCGATCCGCTCGACCTCAAATCGAGCGTGGCGCTGGTGCTGGACCAGGCCAACTCGGAAGTGCTGTTTGAAAAGAATTCCAATGTGGCCCTGCCCATCGCCTCCATCACCAAGATGATGACGGGCCTGGTGGTGGTCGAAGCGCGCCAGGACATGGATGAAGTGCTGACAATCATGGACGAGGACGTCGACCGCGCCAAGTTCAGCAGCTCACGCCTGAAAGTGGGCTCGCAATTGACGCGCGCGAATATGCTGCACATTGCATTGATGAGCTCGGAAAACCGCGCCGCCTCGGCGCTGGGCCGCAATTATCCGGGCGGCTTGCCGGCCTTTGTCGACGCCATGAACAGCAAGGCGCGCCAGCTGGGCATGCTCGATACGCATTACGTCGATTCCAGCGGCTTGTCGAAGATGAACGTGGCCAGCGCGCGCGACCTGGGCAAGCTGGCCATGGCCGCCTTCCGCCATCCGCTGCTGCGCCAATACTCGACGGACCCGAAAGCCATCGTCGAAGCCAGCGGCCAGCCCATGCAGTTTGGCAATACGAATCACCTGGTGGCCAATCCCGGCTGGGAAATCGGCTTGCAGAAAACGGGTTTCATCAACGAGGCGGGACGTTGCCTGATGATGCAGGCCGTCATCGAAGGACGGGCCGTGATCATGGTCTTCCTCGATTCCAAGGGCAAACAGTCGCGTACGGCCGATGCCCGTGATCATGGTCTTCCTCGATTCCAAGGGCAAACAGTCGCGTACGGCCGATGCGGGGCGCATGCGCAAGTGGCTCGAAGCACTCAAACCCGCCAACATGAGCCTGCCCGGCGGTTGATTGTAATTAGGCAGTGCTGTTGTATTGCAAACGGTTCAACGCCTGACAAAACCGTAGCGAGCGGCAGTGATTTGTGGCTAAGAAGCGCAACCGTACTTAAGTACGGTGAGCATCGCAGGCCGCAAAGCGCGCCGCGCAGTAGGTTTGGTCAGGTATACTCGGTCAGTCTTGGGGGATATAACCCAAGGTGACGGAAATCTGGTTCGCCGTCTCCACCAGATCCCCCAGCCACTCGTCCTGCAGGCGGTCGGCTGGCGCCGAGATCGACAGGCCGGCGATCAGCTTGCCAGAGTCGTCGCGGATGCCGGCGGCCATGCAGCGCACGCCCAGTTCCAGCTCTTCATTGTCGCGCGCATAGCCGCGTTCGCGCACCAGGCTCAGCTCGCGCTCGAGTTTTTGCAGATCCGTGATGGAATTCTTGTTGTGTCCGGCCAAGCCCGTGCGCGTGGCGTACGCGCGGATGGCTTTCGGCTCGTCGACTGACAGGAACAGCTTGCCGGTCGAGGTCAGGTGCAGCGGCCCGCGGCCACCGATGGCGCGCACCACCTGCATGCCCGAGCGCTCGGAAAAGGCGCGGTCGATGTAGACGATCTCGTCGCCCTGGCGCACGGACAGGTTGATCGTTTGCTGGGTTTTCTTGTGCAGCTGGCGCATGAAGTCCAGCGCCGCTTCGCGCACGCTGAGGCGGCTTTTCACGACATTGCCCAGTTCCAGCAGGCGCATGCCCAGGCGATACGTGCCCGGTTCGATGCGGTCGACAAAGCGCGTCAGCACCATGTCGTTGAGGATGCGGTGCGCCGTCGAGGGGTGCAGGCCGGAAACTTTCGACAATTCCTTCAGGCTGACCGGGTCGGAATATTTGGCCAGGGCATCGAGCAGGGCGACCATGCGTTCGATGACCTGGATCGTCGTCTTCGGGGCAGCGACCGGTTCAATTTTCATGATGGATTTGGTGCAATGCAGTATTCATTCTTCTTTATACCATGATGTGAAAAAATAGTGAAATGTTCCGAGATATTCAGCGAATAAATTGTCACAATTCTCATGTTGGCCGTCATAATTGACGGCCGGACGTACTTTGAACCATGGAAAACTATGCAACCTGTCAATGAATTCAAGAGCAAGAGCGGCTTGAAACGGATTTTCTCCGCCTTTTTCTACTCGCTCGACGGCTTGAAGGCGGCCTGGCGCCATGAACATGCGTTCCGCCAGGAACTGGGCTTGTTCGTCGTCGGCACGCTGATCGCCTTGCTGCTGCGCATCTCCGCCTTTGAAAAACTGGTGCTGATCGGCGTGCTGCTGCTGGTCCTGATCGTCGAACTGATCAATTCCGCGCTGGAAGCCGTGGTCGACCGCATCTCGCTCGAGCTTCATCCTCTGTCGAAAAACGCCAAGGACTTCGGCAGCGCCGCCGTGTTGCTGACGTGCATCCTGGCCTTCGCCACGTGGTCCGTGGTGCTGTTCAACCGTTTCTATTAACTGCTTTATCCCCGTTGCGCGCCATCCATATGCGAAAATCACATATCAAACGGCGAAACGCTTCGTTCTCTTTGCGGCCGTTGCGCCGTAATCTGGTGGCTCTGAAAGTTCAACCACACGGGGATCTTAGATGCTGTCGAAAAAAATCATCATTGCCGCCGCCCTCAGCGCGTTTGCCATACTGCAAACGGCGCAGGCCGCCGATATCACCCTGCTCAACGTGTCGTATGACCCGACGCGCGAGCTGTACCAGGATGTGAACACGGCATTTGCCAAGGAGTGGAAAGGCAAGACGGGCGACAACGTCAAGATCAAGCAATCGCATGGCGGTTCCGGCAAGCAGGCGCGCGCCGTCATCGACGGTCTGGAAGCGGACGTGGTCACGTTGGCCCTGGCCTATGACATCGATGCGCTGGCCGAGCACAAGCTGCTGGCCGCCGACTGGCAAAAGCGCCTGGCGCACAACAGCGCGCCGTACACCTCGACCATCGTGTTTCTGGTACGCAAGGGCAACCCGAAAGGCATCAAGGATTGGAACGACCTGATCAAGCCGGGCGTGTCCGTCATCACGCCGAATCCGAAAACCTCGGGCGGCGCCCGCTGGAATCATTTGGCAGCGTGGGGCTACGCGCTGCGTCAGCCGGGCGGCAATGAAGCCAAGGCCAAGGATTTCCTCGGCAAACTGTATAAAAACGTGCCCGTGCTTGATTCCGGCGCACGCGGCGCCACCACCACCTTTGTCGAACGGGGCATCGGCGACGTGCTGATCGCCTGGGAAAACGAGGCTTACCTGGCCGTCAAGGAACTGGGCCCGACCAAGTTCGACATCATCACCCCGTCCGTCAGCATCCTGGCCGAGCCGCCCGTCGCCGTTGTGGACAAATTTGCCGACAAGCACGGTACGCGCAAGGTGGCCGAGGCTTACCTGAACTACCTGTACACGGACGAAGCGCAAGACATCATCGCCAAGAATTACTACCGTCCTGCAACGGACAAGGCGGCGAAGAAATACGCGTCGCAGTTCGCCAAGGTCAAGCTGTTCACCATCGAGCAAGTGGCCGGTGGCTGGACGGCGGCCCAGAAGGCGCACTTTGCCGACGGCGGCATCTTCGACCAGATCTACCAGCCGAAGTAATCTTCACCGGCAGGCGGCAACGCTTGCCGGAATCGATCACGCAAGGACACATCATGGCGCTGCGCAGCTTTTCCGATTACCGGGTACTGATCGTGCCGGGCTTGCATAACAGCGGTCCCGAGCACTGGCAGAGCCGCTGGCAGCGCCTGTATCCGCAATTCGAACGGGTCGAACAGGACGACTGGAACGAACCCGACCTGGCCACCTGGTCGGCGCGCCTGGACCAGGTGCGGCAGCAAGATGCGCGCCCCACCCTGATCGTCGCCCACAGCTTCGGCTGCCTGGCGACGGCGCACAGCCTGGCCCGCGACCCGCGGGGCGTGGCCGGCGTGCTGCTGGTGGGGCCGGCCGACCCGGACAAGTTTGGCGTGGCGAAGGCCCTGCCGCAAAAGCGCCTGCCTTGCCCCGGCATGTTGATCGCCAGCCAGACGGACCCGTGGATGACGGCCGAGCACGCGGCGCAGTGGGCACGGCGCTGGAATTGCAAGTATATTGATGGCGGTGCACTGGGCCATATCAACGCCGAGTCGCGCCTTGGTGACTGGGTCTACGGCCAGGCGCAACTGCAAACGCTGTTTGATCTGGCGCAAGGCGACAAACGCCACCGTCAGGCAGCCTGATACGACGAACATCCCGCTACACAACTTCTCAAGGAGAGCACGATGACTTTACGCCTGGGCGATGTCGCCCCTGATTTTGAACAAGACAGCTCGATCGGCCCGCTCAAGTTCCACGAGTGGGCTGGCAATTCCTGGGTGGTGCTGTTTTCCCACCCGGCCGACTTTACCCCCGTGTGTACGACGGAGCTGGGCCTGACGGCCAAGCTCAAGCCGGAATTCGACAAGCGTAACGTGAAGGCCATCGCCCTGTCGGTGGACGCGGCCGAGTCGCACAAGAGCTGGATCAAGGATATCGAAGAGACGCAAAACACGGTGGTGGGCTTCCCCATCATCGCCGACGTCGACAAGAAAGTGTCGGTGCTGTACGACATGATTCACCCGGAGCAATCCGTCACGGCCACCGTGCGCTCCGTTTTCATCGTCGACCCGAACAAAAAGGTGCGGCTGATCCTCACGTATCCGCTCAGTACGGGCCGCAACTTCAATGAAATCCTGCGCGTCATCGATGCCCTGCAACTGACGGACGGCTACACGGTCGCCACGCCAGGCAACTGGCAAGACGGCGACGACGTCATCATCCCATTGACCGTGCAAGACCCGGACGTGATCAATCAGAAATATCCGAAGGGCTTTACGGCCGCCAAGCCGTATCTGCGTTTGACGCCGCAGCCCAACAAGTAAAAGTTTTAATTCCAACAAAAAACGCACCTCGCCGGTGCGTTTTTTTTCGCCCGCCGATTCTGCTGGCAAGTATGCAAAATCCATCTAAGCAAATGAGAAATGGTTAGTTCTTTTTATAACGATTGCATGTGATTATTGCACCCTATAACTCAAAAATGTAATAAGAAGGGGTTTCTATGTCTGCAGCAACAGCAGCACCGATCAAGGCGCGCGGCGCGCCGTTTCGGGTCATGCCGGGTTTCAAGCTGTCACTGGGCTTCACGCTCTTTTACCTGGCCTTGATCGTTCTCATTCCGCTCTCGTCGGTGTTCCTGAAAACCTTCACCATGACGTGGGATGCCTTCTTCAGTGCCGTCACGTCCGACCGCGTGATGGCGTCGTACCGGCTGACGTTTGGCGCCTCGCTGATCGCCGCCCTGCTGAACGTGGTGTTTGGCGGCATCCTGGCCTGGGTGCTGGTGCGTTACAAGTTTCCCGGCAAGCGCATCATCGACGCGCTGGTTGACTTGCCGTTCGCCTTGCCGACGGCCGTCGCCGGCATCACCCTGACGGCCCTGTACTCGTCGAACGGCTGGTTCGGCCAGTTCATCGAAGGCGTGCTGGGCATCAAGGTGGCGTTCACGCCGCTGGGCGTGGTGGTGGCGCTGACCTTCATCGGCTTGCCGTTTGTCGTGCGCACGGTGCAACCGGTGCTGGAAGACGCGGAAAAGGAACTCGAAGAAGCGGCCGCCAGCCTGGGTGCCAATTCCCTGCAAACGTTTACCCGCGTCATCTTTCCCACGATTCTGCCGTCCCTGCTGACGGGCTTTGCGCTGGCCTTTGCCCGCGCCACGGGCGAGTACGGTTCCGTGATCTTTATCGCCGGCAACATGCCGATGGTGTCGGAAATCACGCCGCTGTTCATTATTACCAAGCTGGAGCAATACGATTACGCGGGTGCCACGGCCATTGCCGTGGTGATGCTGGTGGTGTCCTTCCTGCTGTTGTTGACGATTAACCTGCTGCAAGCATGGACGCGCGGAAAGGCGAAGAAATCATGAGTACGAATATCACCGCCGTGGCGAATGTGGAAGATGCGCTGCCAAAAGCGCGCCGTTTCGAACCGAATGTCGGCCCCGTCGTGCTGGAACCGCTGTGGGTGCGCACGGTATTGATCAGCATCGCTTTGCTGTTCCTGACGGCGTTCCTGATCGTGCCCCTGGTGGCCGTGTTTGCCGAAGCGTTCAAGAAGGGCTGGGAAGCGTATATCGCCGCCATCATCGATCCGGACGCGATTTCCGCCATCAAGCTGACCCTGATCACGGCGGCCATCGCCGTGCCGCTGAACCTGGTGTTCGGCGTGGCCGCTTCCTGGTGCATCGCCAAGTTCGAGTTCCGCGGCAAGAGCATCCTGCTGACCCTGATCGACTTGCCGTTTTCCGTCTCGCCCGTGATTTCCGGCCTGATCTATGTGCTGATGTTCGGCGCCCAGGGCTGGTTCGGTCCGTGGCTGCAGGAACACGATATCAAGATCCTGTTTGCCGTGCCCGGCATCGTGCTGGCCACCATCTTTATTACCTTCCCCTTCGTGGCGCGCGAACTGATACCGCTAATGCAGTCGCAGGGCAGCGAAGAGGAAGAGGCCGCACTCGTGCTGGGCGCGTCGGGCTGGAACACGTTCCGCCGCGTGACTTTGCCAAATATCAAGTGGGGCTTGCTGTACGGCGTGATCCTGTGTAACGCCCGCGCCATGGGCGAGTTCGGCGCCGTGTCCGTGGTCTCCGGTCATATTCGCGGCGAAACGAACACCATGCCGCTGCAGGTGGAGATTCTGTACAACGAGTACAACTTTGCCGCCGCGTTTGCCGTCGCCTCGCTGCTGGCCCTGCTGGCCCTGGTGACCCTGGCCTTGAAAGCTTTTATTGAGTGGCGTTTGAACGAGAGCGACGCCGACGATTCCGCCTTACGTTCCACGGAGCACTGATATGACCATCGCAGTTAAAAACATCCACAAGCGTTTCGGCGATTTCGTCGCCCTCGACAATATCTCGCTGGACTTTCCCGCCGGTGAGCTGACGGCCCTGCTGGGCCCGTCCGGCTGCGGCAAGACGACCTTGCTGCGCATTATTGCCGGTCTGGAACACCCGGACAGCGGTCAGGTGCTGCTCGATGCGGAGGACGCGTCGAACCGCCATGTGCGCGAGCGGCAAGTGGGTTTCGTCTTTCAACACTATGCGCTGTTCAAGCACATGACGGTATTTGAAAACGTGGCCTTTGGTTTACGCGTGAAGTCGCGCAGCGAGCGCCCGTCGGAAGACCAGATCCGCCGCAAAGTCAAAGATTTGCTGGAACTGGTGCAGCTGGACTGGCTGGCCGACCGCTATCCGCCGCAGCTGTCGGGCGGGCAACGCCAGCGCATCGCCCTGGCGCGCGCACTGGCCGTCGAACCGCGCGTGCTGCTGCTCGACGAGCCGTTCGGCGCTTTGGATGCCAAGGTGCGCAAGGAATTGCGCCGCTGGCTGCGCCGCCTGCATGACGACTTGCACGTCACCAGCATTTTTGTCACGCATGACCAGGAAGAAGCGCTGGAAGTGGCCGACCAGGTGGTGCTGATGAACAAGGGCACCGTGGAGCAACTGGGTTCGCCGGAGCAGGTGTACAACCATCCGGCGTCGCCGTTTGTGTACGGCTTCCTCGGCAACGTCAACCTGTTCCATGGCCGCGTGCATGACGGCGTGATGGCGACCGGTGACGCCAGCTTCGAGGTGCCCGATTATGCGGGCGTGAGCGACAGCAAGGGCACGGCCTATGTGCGTCCACATGACCTGGAAATCGACCGCTACACGCAGGGTGCCGAAGGCATCGTCGTGAAACTGAGCCGCGCGCATGCCATCGGCCCGCTGGCCCAGCTGGACTTGCAGCGCGTCGATAACAGCGAACTGATCGAAGCGGTGATGTCGAATGAGCGTTTTACGCATCTGCAGCTGAAGGAGGGCGAGACGTTAGTTGTCCGCCCGAAACGCCTCCACGTGTTCGTTGAACCAACAAGAACCTAAAGGCTGAAAATATATGAACTTTCAACAACTGCGCTCGATCCGCGAAGCGGCCCGCCGCGGCTATAACCTGACGGAAGTGGCCAACGCCCTGTTCACGTCGCAGCCGGGCGTGAGCCGGCAAATCCGCGAACTCGAGGACGAGCTGGGCGTGGTCATCTTCGAGCGCAACGGCAAGCGCTTGACGGGCTTGACGGAGCCGGGCAAGGGCATTTTGAAAATCGTCGATCGCCTCTTGATCGAGGCGGAAAACCTGCAGCAGGCCAGCCTCGAATACAGCGGCCAGACCAGCGGCACCCTGTCGGTGGCGGCCACGCACACGCAGGCGCGCTATGCGCTGCCGAAAGTGGTGCAGGGCTTTCGCGCCGCCTATCCCGACGTGCGCATTGCGCTACAACAAAGCGCGCCCGAGCACATCGCGGAATGGGTGTTGTCGGGCAAGACCGATATCGGCATCGCCACGGAAGGCCTGAGCCAGTTCCCCGACCTGGTGTCGTTTCCGTGCTACCGCTGGAGCCATCTGATCGTCGTGCCGGACGGCCACCCGCTGCTTGAACACTCGCCGATCCGCCTGGAAGACCTGGCCAAATATCCGTTGATTACCTACGACAAGGGTTTCACGGGACGCGGCCATATCGACGATGCGTTCGCCAAGGCGGGCGTGGCCACCGATATCATCCTCACCGCCATGGATTCCGACGTCATCAAGCAATACGTGGCGCTGGGCCTGGGCGTGGGCATCGTTGCCTCGATGGCCTTCGACCATGGCCGTGACAAGGGGTTAAGGGCGGTGGAAGCGTCGCATCTGTTCGCCAGCAACACGACGCGCCTGGCCGTGCGCCGCGGCGCCTACCTGCGCGCCTACGCCTACGAGTTCATCCTGCAACTGGCGCCGGACCTGACGCGCGCAGACATCGACCGCGCCATGGCAGGCGAGGAAGCCCTCTAGCCGATGGTCGCCCGCTGCGCGCGCGTCAGGCTGGCCACGGCGCGCGCGTAGCTATCCTGCACCAGTTCGGCCAGGTAATCGCTGGGGAAACGCGCCACGTCGACGATGGTGACCCAGTGAAAGCGGCCCATGTAACGGGCCGGTTTCACGCCCGGCATGTCCGTCAGCTCGATAAAGCGCTCCGCGCTGACACGCAGGCTGAAGCGCCATTGTTCCGGCGTGCTGGTCTTGAAATACGCAAATTTCTTGCCGCTCACTTCGTACACGAGGATGTTCGACGGCGCACCGTACAGCACGGCTTGCGCGCCGGGCAGGGCCGCGCAAAATTGCTTCAGTTCATCGCTTGTCATTCGTCCACCGCCATGAATTGTTGCGTGTTGTGGTCGAAGGCATACGCCGACCCTGCCGGAGCATCGAGCAGGCGGATGAAGCGGTCGTCCACGCTGAGCACGGCACCGAGCGAGACGAGGGCCACGTTGGCGCTGTCGTTGATGTAGTCGTCGCTTTCGTCGTTGGCCGTGAAGCGCCAGCCGCTGTCGTCAGCGTTGTCCGGCTCCTCGCGGTACAGATAGCCGACGGGCGCGCCGTCTTCCAGTATTCTTTTTGTCACAAAGCACAGGCCCGCATAGCGGTTGACGAGGTTATCGTCATCGTCGTGCTGCGTGTTGATGATGTGGCGCGCTTCGAAGGCGACGGGGTCCTTGGCTTTTAAATCCTGGATGTAGCCGGGCATATTGTCGAGCTTGCCGGTGAAGCGCCCATTTGGCGCGACCGTATCCACCAGCACCCACATGCGCTCGGCGCCCGGCGCTTGCGGATCGTCGCTGTGGAAGGCGAAGATCAGCTTGACCACCTCGCCGGGGCGCACCTGGGCGATGGCCTCGGGCGGCGATTTGTAGAAGGTGTAAGGGTGGCGCGCCGCCAGTTCGGCAGCGTCGGTCAGATGCCAGCTGGGCATGGTATTCCGTCATCAGAGTGGGGGAATGTCCATGGTAGCCGATTGCCTGCCAGGATGGCCACCCGTACGCCAGGGCTTTATTTGATAGGCCGGAATGAAAACGGGAGGCAGATGCCTCCCGTGCTGCGTTGCTATTGCCAGCTATTACCAGCGATTACCAGCTATAGCCCGCCTTGGCGTAGTAATAGCGGCCGTTGAAACCGTTCGGCGCGAAGATGCTGTAGGGCTGCGTGCCGTTGACGTTCAGGTTGCCGTTGCTGGTCACTTGCGCCGGGTAGCGGTTGGTGACGTTGTCGATGCCGGCCACCAGGCGCCAGTTCTTGCCCAGTTTCACAGAACCGGACACGTCCAGCACCCATTGCGGATCATACGTCTGGTCCAGCTTGACATCGTTCTGCGGCACGGTGAAGCTGCCGTAGCGCGTCACCAGTCCGTGCACGTTCCAGATGCCGAAGCCATAGTCGGCGGCCAGGCTGAACTTGTCCTTCGGCGACGCCACCGTGATGCGGTCGATACTCTGGCGGTCGATCAGTTTCAGGTTGTTGGCCGTCAGGATGGCCGGATTGTCGGCGATTTTCTGTACCGTGCTCTTGTTATGGTTGTACGCCACGGTGAGGTCCAGGCGGTCCTTTTCCTGCAGGTCGATGCGGTAGGTGCTGACGATGTCCACGCCTTCGGTGCGCGTATCGACGGCGTTGGTGAAGTAGCGCGCCGCGCCCACGGTCGAGCCTTGCGTCGCCAGCTCGCCCTTCAGCTTGTCATTCAGCGCCAGGTTGGCCGAGAACAGGATGCGGTTGTCGATGTCGATGCGGTAAGCGTCCACGGTCGTGGTGAAGTTGCGGGTCGGCTGGAATTGCAGGCCCAGGCTGTAGTTGCGGGCCTTCTCCGCTTTTAAGTCTTGTGCGCCCAGGGCGCGCGCTTGCGGCGTGTTGACGGCGAAAGTGCCCGTCTCGATGGCCGTATTCGTGTCCTTGATGACCTGGAAGTTGGTGGTGGTGATGGTGTAGTACTGCTGCGCCAGCGACGGCGCGCGGAAGCCGCTCGACACGGTGCCGCGCAGGGACAGGGTGTCAGTGAATGCATAGCGGGCCGAACCCTTGGCCGAGGTGGTGCTGCCGAAATCGCTGTAGCGCTCATGGCGCAGGGCCACGCCACCGGACAGGTTTTTCGTCGCTTCCGCTTCCAGGTTCACATAGATCGACTCATTGTGGCGCGAGTGGCTGCCTGCGTTGGCAGGACGGAAGCCGGCAAAGCCCTGCGAGCCGCCGCCCGTGTACGACGCCGCGTCGCCGGCGCCGATGCTGTACTTTTCATGCCGCGCTTCGGCACCGACGGCTACCGTCAGTGGTCCCGTAAAGTAAGACACGGGAAATTCGCGCGCCGCATCGAGGTTCAATACCGTCTGCTCATTTTTCAGCGAGCCGGCATAGAAGTGCGTGGGGCTGGCTGCGCCCAGCGACTGGTTGACCGTGTTGTCCAGGTCCAGTTCGAACTTGTTGCTGCCGTAATTGATGCTGGCATCCCAGCGCCAGCCGGCCGCCTCGCCGCGCAAGCCGGTGACGATGGACTGGTCGGTCAGGGTGCTGTTTTGCAATGGCAAAAAGCCTTCCGGGAAGATCGGCGTGCGCTGCGAGTATACCTTAGTGCTGGAGTTCTGGATCAGGGCCGTGCGCCAGGTGGCGGCGGCCGACGTATCGCGCTTGCCATAGTTGCCGAAGGCATACCAGTCCACATTGTCATTGATATGGTATTCGCTGTTGATGAAGACGCTGGCCGGCTTGCTTTCCGGGTCGCCATAGCGCTGGTTGACCTTGCCGTAGCGCGGTTCCAGCGGATTGCGGAAATCGGCGCCGGCGCGGTTGGTCGGGTCGCGTTCGGCCACTTCGGCCGAGACACGCACCCAGCCGTCGTCGCCCAGGGCGAAGCCGGCCGAACCCTTGATGGATTTTTGCTTGCCGTCGCGTTCCTGCGTCTGGCCATAGCCCACTTCGATGTCGCCGCCGGCCGCGCCTTTTTTCAGGATGATGTTGATCACGCCGGCAATCGCGTCGGAGCCGTACTGGGCCGCCGCACCATCGCGCAGTACTTCCACATGGTCGATGGCGGCCAGGGGAATGGCGTTCAGGTCGACGGGCGCCGAGCCGCGGCCCAGCGAACCGTTGACGTTGACCACGGCGGACGTATAACGGCGCTTGCCGTTCACCAGCACCAGGGTCTGGTCGGGCGACAGGCCGCGCAGCTGGGCCGGACGCACGGCGTCGCTGGCGTCGGCGCCCGTGGCGCGGGCAAAGTTCAGCGATGGCAGCAGGCGCGCCAGTACGGTAGCCAGTTCGCCCGAACCCGTGCTTTGCAGGTCGCGCGAGGTGAGGATGTCGATCGGCGATTCGGAATCGATGGTGCGGCGGTTCTTGGCGAAGGTACCGGTGACCACCACCGATTGCAATTCCCCTTCGGCCGGCAGCTCTTGCTGCGCTTGCACATGCATTGGCAGGCTGAAGCAGGCGATCAGGCTGGCGGCGATAACGGTTTTCACGGGAAGGGCGGGAAGCTGGGAGCGGGCGGTGCTTGAACTCATCGACAATATCTCTTCGGTTAGTGGTTGCGCGGACCATGGCGGTCCGATGACGAAATCAGCTTAGCAGCGGGCGAACGGCGTGCTTACGAATTGTTCTGTCTATCGATATGCAATAAATATCTGATACTGGTCAAAATGGCGCGAGTAGCGCATATGGCCTTGTCTCCAGCATACGACCGGGCATGGCAGGCTGCAATGCTGCACCGCAGTAAAATGCTGGCTGTTGTATAAATACGACTATCCGCGAGGAGCGTGGGGTGTCTGGCGGCGGCATGCTCCGCCAGACGGTGGCGCCTACTGGCCCGGATTGGGCGCGCTGGCGTGGATGGCGTCGACGGCCGCCAGCAGTTCCGGCGACAAGCTGACTTGATACGCATCGATATTTTGCTGCAGTTGCGCCACGCTGGTGGCGCCGATGATGGTCGAGGCCACGAACCAGCGCGAGTAGCACCAGGCCAGCGCCAGTTGCGCCGGCGTCAAGCCGTGCGCGCGGGCCAGCGCCGCATACTGGCTGGCTGCCGCGATGGTGGCAGGGCGCACGTAGCGGGGACTCCAGCCGGCAGGGAAGCGCGTCAGGCGGCCCTTGGCCTGCGGATCGTCGAGGTATTTCGCCGTCAGCTGGCCGAAGGCCAGCGGGCTGTAGGCCAGCAAGCTGACGTTTTCCCTGTGGCAGGTTTCGTCGAGCAGGCTGGTTTCAAAGTGGCGCGCCGTCAGGTTGTACAGGTTCTGGATGGACGCGATGCGCGGCAAGCCTTTCAGCTCGGCCTGCTTGATGAATTCGCACACGCCCCACGACGATTCGTTCGACACGCCGATGTGGCCGATCTTGCCTTCGTCGACCAGCTTGCCCAGCACGGCCAGGGTATCCTCGATCGCCACCGAGGCGTGTTCCTTGCGCGGGTTGTAGACGCTGGCGCCGAAGATGGGCAGGTTGCGGCTGGGCCAGTGCAGCTGATACAGGTCGATGTGCTCCGTCTGCAGCCGGCGCAGGCTGTCCTCGACGGCGGCGCGGATGTTGACCGCGTCGTGGTCCGTCTTGCCCTTGCGTATCCAGTGCATGCGCGAGTTTGGTCCGGCTATCTTGCTGGCCAGCACGATGTCGCTGCGCCGGCCGCTTTTCTTCAGCCAGCTGCCGATGTAGCGCTCGGTGCTGCCCTGCGTCTGCGCGCTGGCCATCACCGGATACATCTCCGCCGTGTCGATGAAGTTGATGCCCCGTTCCAGCGCGTAATCGAGCTGGCTGTGCGCTTCGGCTTCCGAATTCTGTTCGCCGAAGGTCATCGTGCCCAAGCAGATCCGGCTCACTTCCAGGCTGCTGGCGCCCAGCTTGATCTTGTTGATCATTTCGCCTGTTTGCCGTGCAGCGCGCGCGCGCAATCCTTGATCAAGGCCGGACCGGCGTAAATCAGGCCGCTGTACAGCTGCACCAGCTGCGCGCCCGCCTCGAACTTGGCCACGGCATCCTTGCCCTGCATGATGCCGCCCACGCCGACGATGGGCAAGGCGTCGCCCAGTTCCGCCTTCAGCAAACGGATGACATTGTTCGACAGCTCGAACACGGGTGCGCCCGACAGGCCACCCGCTTCCGCGCCGTGCGGCATGCCTTCGACGGCGCTGCGCGACAGGGTCGTGTTGGTGGCGATGACGCCGTCGATGCGGTGGCGCGTGAGCGACTCGGCGATGCTTTTCACCTGTTCAGCATCCATGTCCGGCGCGATTTTCAGGGCCAGCGGCACGTAGCGCTTGTGCTTGTCCGCCAGGCGCGCCTGGGCATCCTTGAGCTGCGACAGCAGGGCGTCGAGTTCGGATGCGCCCTGCAGCTGGCGCAAATTCTTGGTGTTCGGCGAGGAGATGTTCACCGTCACATAGCTGGCGTAGGGGTAGACTTTTTCCAGGCACAGCAGGTAGTCGTCGGCCGCCCGCTCGATGGGCGTGTCGGCGTTCTTGCCGATGTTCAGGCCCAGCACGCCGGCGCGGTTCTGGTAAAACTTCGACGCCTGCACATTGGCCACGAAGGCGTCCACGCCGCCATTGTTGAAACCCATGCGGTTGATGATGCCCTGCGCCTGCGGCAGGCGGAACATGCGCGGTTTCGGATTGCCCGCCTGCGCGCGCGGCGTGACGGTGCCCACTTCGATGGAGCCAAAACCCAGGTCGGCCAGCGCGTCGATGTAGGCGCCATCCTTGTCCAGGCCGGCGGCCAGGCCCACCGGGTTCGGGAAGGTGATGCCCATCACCGTGCGCGGATCAAGCGCCGGTTTGCCGGCCAGCTTGGTCAGGCCCAGCGCGCTGGCGCGTTTCAGGGCGGGCAGGGTGAGATGGTGGGCCGCTTCGGCATCCATCGAAAACAGCAGCGGGCGGGCGAGGGAGTACAGGAATTTTTCAGACATGGGGGCGCTTTTAGGGTGGTGCGCAGGCCGCCGGGAAGGGCTGGCGGCGCGCGAAATAAGTGGCGTATTTTACCGTGTTCCACGCGGCTGTCGGGTGTATAGTTCTCTTTGGCCAAATGCAACATTGATTCCTTGTTAATTCGCATCCGGCCATGGACTTTCCTGTTTTTTCTCTGTTCTGTTGACTTCATAAGCGAGACATCGATTGAAAAAGACACGCATCTTGACGGCCATCGCGGCCGCCAGCGCACTGCTGCTGAGCCACCCGGCCCTGGCCCTGCCCAATACGCAAGACACCCGCATGCTGAGCGAACCGGCCGTCTCCAGCCGCCATATCGCCTTCATCTATGCGGGCGACCTGTGGCTGTCGAACCTGGACGGCGGCGGCGCGCGGCGCCTCACGTCCGACCTCGGCGACAAGTCCAATCCCGTCTTCTCGCCCGACGGCAGCCAGATCGCGTATAGCGCCAACATCGACGGCAATGTCGACGTGTATGTGATCGCGGCGGCGGGCGGCGTGCCGCGCCGCCTGACCTTCCACCCGGGCGCTGACCTGGCGCAGTCGTTCACGCCCGATGGCCAGGCCGTGATGTTCACCTCGCCCCGTGCCGCCTTCAACAACCGCTTTCAGAAGCTGTTCACGGTACCGCTGGCGGGCGGCGTGGAAACCCAGCTGGAAATCCCCAACGCCTCGCGCGCCGCGTATTCGCCGGACGGCAAGCGCATCGCCTACAACCCTCTGATGCCGGCCTTCAAGCAGTGGAAGCGCTACCGGGGCGGCACCAATTCCTGGCTGTGGTTATTCTCATCGGCCGACAAATCCATCGAAAAAATCCCCCAGCCGACCACGCGCTCGAACGACGTCGATCCCATGTGGCTGGGCGACACCGTGTACTTCCGCTCGGACCGCAACGGCGAATTCAACCTGTTCGCGTATGACGTCAAGACCAAGGCCGTGCGCCAGCTGACGCAGCACACGGATTTCCCCGTACTGAACGCGTCGGCGGCGAACGGCACCATCGTCTATGAGCAGGCGGGCTACCTGCACGCGTTTGACATCGCCAGCGGCCAGGCGCACAAACTTGCCATCGGCGTGGCCAGCGACCTGGGGCAGACGCGCCCGCGCTGGGTGAAGAACGCGAAATACATCCGCGACGCGTCGGTTTCGCCGTCGGGCGCGCGCATCGCCTTTGAATACCGGGGCGAGATCGTCACCATCCCCGCCGACAAGGGCGACGTGCGCAACCTGACGCAGACGGCCGGCGCCCACGAGCGCACGCCCATCTGGTCGCCCGATGGCCGCTCGGTCGCGTATTTTTCGGACGAGTCGGGAGAATATGAACTGCATGTGCGCGCGCAGGACGGCAAGGGTGCCGTACGCAAGTACAAGCTGAATGGCAGCGGCTTCTATGACAACGCCGTCTGGTCGCCCGACAGCAAGAAGATCGCGTTTGCCGACAATGGCTGGAGCATGTATGTGATCGACGTCGGCACGGGCAAGGTGCAAAGAATAGCCACGGAGCCGATGTATGGCGTGGACAAGAGCATGCGCGCCTCGTGGGCACCCGATTCGCGCTGGCTGGCCTACACGCTCAATTCGCCCACCTACACGCGCAGCGCGTATATCTATTCCGTGGAGCAGAACAAGTCCATGCCCGTCACGGATGGCCTGTCCGACGTGGCCCAGCCCGTGTTCGACAAGAGCGGCAAATACCTGTACTTCTTCGCGTCGACCAACGCAGGCCCCAGCAACAACTGGTTCTCGCAGCAGAACGAAGACAACCTGGTGACGCGCACCGTGTGGATGGCCGTGCTGCGGCGCGACTTGCCGTCGCCCCTGATCAAGGAAAGCGACGAGGAAAAGGCCGCCAGCGCGGAGAGCAAGAAAGACACGGCGAAGGCGGAAGCCGAGCCGAAGAGCGAAGCGAAGGTCGATCCGAAGACGGGCCGCGATGATCCGAAAGTGGTGGTGGCGCCCGTGGCGCCGATCAGCATCGATTTCGACGGCATCGCCACGCGCATCGTCGACCTGCCGCTGCCGGCCGCGCAATTCTCCAGCCTGACGGCTGGCGCTGCGGGGCAGATCTTTTTGCTGCGTGAAAGCGATGGCAAGAAGGCCGTGCAGCGCTTTGACTTGAAGGAGCGCAAGGCGGAAACCGTGGTGGCCGAAGCGGACGACTTCGAGGTGTCGGCCGATGGCAAGAAGCTGCTGTACCGGCAGAAGGACAACTGGGCCATGGGCTCCGCCACGGGCAAGTTGCTGGCGCCGGGGGAGGGCAAGATCAGGGTCGACGCCATCGAAGTGAAAGCCGATCCGCGCGCCGAGTGGACGCAGATCTTCAATGAGGTGTGGCGCATCAACCGCGACTATTTCTATGATCCGGGCATGCATGGCGTGGACTGGAAGGCCATGCGCGACAAGTACGCCGTGTTCCTGCGGCATGCATGGCGTGGACTGGAAGGCCATGCGCGACAAGTACGCCGTGTTCCTGCCCGAGCTGTCCAGCCGCGCGGATCTGAACCGCCTGATTCAATGGATGTGCAGCGAACTGGCCGTGGGCCACCATCGCGGCGGCGGCGGCGACGATTTTGTCGAGGCGAAGAAAGTGCCGGGCGGCTTGCTGGGCGCCGATTACGAAGTGCGCGACGGCCATTACCGCTTCAAGAAGGTGTATGGCGGCTTGAACTGGAATCCGGCCCTGCGCGCGCCGCTGACGGAGCCGGGCCTGAACGTCAAGGCGGGCGAATACCTGCTGGCCGTCGACAGCCGTCCTTTGCTGCCGCCGACGAATATCTACAGCGCCTTCGAGAACACGGCCGGCAAGGCCATCGACCTGACCGTGGGGCCATCGGCCGACGGCAAGGGCGCGCGCACCATCACCGTGGTGCCCGTGCCGACCGAGGATGCCTTGCGCAACCGCGACTGGATCGAGGGCAATATGCGCAAGGTCAATGCGGCCACGGGCGGCAAGGTGGCGTACGTGTATGTGCCCAATACGGCGGGGCTGGGCCACACCTACTTCAAACGCTATTTCTTCCCGCAGGCGGACAAGCAGGCCATCATCGTCGACGAGCGTTTCAATGGCGGCGGCAGCGTGGCCGATTACTACATCGAGATCCTGCAGAAGAAGGAAATCGCCTGGTGGACCATGCGCTATGGCGCCGACATGAAGACGCCGTCCGCCTCCATCCAGGGGCCGCGTGCCATGCTGATCGACGAGACGGCCGGTTCGGGCGGCGACCTGCTGCCGTGGATGTTCCGCAAAAATAATATGGGCCCGCTGATCGGCAAGGCGACGTGGGGCGGCCTGGTGGGCATCCTCGGCTTCCCCGTGCTGATGGATGGCGGCTTCATCACGGCGCCGAACCTGGCGTTCTGGACGCGCGAAAACGGCTGGGGCGTGGAAAACGAAGGCGTGCCGCCCGATATCGAAGTCGAGCAAACGCCGGCCGACGTCATCGCCGGCCGCGATCCGCAGCTGGAAAAGGCGATTGAAGTGATCCAGGCCGAGCTGGCGAAGAACCCGCCCGTGCGGCCGCCGCGTCCGGCGTTTCCGGACAAGAGCAAGTAGGTCGGATTCGGCGCGAAGCGCCGTAATCCGACACCATTGTTGGCATCGCAGTGTCGGATTGCGCGCTTTGCGCTAATCCGACCTACCAAATAATCCCACGTTTTACAGGATGACCCACTGCCCCTTGATCCGCGCTTCCAGCGGCTTGAAATTGGTTTTATACGCCATCTTCGGGCTTTGTTCTATCCAGTAGCCCAGGTAGATGTAGGGCAAGCCCAGTTCGCGCGCCTGGGCGATTTGCCACAGCACGTTGTAGGTGCCGAACGAGGCGCCCGGCACATCGGGATCGAAGAACGTGTAGACGGACGACAGGCCATCGGCCAGCACGTCGATGATGCTGACCATGCGCAGGATGCCGTCGGCATCGCGAAACTCCACCAGGCGCGTGTTGACCCGGCTTTGCAGCAAAAATTGCGCGTACTGGTCGCGGCTGTCCTGATCCATGCCGCCGCCCGCGTGGCGCGTGCTCTGGTAGCGCAGATACAGCTCGTAATGCTCGTCGAGGAACGACAGGCTGGCCACGCCCGCCTGCAGGTCGGCGTGCCGGCTCCAGGCGCGGCGCTGGTTGCGGTTGGGCGTGAACGATTGCGCCACCACGCGCACGGGGATGCAGGCCTGGCAGCCGTCGCAGTACGGCCGGTAGGTGAAGATACCGCTGCGGCGAAAGCCGTTGCGCACCAGTTCCGAATACACGTCGCTGTTGATCAGGTGCGAAGGCGTGGCCACCTGCGAGCGGGCCTGGCGGTCGTCCAGGTAGCTGCACGGGTAGGGCGCCGTCGTGTAGAACTGCAGGGTGGCAAACGGTAGTTCGTTCAGGTGCGTCATGCTGATCCTGTCTGGTCTGGCCGCAGCAATGGATGTCTGTGTGAGGCTATCATAGCTTTTTTACGCCGCTGGCGCAGCATGCCAATCGGTGATTTGCGCAGCTTCAATGGCGACGCGCACATGGGCCAGGAAGCGCGCGCGCGAAATGGGCGCCGCGCCCAGCGAGGCCAGGTGTTTTGTTTCTTGCTGGCAGTCAATCATGGTCACGCCGCGCGCCTGCAAAAAGCGCACCAGCTGCGCCAGCGCGATCTTCGAACCATCCGTCACGCGCGCGAACATCGATTCGCCATAGAACATGCGCCCGATCGACACGCCATACGCACCGCCCACCAGTTCGCCGTCCAGCCACAGTTCCGACGAGTGCGCGTAGCCCAGCTTGTGCAAGCCCGTGTAGCCGGCGATGATGTCGTCCGATATCCAGGTGCCCGGGCCATCCTTGCGCGGCGCCGCGCAGGCGCGCATGACGGCGTCGAAATCGCCGTCGAAGCGCAGCTGCCAGCGCCCGTCCGTGGCGGCGCTGCGCTCGACCTTGCGGATGGCCTTGGCCAGGCTGTCGGAGACTTTGAAGTTCTCCGTCATCAGCACCATGCGCGGATCGGTGCTCCACCAGAGTATGGGCTGGCCTTCGGAAAACCAGGGAAAGATGCCGTGCCGGTAGGCGTCGAGCAGGCGCGTGGGCGACAGGTCGGCGCCGGCCGCCAGCAGTCCGGGCGCTTCATCGGTGAGGGCGCGCGAGACGTCGGGAAAGGGTGTGTGGATATCGAGCCAGGGAATCATGCCATCGCAATGGTAATGGGGTGGATGGGTTTACTCGGCATCCGGGCGCGCCATCGGGCGCGTGATGTCGCCTGTATGGACGCCATAGCTGCCGCCTTCGCGGATTTTCACGCGGTCGGCAAAGAACAGTTCCAGGGTGGCGCGGATGGTGGGGAAGGCCAGGTCATCCCAGGGAATCTGCGCTTCCGTAAACAGCTGCACGTCCAGGCTTTCGATGCCCGGTGCGAAATCGAGGTCGCGCAAACGCGCCAGGTAGAACAGGTGCACCTGGTGCACGCGCTGCACGTTGAGCAGCGAAAACAGGGGCCCCAGCTCGATATTGGCGCCTGCTTCCTCCACCGTTTCGCGCTCGGCCGCGTCGGACGTGGTTTCATCGTTTTCCATGAAACCGGCTGGCAGGGTCCAGTAGCCCAGGCGCGGCTCGATGGCGCGCTTGCACAGCAAGACCTGGAGCTGGCCATCCTCTTCCCAGACGGGAATCGAACCGACCACCATTTTCGGGTTCTGGTAATGGATGGCGTCGCAGTTGGCGCAGACATAGCGCGGACGGTTGTCGCCTTCCGGAATGGACAGGCTGACAGGATGGGCGCATTCGGAGCAGAATTTCATGGGCTGGCTTAGGAAAATGGGTGTCAAGTGTAACGCTTACTGTACACCGATTGCGTGCGGCGTGGCGTGACGGGCGGACACCATGCCAAGCGGCAATTGGTCGACCTACTTAATTAAATGGCTCTATTGCAGTCTAAGTTGAGATAGCTATTGCCTAAGCCACCCGTTTGCCCTTATAATTCTTGTGCGGGGTGGAGCAGTCTGGCAGCTCGTCGGGCTCATAACCCGAAGGTCACAGGTTCAAATCCTGTCCCCGCAACCAATACCGGAAAGCCGCTGACTCTTGCAAAAGATCAGCGGCTTTTTTCGTTGCCGGCCAACGGCAAACTTCGGCAGGCGGGGCAGGAATGAGATTGTCAATTCTTGCCCTTTACGCCGCGCAACAATCTGGTATATAATTCGAGTGCGGGGTGGAGCAGTCTGGCAGCTCGTCGGGCTCATAACCCGAAGGTCACAGGTTCAAATCCTGTCCCCGCAACCATTTCGAAGCCGCTGGTTCCTCGCAAGAGGGCCAGCGGTTTTTTCGTTCTACGGGGTTTCTTCTTCCACTCGGCGCGCATACACGACCAGCCGCAAATGGCGCTCCGCATCGATGGTCAGCGAGGTGTGCTCATACGCGACCTGCTCGCCGTCGATTGCCAGGCGACGCACGCCGGCGCAGGGCGCATGCACGTCGTGGCGGCGCCACCATCGCTTGAACTCGGGCGAGACTTTTTCCAGTTCTTCCACCAGTGCGTGAATGTCCGCTTCCTGCGTGGCGCGCGCATAGTCGCGGCGAAAGCTCGACAGCATCAGCGGCGCCTGCTCTTCCCAGCCGACAAAGCGTGAGCGCAGCAGCGGGTCGGTAAACAGCAGCCACAGCAGATTGCGGCGCGCGGCGGCATGCGCGCCGAAGCCAAACAGGGCATCCGCACCCGCATTGAACGCCAGCACGTCCCAGCGCAGATTGAGCACATAGGCCGGATGCGCCAGCTCGTGCATCAATCGGCGCACCAGCGGCGGCACCACGCAATACGTCTTGCCCTCTTCGGCCGGCGGACGCGCATGCGCCAGCAGGAACAGGTGGCGGCGCTCGCCCGCGTCCAGTTTCAGCACTTCGGCCAGCTTGTCGAGAAAGGCGCTGGAGACGCCGATCTCGCGCCCCTGCTCCAGCCAGGTGTACCAGGTCAGCCCCACACCGGCCAGCGCCGCCACTTCTTCGCGGCGCAAGCCCGGCGTACGCCGCCTTCCACCGCCGGGCAAGCCCACGTCTTCGGGCGACAGCCGTGCGCGCCGCGCCTGCAGGTAGGCGGCCAGTTCGTGGCGGGTGCGGGCCAAAGTGCGCATGGTACGGTCTTTCCGTTGTGCCTGTTGCTATCAGTAATAGCATAAACAGTTAAATTGTAATTGTTTATATTGTATTCCAGAATGCCAGCTTTCTTCCCGAAAGCTGGCCCATGTCTGACTCTTCTCCCTCCCGTGCCGTTCTTCCCCTCACCGTCTACCTGATCGCCGTGGGCGCGTTCGCGCTGGGCATGGCCTCGTATGTGACGGCGGGTTTGATGCCGCTGATCGCCAGTGCCTTTTCCATCTCGCTGGCGATGGCCGCGCAACTGGTGACGGCATTTACCCTGGCCTATGGCCTCGGCTCGCCGCTGGTCGTGGCCTTGCTGCCGGCGCGCGCGCAACGCACCGGCCTCTTGCTCGCCTTGGCCGTGTTCGTGCTGGCGAACGGGGCCAGCGCGCTGGCGCCCGGATTTGCCAGTTTGCTGGCGTGGCGGGCCATGGCCGGCATCGGGGCCGGTGTCTACCTGGCGCTGGGTATCGCGGCGGCGGCGGGTGTGTCGGCGCCGCAGCAGCGGGGCAAGGCCATCGGCGTGATCATGGGCGGCATGGCGGGCGGCACGGTGCTGGGCGTGCCAGTGAGCCTGTTGCTGGCGCAGCAGCTGGGCTGGACGGCGGCCCTGTGGCTGGTCGCCGTGCTTGGCGCGCTGGCATTGGCGGGCTTGCTGTGGAAGCTGCCCGCCCTGCCGACTGCATCGGCCGCACCGGCCACGTCGCTGCGCCGCAGGCTGGCCTTGCTGGCCGATCGGCCTGTGCTGCTCATTCTGCTGGTGTCCCTGCTGGCGGCCATCGCCAGCCTGGGCATGTACACGTTTATTGCGCCGCTGCTGGCGTGGTCCGCGCACGGCGCAGCGATCTCCGCCACGCCGTTCCTGTGGGCGTGGGGCGTGGGCGGCATCGCGGGCAGCGTGCTGGTGGGGCCATGGGCGGACAAGGTGGCGGCGCCGAAACTGACCTGGCTCATCTTGCTGATGCTGGCGCTGGCCCTGTGCGCGCTGCCGTTGGCGGGCGGCTGGTCGGCCTGGCTGATGCTGGCGCCCATTGCGTTGTGGGGCGCTGCTGGCTGGGCCCTGCAAGTGCCGCAGAACCAGCAGTTGCTGGCCGTGCGCGCGCAGCAGGGCGACGGCAACCTGGCCGTCGCCCTCAATGAATCGGCGCTGTACCTGGGCAGCGCCATCGGCGCCGCCACGGGCGGGGTGCTGCTCCTGCTGGACTGGCCCATGTGGTTGCTGGCGTCCGGTGCCGCCCTGGTCGCCATCGCAGCGTTGCTGCTGCAATGCTGCGGCGTGAAACGGCTTGCAGAATGCCGGAAAATGGAAGCGTCTGTTTAGTGACTTTCCAGTTGCGCATACACGGCGTCGGCGATCTTGCCCAACTCGGCTTTCGGCAGCCTGGCCGAGAGGGCGTAGCCCATCTGGTCATCGATCCAGTAAAACACGCCCAGGTCCTTTTCCTGCGTATAGCGAAAGGCCGTTTCCTGCTTGCCGGCCCGCTCCCTGGCCACGTACAGGGTCAGGCGCTTGCCGCCGCCTTCTTGGTACATGAATTGCGCCACGGGGCCGTCGCCATCGCCGGGCAGCAGGCGTCCGCCGATCAAGTGATAGCCGAGCGGCGACAGCACGGGCGGCTGCAAGGTGCTGCCCAGGCGTTTCGACAGCCATTGCACCAGGTGCGCCTCCTGTTCCACCCCCACTTCCACGGGGTGGCGCACCTCGGGCGTGTAGACGGCATGGGCGATGGCGGCGCTGCGCGCCAGGGCCAGGGGGCTGGCGCTGGCGGCCCGCATGTCGCCGGTGTCGCCGCCATCGCCGCGCAGCAGCCAGCCGCCCGCACCGCCGGCGATGACCAGCACGATGGCTGCCGCCGCCTGCATGGCGTGGCGCTGCCAGGCGTCGTTCGCCGCCGGTGGCGATGCTGCCTGCACAAGGTGCGGCGGCACGGCTTCGTCCAGCACGGAATCGAACAGCGCGTGCAATTGCCGGTTCTGTTCACGCCAGGCATCGACCCTGGCGGCGTCCCCGGGATGCGCGCGCAGGTAGGCGTCGACGGCCGCGCGCTGCTCTTCCGGCAGGACGCCGTCGGCCAGGGCGTGCAATTGCGCTTCGCTGATGGCTTGCGTTGTCATTTCACGACTTTCAGGGTGGGTGGGCCGCTGCCCTGGCTGCCGGCAGGGCGGCCATCGAGCAGGGTGCGCAGTTTGTCGCGTCCGCGCGACAGGCGCGACATGACGGTGCCGACGGGGATGTCCAGGGTGGCCGCCACCTGCTCATACGGCATTTGTTCGAGCGCGACCAGCAGGATCACTTCGCGCTGCGCCAGCGGCAGGCGGGCCAGCGCCGCATCCATTTCGCCGATGGCGATGGCTTGCCCTGGCGCCCGCTCAGGGGCGGGCAGCACGCTGTCGTCGTCCAGTTCCTGCAGCGCCAGGCCGGGGCGGCGCAGCTGGTCCAGGTGCAGGTTATGCATGATGGAGAACAGCCAGGGCCGCATCTCGCCGCCGCGCTGCCACTGATCGAGCTTGCGCCAGGCACGCTCCACGGTATCCTGCACCAGGTCGTCCGCCTGCAGTCCGCCTGCCAGCGCACGCGCATAGCGGCGCAGGCCTGGCAGGCAGGCTTGCAGCTGGCGGCTGTCCTCTGGCGTGGTCATCGTGGCGGCGGGAGGGTGCTTACGGCTTGACGACGTGCCACACGTTCTTGAAGTTGTCGCCGGCGACATCGCCCGGCTTCTTGTCTTCCTTGTACAGGTACAGGGGCTTGCCCTTGTAGGTCAGCTGCATGGCACCGTTGTCTTCGCGCTGGATGCTGCCATACGGGGCGGCGGGCGCCGCGTCAGTGGCGATGACGGCGGGCCAGGCCACCAGGCAGCCGCCGCTGCAGGCGCTCTTGCCGCTGTCGGCGACATCCTTGTCGAACACGTACACGGTCATGCCTGTAGCGTTGACCAGCATGCCGTTGGCGGGCATGACGTCGGCGGCGAAAGCCAGCGGGGCGGACCAGGCGGACAACAGGGCGGTGAGGGCAGTGGCGGCGAAAGTAGTAAAGCGCATGATGGTCTCCTTGAGGTTTTTGGGGCTTGCAAGGGATAGACGCCTGCCGCCTGCCGTTTATTCCCGGGCAGGCAAAATATTTTTTCCCGGCGCATGCAGGCTGGCCCACAGGTGGGCGGCGGCCATGGTGCGGTGCGGCGCGTACTGGCGCAGCCACTGCTCGGTGCGCGCCATGTCCGGTTTGCTCTCTTCTCCGAGCAGCTTTTGCAGGGCGGCGCGGATGGCCACGTCGCCGTGCAGCGAGCAGTCGGCATAGCCATAGCCGCGCAGCAGCGCGTAGTTGACGGTCCACGGGCCGATGCCCTTCACGGCCAGCAGCGCCTGCGAAATGGCCGCCACGTCGCCGGAGGGGGGCAGTTCCAGCGACAATGCTCCCGCGTCGACCAGGCTTGCCAGGCGCAGCACGGTGTCCGCCTTGGCGCGCGAGAATTTGCGGCTGGTCAAATCCTCGACGGACAGGCGCGCCACGTCGCGTGCCTCCGGGTAGCACCACAAGCCGCTGCCGTGCCGGCGTCCCGCCTGCAGAATAAACGTGCGGCGCAGGGAAATGGCGAACGACAGGTTGATCTGCTGGCCGATGATGGCCCAGGTCAGCGCCTCGAACGGGCTGGCCGATTGCACGATGCGCAAGCCCGGATTGAGGCGGATCAAAGGCGCCAGCAGCGGGTCGCCGGCGGCCAGTTGCGCGAATGGCTGCGGGTCGATGCGCAGGCCGAGGATGTTGAGCAAGGCGCCGTGCAGCGGCGTTTGCAGATCGCCATTGGCGCTGCCGTTGATCTCGGCGCGGCAGACGGCTGCGGCGTCCGTGAACGCTACATCCAGCACCACGGCACTGCCACGCAGCAGGATGCCCTTGCGCAGCCCCGTCGGCGTGACTTGCTCCGCCACGGCTTCGCCATCGCGGCTGTGGAAGGCGATGACGTCGTCGCGGCGGTAGCCGGCGGGCAGGGGAAGGGTCCAGTGCAGCAGGGTCATGGTGGCCAAAAATCAGGGAAGGTAGCAGGGGCGCGCCGCTGGCGCATCTTGTTTCTTGCGTTCAGGCTTCAGCGCACGCAGAGGTCCGGATTGGGCGGCGTCAAGGCGGCCGCGTGCTGGATCTGCAGCGCATCGGGCACGCCATTTTTGACGGCCGTCAGTTCGGCCAGGATGGAAATGGCGATTTCGGCCGGCGTCTTGCTGCCGATGTACAGGCCGATGGGGCCGTGCAGGCGCGCCAGCTGTTCGGCGCTGACGTCGAACTGCAGCAGCCGCTCGCGGCGCTTGGCATTGTTGGCGCGCGAGCCGATGGCGCCGACATAAAAAGCCGGGGATTTCAACGCCTCCATCAGGGCCAGGTCATCGAGCTTGGGATCGTGCGTGAGGGCGACGACGGCGCTGCGGCTGTCGAGTTTCAATTCCAGCACAAGGTCGTCGGGCATGGCGTGCAGCAGGGGCACGCCCGGCACGTTCCAGCCGCCCCGGTATTCTTCGCGCGGGTCGCAGACGATGACGTGGTAATCCATGGCCGTGGCGATTTGCGCCACGAAGCGCGACAGCTGGCTGGCGCCGATGATCAGCAAGCGCCAGCGCGGGCCGTGCTGCGTGGTGAGCACGGCGTTTTCCAGGGCCAGCACGGCGCCCGGCATGGCGGTGCGCAGGGTGACGGCGCCGCTGTGCAAGTCGAGCTGGCGTTCGACCAGTTCATGCGCTTCCAGGCGCGCCAGCAGTTCGGCCACGCGGCTGTCCGCATGCAGCGGCTCGATGGCCAGTTCGATGGTGCCGCCGCAGGGCAGGCCGAAGCGGTGCGCCTCGTCGGCGCTGATGCCGTAGCTGACGATTTCGGGCTGCGTGCGCACGATGCCGTGTGTGCGGACGGCGTCGATCAGGTCATCCTCGATACAGCCGCCGGAAACGGAACCGACCACCGTGCCATCGTCGCAGATGGCCAGCGTGGCGCCCACGGGGCGGGGGCTGGAACCCCAGGTCTTGATGACGGTGACGAGTTCGCAGCGGTGGCCGGCAGCGAGCCAGGCGGCGCTGGTTTTCAGAACTTCAAGGTCGATGCTGTCCATGGGAGGCGGGAGTGATGCCGCATGTTTGCGGCAAAGTCTGGAAAAGTATTCAAGATTGTGGATATACTACCTGCTCCACCACCCTGCGGAGAATTTTCATGTCAAATGAAGTCAAGACGCAAGAAGAGGGTATTCCCAAGTTCGGCAAGCTGCTCATCGTCCTGTTTCTGGCCGTGGTGTTCTGCGGCGCCCTCACATGGATCATGGGCACCTACTTCCCCAACTTCCCGGGCGCCTGACCAAATCTGCTGCATCAGGTTGAAGAACGTCTAACAGAACCGTAGCGAGCGGCAGCGATTTGTGGCCGAGAAGCGCAACTGTGCTTGGCACGGGGCCGCCGAGGCAGTGAGCATCGCAGACCGCAAAGCGCGACGCGCAGTAGGTTATGGTAGGCGTTCTAAGGCTTGAGCGGCTTCTTTGCCGCCTGCTTGGCGCGCACGTCGGTGACGGCGCGGTTGATGGCCGCCATGCGTGAGTTGGTACCCGGATGCAGGGCCGTGTAGCCGTTGGCGACTGTCGCCGGCATTTGCGTGGCCAGGCGCTGCCAGAAGCGGGCGGCGTTGTCGACGTTGTAGCCGGCACGCGCCAGCAGGTAGATGGCCAGGGTATCGGCTTGTACGTCGAGCTCCTGCGGCATGGCCTTGATGCCGGCGGCGCCCGTCAGCATCGATACGTCGGGCTGCACGGCGCCCAGGCTGTCGATGATGCTGCCGGCCGTACCGGCCGTGCGCTGGCTGCGCGCATGGTCGAGGATGTTGTGCGCCATTTCACGGGCGATCACGAAGGCGATGCCTTCGTCGTTTTGCGCCGCATTCACCATGCCGCGCGTGAGCATGATGCGCGCGCCGTCCGAATACGCGTTGACATTGTCCGCATTGCCCAGGGCGACGCGGAAGGCGCAGGCGCGCGTGACGGGAATTTTCAGGTCCTGCGGCTGGCCGTCGCGGGCGATGGTCATGTTCAGGCTGGCGCTCTTCGAGGCCAGCGGGCCGACGATGGCGGCGAACGGGCCTTCCGCCTTGGGACCGGCCGGCAGCGGCTTGCCTTCCGCGGCCAGCAAGCCGTCGCCCTTGCGCAATCCTGCGCGCGCGGCGCCGCTGCCAGGCAGCACGCCCGAGACCTGCATCTGTTCGCCATAGCCGAGGGCTGCCTGCGCCGCATCGGCATAGATGCCAGGGTAGGAATACTTGTTCTGCGCCGTGAAGCCCAGCAGGTTGCGTGCATACGTCTTGCACAGGTCCGCATTGTTGATCAGCAGGGGCGCCGAGACTTTCGACAGGCGGTCCTGCAGCGCCACCATCTTCACCAGTTCTTCCTGCGCCGCCTTCTGTTGCGCCGTCGGCGCGGGCGCATCGGGCGCCGGCACGATATTGAACGGACCGCTGACATTCGTTGCCGGCGTGGTGCAGCCGGCGAGGATGGCCGCACTGGCCAGCAGGAGGGGAGTAGCCAATCGGCGCAGCGAAGTCGGGGCTGAGATCAGATGGCGGAAACCTGGCATAAGAAATTCCTTAATGTTTTCCGGTGCTGCCGAAACCGCCAACACCGCGTTCGCTGTCGCCGAATTCCTCGACGACGTTAAAGCCCACTTGCAGCACCGGCACGATAATCAGCTGCGCCAGGCGTTCCATGGGATTGAGCGTGAAAGCGCTCTGGCCCCGGTTCCAGGTCGATACCATCAGCTGGCCCTGGTAATCGGAATCGATCAAGCCTACCAGATTCCCCAGGACGATGCCGTTTTTATGGCCCATGCCGCTGCGCGGCAAAATCATGGCCGCATACGACGGGTCGCCGATGTGGATGGCCAGGCCGGTGGGAATGAGCACCGTCTGGCCCGCTTCGATGGTGATGGCTTCGTCTATGCAGGCGCGCAGGTCCAGGCCGGCGCTGCCCGGGGTGGCGTAGGCCGGCAGCAGTTCCTGCATGCGGGCGTCGAGGATCTTGATGTCGATATTTTTCATTAATTTAAAACGTAAAGGGTTATTTGAGCAGCGAATTTTTGGCCAGCCGCTTCGAGATTTCCGAAATCAGCTGGCGCGCCAGGTTCAGTTTCGAGGCGCGCGGCAGCACGGTATGGCCTTCTTCATCGAACAGGATGATGGTGTTGTCGTCCTGGCCAAACGTGTTCTGGCCGATATTGCCGACCAGCAGAGGAATGCCTTTTTTCTCGCGCTTGGTCGAGCCGAATTCCACCAGGTTTTCCGATTCGGCGGCAAAGCCGACGCAGTAGGGATAGCCAGCCAGGTTGGTGCGTGCCGCCACGGTGGCGAGGATGTCGGGATTTTGCACGAACTGCAGTTCGGGCACGGAGCCGTCGGCCTGCTTTTTCATCTTCTGGTCGCTGGCGTTGGCGACGCGCCAGTCGGCCACGGCTGCCACGGCGACGAAGACATGCTGGCCATCGACGTGGGCCAGTACCGCATCGTGCATCTGCTGCGCGCTTTGCACGTCGATGCGGCGCACGCCGAAGGGCGCGTCCAGGGCCGTGGGGCCGGAAATGAGCAGCACTTCGGCGCCCGCTTCGCGCGCCGCGCGCGCCACCGCATAGCCCATCTTGCCCGAAGACAGATTGGTGATGCCGCGCACGGGGTCGATGGCTTCAAAAGTTGGACCGGCCGTGACCAGCACGCGCCTGCCCGCCAGGACTTTCGGCTGGAAGGAGGCGATCAGCTCCGTCAACAGCTGTTCCGGTTCCAGCATGCGGCCCAGTCCCGTTTCGCCGCACGCCTGTTCGCCCGCCGCAGGGCCGAACAGCTTGATGCCGTCGTCGCGCAGCTGCTGCACATTGCGCTGCGTGGCGGGGTTCTGCCACATTTCCACATTCATGGCCGGCGCCACCAGCAAAGGCAGGTGGGCCGGGCGGGCCAGGCACAGGGTCGAGAGCAGGTCGTCGCACACGCCGTGCGCGAGTTTGCGCAGAAAATCGGCCGAACACGGCGCGATCAGGATGGCGTCCGCATTGCGCGTCAAATCGATGTGCGCCATGTTGTTATCGATGCGCGCATCCCACTGGCTGGTGTGCACGGGGTGGCCGGACAGGGCCTGCATCGTCACGGCCGTGATGAAGTGGCTGGCCGCATCCGTCATCACCACCTGCACCGAGGCGCCAGACTTGGTCAGGGCGCGGCACAGCTCCGCCGCCTTGTAGCAGGCGACGCCGCCCGAGAGTCCCAGGACGATTTTTTTGCCGGACAATTCCATGCCGTTCTCCTGCGTGTTTTATTTGTTTACCCGGCGCAGCTCATCGATGATGAACAGGGCCGCGCCGATGCAGATGGCGCTGTCGGCGATGTTGAAGGCGGGGAAGTGGCCCCAGCTTTTCCAGTGGAAGTCGAGGAAGTCGACCACGTGGCCGTACATCAGGCGGTCGATGGCGTTGCCCAGCGCGCCGCCCAGGATCAGCGCCAGGGCCCAGCAGAACATGCGCTGGCCGGCGTGCTTTTTCAGCAGATAGATGATGTAGACGGCCGCCACGAGGGCGATGGCGGTGAAGAAATAGCGCTGCCAGCCGCCCTGGTCGGACAGGAAGCTGAACGCGGCGCCCTTGTTATACGCGAGCACCAGGTTGAAATACGAGGTGATGACCATCTCCTGCGCATAGCGGAAGGTCTTCAGGATCGTGATCTTGGTGATCTGGTCGAACAGGATGACGATGGCGGCAATGCCCAGCCAGGGTACCAGCGACGCTGAGGAGGACGATTTCGATGAAAAACGGTTTTTAGTGGCCATATTTTTCCAGGGAAGATAAAGCCGCCGCTACTCTTGCGGGCAGCGGCGGTGGGAAGCGGTGCGGGAACCTGTCCCGCACCGTTTTTAGGCGAAGCGGCGTTTCTCGCCCGCACCAAACAGGTTGCTGACGCAGCGGCCGCACAGGGTGGCATGCGCGGCATCCGTGCCCACGTCGCTGCGGTAGTGCCAGCAGCGCTCGCACTTCGGCGCCGTCGACGCGGCCACGACCACTTCCTCTGCCGCTTCGTCGGCCACTTCGGCCACGGTGGCCTGCGAGGTGATGAAGACGAATTTCAAGTCGTCGCCCAGGGTGGTCAACAGCTTGTACTTCATCGGCGCGGCCTTGATCGTCAGTTCCGCCTGCAGCGAGGAGCCGATGGCGCCCGAGGTACGCAAGTCTTCCAGCTGTTTTGTGACGTCCGTGCGCACGGCGCGCAAGGCCGTGTATTTCTGCAGCAGGTCGGCCGCGTCCGACACTTCCGGCAGCTGCCACCAGGTTTGCGTGAAGATGGTTTCATCGCTGGCGGCATATGCTTCCGTTCCGGCGAAGACGGCCCATGCTTCTTCGGCCGTGAACGACAGGGCCGGAGCCATCAGGCGCAGCAGGCTTTGCGTGATGTGCCACAGGGCCGTTTGCGCCGAACGGCGCGCGTGCGAGCTCAGGCCGGAGGTGTACAAACGGTCCTTCAGAATGTCCAGGTAGAAGCCACCCAGGTCTTCCGAGCAGTACGTCTGCAGCTTCGACACCACCGGGTGGAACTCGTAGCGCGCGTAGTTGTTTTCGATCTGCTGCTGCAGCGATGCCATGTTGGCCAGCGCATAGCGGTCGATTTCGAGCATCTCCGCCACCGGCACGGCATCCGTGGCCGGATTGAAGTCCGAGGTATTGGCCAGCAGGAAGCGCAGGGTGTTGCGGATGCGGCGGTACGATTCCGTCACGCGTTTCAGGATCTCGTCGGAGATCGACAGCTCGCCCGTGTAGTCGGTCGAGGCGATCCACAGGCGCAGGATGTCGGCGCCCAGGGTGTCCGAGATCTTTTGCGGCGCCAGCGTGTTGCCCAGTGATTTGGACATCTTCTTGCCTTCGCCGTCGACCGTGAAGCCGTGCGTCAGCAGGGCTTTATACGGCGGATGGCCGTTCAGCATCGACGACACCAGCAGCGACGAGTGGAACCAGCCGCGATGCTGGTCCGAGCCTTCCAGGTACAAGTCGGCCGGGAATTGCAGCTGCGTCGAGTGCGAGCCATGGCCTTGCGGCCCGCCCAATACCGTCTGGTGCGTGGCGCCGGAATCGAACCATACGTCCAGCGTGTCCTTGTTCTTGGCGTAGATGGACGCTTCGTCGCCGATCAGGTCTTTCAAGTCCAGCGACTGCCATGCCTCGATGCCGTCTTTTTCGATCAGCTTGGCCACTTGCTCCAGCAGTTCCGGCGTGCGCGGATGCAGGTCGCCCGTTTCCTTGTGCACGATGAAGGCCATCGGCACGCCCCACTGGCGCTGGCGCGACAAGGTCCAGTCGGGACGGTTGGCGATCATGCCGTGCAGGCGCGCCTGGCCCCAGTCAGGGAAGAACTCGGTGTCGGCGATGCCTTTCAAGGCCGTCTCGCGCAGGGTCGCGCCGCCGTCTTTCGGCGTCACGTCCATGCCGGCAAACCACTGCGAGGTGGCGCGGTAGATGATCGGCGTCTTATGACGCCAGCAGTGCATATAGCTGTGGTCGAACATCTTGACTTCGAACAAGGCGCCCGCTTCTTTCAGGGCATTGCAGATCGGTTTCGACGCTTCCCAGATGGTCATGCCGCCGAACAGGGGCAGGGTCGAGGCGAACTTGCCGTCGCCCATCACGGGCTTGATGATGTCGTCGTCCTTCATGCCGTGCGCCTTGCACGAGATGAAGTCGTCCAGGCCGTAGGCTGGCGCCGAGTGCACCACGCCCGTGCCGCTTTCCGTGGTCACGTATTCGGCCAGGTACAACGGTGACAGGCGGTCGTAGAAGGCGTCGGCCGCATGCAGCGGATGGCGGAAGCTGATGCCGGCCAGGGCCGCGCCGTCGCAGGTGGCGATCGTCGTGCCTTCGAGCTTGAAGCGCGCCAGGCTGGCCACGACCAGGTCTTGCGCCAGGATCAGCAGCAATGGCTGGCCATCGCGTTCGGTTTTCACCAGCGCGTACTTGACTTCCGGGTGCACGTTCAGCGCCTGGTTCGACGGGATGGTCCACGGCGTGGTGGTCCAGATGACGATGAAACCGTTATCGGTCGGCAGGGCAGGCAAGCCGAAGGCGGCCGCCAGCTTGGCCGGCTCGGCGAACTTGAAGCCGACGTCGATGGCCGGGTCGCGTTTTTCCGCGTATTCCACTTCCGCCTCGGCCAGCGCCGACTGGCAATCAAAACACCAGTTGACCGGTTTCAGGCCACGGTAGACATAGCCTTTTTCCAGCAGCTTGCCCAGCGCGCGCAATTCGTCGGCTTCATTGCCGTGCGCCATGGTCAGGTACGGGTTGTCCCACTCGCCCAGCACGCCCAGGCGGATGAAATCCTTCTTCTGGCGCTCGACCTGCACGTTGGCGTAGGCGCGGGCCTTTTCCAGCACTTCGGCCGTCGGCAGGTTCTTGCCGTGCAGTTTTTCGATCTGGATCTCGATCGGCATGCCGTGGCAATCCCAGCCCGGTACATACGGCGCGTCGAAGCCGGCCAGCGAGCGCGATTTGACGACCATGTCCTTGAGGATCTTGTTGACGGCGTGGCCCAGGTGGATGTCGCCATTCGCGTACGGCGGACCGTCATGCAGGATGAATTTTGGACGGCCGGCTGCTGCCTTGCGCACGCGCTCGTAAATTTTCTTGTCTTGCCATTGCTGTACCCATTGCGGTTCGCGCTTGGCCATGTCGCCGCGCATCGGGAACGGGGTTTCCGTCATGTTGACCGGGTATTTGCTTTCAGGCTTCTTGTTCTGCTTGGGCGTGGCTGGCTTGTTTTGATCGGACATAATCTTCTTTAATGGTATGGAGTCTATTTTTGTAGCGGGTTTGCGGCGGCAGGTGCCGCCAGGCGGCGGAGTTGGCCGGCGTCAAATTCGGTCGGTAGCGGTAATGGCACCGCTGCGTTGCTCAAAATAGGCGCGCGCCTGGTTCGAGTCGCGCTCGATGGCGGCCGTCAGGGTGGGCAAGTCGTCATACTTTTCTTCGTCGCGCAGCTTTTGCAAAAACTCCACGCGTACCAGCTTGCCGTAACAGGATTGATTGAAATTAAACAGATGTACTTCCAGCAAGACGCGGCCGCTGTCGTCGACGGTAGGGCGCACGCCCAGGCTGGCCACGGCGGGCAGCGGCGTTGAGGCCAGGCCGTGCACTTGCACGATGAAGATGCCGGACAGGGCGGGGCGGTGCGCCACGCGCAGGTTCAGGGTGGGAAAACCCAGGGTGCGGCCCAGCTTCTGGCCGTGGATCACATGACCGGAAATGGCGTACGGGTGGCCCAGCAACTGCGTGGCCAGCGGGAAATCGCCGGCGGCCAGGGCCAGGCGCACGGCGGACGACGAGATGCGCGTGCTGCCATTCATGACGGTAGGTAATGTCTCTACATGGAAACCGTATTCGCGGCCCGCTTCCTGCAGCATGGCGACGTCGCCGGCGCGCCGGGCGCCATAGCAGAAATCGTCGCCGACCATCAGCCATTTCACGTGCAAGCCGTCGACGAGGACTTTTTGCGTGAATTCCTGCGGCGTCAAGGCGGCGAATTGCGCGCTGAAGTGCTCGACGACGACTCTGTCGATGCCGGCATCGTCCAGCGATTGCAGCTTGTCGCGCAGGTTGGCGATGCGCTGCGGGGCTTTGGACAGGTCGCCCGCGCGCTGCGCGAAGAATTCGCGCGGGTGCGGTTCGAACGTCATCACGGCCGCTTCAATGCCGAGTTCGGTCGCAGCGCCGCGCACGCGCGCCAGCAAGGCCTGATGGCCGATGTGGACACCGTCAAAATTGCCGATGGTCAGAGCGCAAGGCGCTCGTGCCTGGGCATTGGGAAGTCCGCGGAATACCTTCATAGGAATCTGATGAAAACTGTGCCAAAAGGGGGATTATACGGACTGTTTCAGGGATGCACACCCGGCAGGGCTGGCGCAGGGCGAATTTCACTGCTGAAATAACAAAAAGCGTTGCCGGCGGGTGTGCTGGCAACGCTTTAGTATTGATTCAATACACTCTCAACGTCGAACCCAAGCGTAGCGAGCGGCAGTGATTTGTGGCCAAGAAGCGCAACCGTACGTGAGTACGGTGAGCATCACAGGCCGCAAAGCGCGACGCGCAGTAGCTTGGGTTCGATGTCAATTACTTGTTCATGAGGGTCCAGTAACGGGCCAGGTCCGCCGCGCCATCCGTGCCCTTGACGGCCTTGAACGCCGTCGTGGCATTGGCCTTCTTGCCGGCGTGCATGTAGGCGATGCCCAGATGCAGCTTGGCTTCTTCCGGATACTTGGCGGTGCCCAGTTTCACGGCGTCGTTCATCAAGCCCAGGCCTTTGTCGGCCTGGCCATCGTAGACCAGGGCGAAGCCCAGCTTGCTCAAGCTGTCGGCGTCCTTGTTCTTGACGTATTCGGCTTCCGACTTGGCGGCGCTGGCTTTCAGGTCGGCCTGGGTTTTCAGGGCCAGGTCTTTCAGGCGCTGGTGACGCGGTGCGTCGGCGCCGGTGCCCAGCACGCCTTTTTTGTAGCCCTGCTCGATGATGCTCAATGCTTCACCTGGATTGCCTGCTTGCAGGGCCAGTTGGCTGATTTCCATGTATTCGGACGGCTTGGTGAACAGGCCGTTGGCCAGGCGCAGGCGCTGGACGTCCAGGCTCAGGCGTTGCGAGAAGCCAGGTTTGCCCGAAACGCGGTTCAGCAGGTCGGCCCAGTAGCTGGTCTTCGGATAGCTTGATGCCAGTTTTTCCAGGGTGGCCACATAGCCGGCCTTGTCGTTTTGCTTCAACTGGATGTTGGCCAGCATTTGCAGGCTCGCTTCCGAGTTGCCGCCGCGCGATTGCAGTTCCTTGGCCGCTTCGGCGTAGTTGCCGCTGACGTAGTAGGTCTGGATCAGCAGTTCGCGCATCTGTGGATCTTCGCGGTCTTTCAGCGAGCGTTTGATCCAGGTGATGGTGTTCGGCCAGTCCTTGGCGCGGTAGTACATGCCTGCCAGCGCTTGCGTGAATTTGGGGGCTTCGGCGGCGCTCAGGCGGCCGGAATTGATGACGGCTTCGAAAGCCTTGATGGCGGTGCCGTTATCGCCGGCGGCAGCAGCGGCCGAGGCGCGTACGCGCTCGATCTGGTAGCTTTCAAAGGCGGTTTTGCCGCCGACGCTGTCAGCTTCGCGCAGCTTGGCCAGCGCTTCCTTGTTTTTGCCGCTGCTAGCGAGTTTTTGCGCTTCTTGCAGTGGCTTGCCCACTTCGGCACGCACGGTGTCCGCGGCGTATGCCAGCGAGCCCAGGCCGATTACGGGAGTTGCTGCGGTAAAACCGATAGCGGCCATGACGAGGCCGAGATGAGCGAGACGAAACTTGGACATAAGAAAGTCTTTCAGTAAAAAGCGAATAGGCAGGAAGTCCTGCCTATTCGGATGTAAAGATAACCTGATTGCTACAGCTTACTGGAATTGCTCGTTGCCGACCAGACCGATTTTGGTCACGCCCAGACGCTGCGCCGACGCCATCACACCGGCGACGACTTTGTATTCCACCAGCTTGTTAGGACGCAGATGCACTTCTGGCTGGTCTGCTTGCGCAGCAACGTTGCTCAGCTTGGCTTCCAGCGTATTACGATCAGGTACGACCTGATTGTCCCACAAGATAGTGCCATCAAAATCGACATCGATCGTGACGACCACTGGTTCGGTTGTCGGTGGCGGCGGGGTGCCGACCGGCATGTTCAGGTTCACCGAGTGGTTTTGCTTAGGAATCGTGATGATCAACATGATAATCAGCACCAGCATCACGTCGATGAGGGGCGTCATGTTCAGTTCCATCATTGGTTCCGGATCCGCGCCTGCTGCGCTTCCCGAACCGACATTCATACTCATAGTGTTTCCTTTAAGAAGTCCAACGAAGCACCGGGCGAAACTGCCGCCCGGTAAGCTTCCGGCAGTGGCATCCCCCTGTTGCAGGGACGCCGCTGCCAGCCGCTATCAGCCCTTGTCAGGTGGTTCGGTGATGAAGCCGACCTTCTGGATCCCGGCACGTTGGGTCGTGTAAATAACCCGGCCGATCGATTCGTAGCGTGTTTCTTGGTCGCCACGAACGTGTACTTCCGGCTGCGGTACTTTCACTGCTTCAACTTTAAGATAATCGAACAGTTCGTTCGTGTCTTTCAGTCTGGTCTGGCCCAGGTAAATCTCGCCATCCTTGTTAACAACGATATTAACGTTCTCTGGCTTGGTTTGCAGGGCTTGATTGGCCTCAATCGGCAGATCGATTTTCTGCAGCTTGAGGACAACTGGACTCGTAATCAAGAAAATGATCAGCAAAACCAACATGATGTCGACGAGCGGCGTCGTGTTGATTTCTGACATTACTTGATCTTCATCTCCGCTGTCGGAGCCGACGGACATCGACATGATTCTTATCCGATCTTTTTAGCGCCGGCAGCACGGCCAGCTTCGCTGGTCGACATGGCGCCGGAGATCAGTACCGAGTGAACGTCGGCGCTGAACGAGCGGATGTCTTCCATTGCGGATTTGTTACGACGCACCAGCCAGTTGTAACCCAGAACGGCAGGAACGGCGACCAGCAGACCGAATGCGGTCATGATCAGTGCTTCACCAACTGGGCCAGCCACTTTATCGATCGATGCGTTACCGGTCATGCCGATAGCGGTCAGCGCGCCGTAAATACCCCAGACGGTACCGAACAGACCGATAAACGGTGCGGTCGAACCAACGGTTGCCAGGAACGACAGGCCATCTTGCAGACGCGATTGGACTTTGTCCGAAGCGCGCTGGATCGACATCGTCACCCAGGTCGACAGATCGATTTGTTCCAGCAGGGCGCCGTCATGGTGCGCGGTTGCCTTGGTGCCCGATTCAGCGATAAAGCGGAATGGCGAGCCTTCGCTCAAGGTTGCCGAACCAGCAGCGATCGAAGGAGCTTTCCAGAATTTGGAAGCGGCTTCTTTGGCTTGCTTGAAGATCTTCATTTGATCCAGCAGCTTGGTGATGATGATGTACCAGCTGCCGATCGACATGATGGACAGGATGATCAGGGTAGCGCGTGGCACGAAGCCGCCGTCCCAGACTGCGGACAGGCCGAACGGGTTGTGCACTTCTTCGGTTTTGGCTGGAGCTGCTGCGTCTGCTGCTGGAGCGGCGGCATCTGCGGCAACTGGTGCTGGTGCAGGTGCAGCGTCTGCCGCAGGAGCCGAGGCGGCAGCCGATGCTGGCGCGTCAGCGAATGCCGGAGCTGCTACCAGAGCGGTAGTAGCGGTGACGGACAACAGAACCGCGGCAAAAAATGCGGACAAACGGGTATTCTTAAACATGCTTCCTCCAAAATTAAAAATAACAGATCGCTGAACGTAATGACAACGAAATCATGGTGTGAGACAGGGGATAACTGTCTCGGGTGTTAATCCAGCGACCAAACGTATTGCATTTGCTGCCAGCCTTGTTCCGGCTTGCCGTCAACTGTTGCCGGCTTAAATGTACAGCGGCTGATACCTTGCACCGCAGCTTTGTCCAGGTCTCTGAAGCCGCTGGACTTCACGATCTTCGAATCAGCGACCTTGCCGTCCACACCGATCAGGAACGACAGTGTCACCACACCGGTTTCCTCGTTGCGCTGCGACGACTTTGGATAAGCCGGTTTTTCGCAGACACTGAAGTCAACCACGGCCGGTGTACGCACCGATTTGGCTGGTCCAGGAGTTGGCGCAGGCTGTGCAGGCGGCGCTGGCGGTGCCAATACATTCGTGGCTGGCTTCACGGCAGTCGTATTTGCAATCACGTTCTGCTGTGGTGGCGGCTGCTGCACGTTCACCTCGACTGGCGGAATGAATGGCGGCGGTGGCGCTTTCATTTCTGGCGGCGGTGGTGGCGGTGGAAGATCCTTCGGTGGAGGCGGTTTGACTTCCTCGATAATCTTGGTTTCAACAGGTTCCATCATTTTGGTGACCAACCGCTTGCCCAAGCCCGTCGCGATCCCGTAAGCCGCGAGAACGTGCAGCAGGACAACGACGGTTATGCCTGTGTAGTTCTTGGGACTTTTCTCGTTCGAAAAATTCATGCCTGCTTTCTCCAAATACCATCTCTTGTCTTGCAACTGAACCCCAAAATGACGACACAAAGCTCCAGCCGTATCCGGGACGTCGCCGAATTATACATACGAATTCTTTATTTTACACAGATTTTTAACGCCTAAAACCGGTTAAATTTTTGGCGCTTTTGCGCCCTGAAAACGTACTTGCTTATGTCATCTTTGCACGCTTTCGGACATAAAAAAAGGCGGTCTTATCGGTTTTTTACAGCCGTTTTGGGTGACCACTGCTAAGTTCTCCGATGTGCCCATATGGCGGAATTATATTTCGTGATAATCAATATGGAAACCGCTAAATTTGGAGAAAAATATTTCCCATGGGTAATATTTTGCCTCTGAACCAGACCACTTAGCCAAGGGTGCGCACCAATCGGGTGCGAAAGGAACTTCACCCAGGTCAAAAAAGACGCTTCCGGCGGCCGTTTCGACGTCGCCAGGCCATACGGAATTCCTATGGTGGCATAGGATGCGCTTATATTCTTGCTAAAATTGATATCAAGAAGATCACTTATGGCCGTGCCGGCGCATCGTCGCGCCGGTTGCGCTTCTCGCGCCGGCAATTCAGGGTGCCCAGGACGACGCCTTGCGGATCGACCGTATCGAGGTGCACATCGAAGCCCCACAGCCGAGCCACGTGCTTGAGCACTTCGGCTGCCTGCTGGTTCAGCGGGCGGCGCTGGAATTGCGTGTGGCGCAGGGTTAATGCGCGGTCGTCGCGCGTATTGACGGACCAGACCTGGATATTCGGCTCGCGGTTGCCCAGGTTGTACTGCTCTGCCAGCTGCTGGCGCACGTAGCGGTAGCCGGCATCGTCGTGGATGGCCGAAATGGCCAGTTTTTCATTCTTGTCGTCGTCGAGGACGGCAAAGAAATGGAATTCGCGGATCAGTCGCGGCGACAGATACTGGGCGATGAAGCTTTCATCCTTGAAATTGCGCATGGCAAAGTCCAGGCTCTTGCGCCAGTCGCTGCCGGCAATGTCGGGGAACCAGGCGCGGTCTTCGTCCGTCGGATGCTCGCAGATGCGGCGGATGTCGCTCATCATGGCAAAACCCAGCGCATATGGGTTGATGCCGCTGTAATACGGACTGTCGATGGGCGGCTGGTAGACCACGTTGGTATGGCTTTTCAGAAATTCCATCATGAAGCCGTCGCCCACCACGCCTTCGTCATACAGCTGGTTCAATATCGTGTAGTGCCAGAAGGTGGCCCAGCCCTCGTTCATGACCTGGGTTTGCCGCTGCGGATAGAAATACTGGGAAATCTTGCGCACGATGCGCACCATCTCGCGCTGCCACGGTTCGAGCAGCGGCGCGTACTTCTCTATAAAGTACAGCAGGTTTTCCTCGGCTTCGGGCGGAAAGCGGGGGGCGGCCTTGCGCTGCTCATCCTCGTCTTCGTCCTCCTCGCGCCGGGGCAGGGTACGCCACAGCTGGTTGATCTGCGACTGCACATAGGCTTCGCGCTCTTTCTGGCGCGCATATTCCTTCTCCATCGACAGTTTCGCCGGGCGCTTGTAGCGGTCCACGCCATAGTTCTGGATGGCGTGGCACGAGTCGAGCAGCAATTCCACCGCATCGACGCCATGGCGCTGCTCGCATTCGGCGATGTAATTCTTGGCAAACACCATATAGTCGATGATGGCGTCCGCATCCGTCCAGGCGCGGAACAGATAGTTGCCTTTGAAGAAAGAATTGTGGCCATAGGCCGCATGCGCGATCACCAGCGACTGCATGGTCAGGCTGTTTTCCTCCATTAAATAGGCGATGCACGGGTTCGAGTTGATGACGATCTCGTAGGCCAGGCCCATCTGGCCCCGCTTGTAGCTTTTCTCGGTGGAAAGAAAATGTTTGCCAAACGACCAGTGGTTGTACGAGACAGGCATGCCGACCGAGGTGTAGGCATCCATCATCTGCTCGGCCGTGATGATTTCCAGCTGGTTCGGATAGGTGTCCAGGCCGAACTGTTTCGCCACTCTGCGGATTTCCTCGTGGATTTGCTCGATCAGTTCGAACGTCCATTCCGACTGCTCGGGCAGGGCGTTCGGGTGGCGCAGGCGCACGAACGGTTCGCCCGGAGTGTTGCTGGCGCGGTCAAAGGCTGCACTCATCATTTCACCTGTTTTTTGAACAGTTCGCGGAAGACCGGGTAGATATCGGCCGGCGTGACGATCTTTTGCATGGCGAAATGGGCGTGATGGTCGAGCACGCCCGCATATTGCTCCCACAGGTTTTGCTGCGGGCCGTCGGTGATCTCGACATAGGTGTAGTACTGCACCTTGGGCAGGATGGTGTTGATCAGCAACTGGCGGCACAGCACGGAATCGTTGTCCCAGTTATCGCCATCGGACGCCTGCGCCACATAGCTGTTCCATTGCCCGGCGCCATAGCGTTCGTCGATGATGCTATTAAGCAAGTGCAGGGCGGACGACACCACGGTGCCGCCCGACTCGCGCGAATTGAAGAATTCATGCTCGTCCACTTCCGCCGCCGCCGTATGGTGGCGGATGAAGACGACCTCGATCTTGTCGTAGGCGCGCTTGAGGAACAGATACAAGAGGATGAAGAAGCGCTTGGCCGTGTCCTTGCGCGATTCGTCCATGGAACCGGAGACGTCCATGATGCAGAACATGACGGCTTGCGTCATCGGCTTGGGCACCTTGATGCGGTTGCTGTAGCGCAAGTCGAATGGATCGATGAAGGGGATGGCTAGCAGGCGCGTGTGCAGGTGGTGGATCAGGCGGCGCAGCTCCACCACCAGCGGGTCGCTGTCGGGTGCGCCTTCGTGCAGCAGTTCGGCCAGGTCTTCCTCGGCCTGCGCCAGCTGCTTGCGGGCGCCGCCGCCGACGGCGATGCGCCGGCCCAGCGCGCCGCGCAGGGAACGCAGCACATGGATGTTCGATGGCGTGCCCGACATATTGTAGCCGGCGCGCTGGTTCTTGAATTCCGTGGTGGCCGTCAGCTGGGTTTTCACCATGTGCGGCAATTCCAGGTCCTCGAAGAAATAATTCATGAATTCTTCGCGCGACAATTCGAAGATGAAGTCGTCTTCCGTCGTCTCGTCGCTATTGCCCGCCTTGCCCCGCCCGCCGCCACCGCCGCCTTTCGGCCGGGCGATCTGGTCGCCTTTCAGGTATTCCTTGTTGCCGGGATTAACCACTTCCCATACGCCGCCATGCGCGTGGCCGAACGACGGTTCGCCCACGTCCTTGACGGGGATGCTGACCTTTTCGCCATTCTCGACGTCCGTGATCGAGCGCCCCTTGATGGCGCGCCCCACGGCATCCTTGATCTGGCCCTTGTAGCGCCGCAGGAAACGCTCGCGGTTGACGGCGGATTTATTCTTGCTTTGCAAGCGCCTGTCGATGAGGTATGTCAAAGGGTGCCTCCTTGCCTCTCGTCTTGCGCGCCCCGCCAGTCGCCGGGCGGGCGCGCGCCTCCGCTGTCCGCGCTATGACGACTTGCGCACGCGCAAGTACCATTCGCATAACAGGCGTACCTGCTTGGCCGTATAGCCTTTTTCCACCATGCGTGCCACGAAGTCGGCGTGCTTGTTGGCATCGTCGGCGCTGGCCTTGGCATTGAAGGAAATCACGGGCAGCAATTCCTCCGTATTCGAGAACATTTTCTTTTCGATCACGGTGCGGAACTTTTCATAGCTGGTCCAGGCGGGATTCTTGCCGCCGTTCGAGGCCCGCGCGCGCAGCCCGAAGTTCACGATTTCATTGCGGAAATCCTTGGGATTGGAAATGCCCGCCGGTTTCTCGATCTTTTCCAGTTCATTGTTCAGCGATTCGCGATCAAAACTTTCGCCCGTGTCCGGATCGCGGTATTCCTGGTCCTGTATCCAGAAATCGGCAAACGTCACGTAGCGGTCGAAAATGTTCTGGCCGTATTCCGAATAGCTTTCCAGGTACGCCGTCTGGATCTCCTTGCCGATGAATTCCACATAGCGCTGCGCCAGGTGCTCTTTAATATAGGAGAAGTAGCGCTGTTCGAGTTCCGGCGCGAACTGCTCGCGCTCGACCTGCTGTTCCAGTACATATAGTAGATGCACGGGATTGGCGGCCACTTCGGAATTGTCAAAGTTGAACACCTTCGACAGGATCTTGAAGGCAAAGCGCGTCGACAGACCGTTCATGCCCTCGTCCACGCCCGCGTAATCGACGTATTCGTGCATGGATTTGGCTTTCGGGTCCGTATCCTTGAGGTTTTCGCCATCGTAGACGAGCATCTTCGAGAAAATGCTGGAGTTTTCCGGGTCTTTCAGGCGTGACAGGATGGCGAACTGCGCCATCATGCGCAGGGTGCCGGGCGCGCACGGGGCCTTGACCAGCGAGGAATTGGCCACCAGCTTGTCGTAGATCTTGATTTCGTCGGTCACGCGCAGGCAGTACGGCACCTTGACGATATAGATACGGTCAAGGAAAGCCTCGTTGTTGCGGTTGTTTTTAAACGTCTTCCATTCCGACTCGTTCGAGTGGGCCAGGATGATGCCGTCGAACGGAATCGCGCCAAAACCTTCCGTGCCCTTGTAATTGCCTTCCTGCGTGGCCGTCAGCAGCGGATGCAGCACCTTGATCGGTGCCTTGAACATTTCCACGAATTCCATCAAGCCCTGGTTGGCCAGGCACAGGCCGCCCGAATAGCTGTAGGCATCCGGGTCGTCCTGCGCATAGTCTTCCAGCTTGCGGATGTCGACCTTGCCCACCAGCGAGGAAATATCCTGGTTGTTTTCATCGCCCGGTTCCGTTTTCGAGATGGCGATCTGTTTCAGCACGGACGGATAGCGCTTGACGACGCGGAACTGGTTGATGTCGCCATTGTATTCATGCAGGCGCTTCACGGCCCACGGGCTGGGGATGTTGCGCAGGTAGCGGCGCGGGATACCGTAATCCTCTTCCAGGATGGTGCCGTCTTCTTGCTCGTTGAACAGGCCCAGCGGCGATTCGTTGACGGGCGAGCCTTTCAGACAATAGAAGGGCACGTGTTCCATCAGCGACTTGAGTTTTTCCGCAATCGACGACTTGCCGCCACCGACAGGCCCCAGCAGATACAGGATCTGCTTGCGTTCTTCCAGCCCTTGCGCGGCGTGGCGGAAATACGAGACGACTTGCTCGATGACTTCCTCGGTGCCGTAGAACTCGCGGAAGGCGGGATAGATCTTGATGACCTTGTTGGCGAAGATGCGCGACAGGCGCGTGTCGTTGCGCGTGTCGACCAGCTGCGGCTCGCCGATGGCGGCCAGCATGCGTTCGGGCGCGCTGGCATACGTCAGCTTGTCCTTCTTGCACAGGGCCAGGTATTCGGTGAGCGACATTTCTTCTTCGCGGGTGCGCTCGTAGCGTGCTGCATAGTTATCAAAAATGGTCATGTCAATGTCCTTTAATGTAAACCTGAACTGCCAGTCACCATGGCCGCCCGCCTGGCACTCGCCTGGGCTTGCCGTCTGAACTTTTCCTGTACCCCGTACCGATTTTTATTGTTGTTTCAAGCCCGGCTGTCTTTGCGAGTCCGGATTGCCCGGACCAAAAAACTGGCGCTTGATGCCGTACGCTGACGTGGCCAGCCGGCTTTTTTTCACTGTTGATAGCGCTTGTTGCACCTGCTATTACCCTATGAAATTTATTATTGCTCTAAAGGATAAGGAAGTCAAAAGATATGTCGGCATATCCTTAATACTTGTTTGTAAATTGTTGATTTAATTGAATAAATCATCAAATTTTTCATCGATTGCGATGAACCTTTTTGTACCTTTTTAACCATCATACGACAATTCGCCAGCGCGTGCCGGTGCCGGCCATGGCGCTGCTGTCGCCGGCGCCCCGGCGGCCGCTCGCCGGTGCGGCCGGCCATCTTGCGCTAAGATGCCTGCATGTTTGATGGCCCTGCGCGCCGCGCGTGCGCGTGCGCGAGCCAGCATTGTTATTGTCACCCTATGAGGAACCCCCATGATGAACCCCCAATTGCGCGCGATCGTCCGCGGCATGCCGAAGGCCGAACTGCATATCCATATCGAAGGCTCGCTGGAGCCAGAACTGATTTTCGCACTGGCCGAGCGCAATGGCGTGCCGCTGGGCTATGAATCGGTAGAACACTTGCGCAGCGCCTATGCTTTTACGGATTTACAGTCTTTTCTCGACATTTATTACGCTGGCGCAAGCGTGCTTTTGAAAGAGCAGGATTTCTATGACATGACGCAAGCTTACCTGCGCCGCGCCGAAGCCGATAACGTGCTGCACACGGAAATCTTCTTCGACCCGCAAACGCACACGGCGCGCGGCGTGGCCATCGCCGATGTGATCAACGGCATCCATCGCGCCTGCCAGGACAGCCCCGTCAGCGCGGCCCTGATTCTGTGTTTCCTGCGTCACCTGAGCGAGGAAGAAGCGTTCGAGACCCTGGAAGACGCGCTGCCGCACCGCGACAAATTCATCGGCATCGGCCTCGATTCCTCGGAAGTGGGCAACCCGCCCGAGAAATTTTTGCGCGTGTTTGCCCGTTGCCGCGAGCTGGGTCTGCACCTGGTGGCCCACGCGGGCGAGGAAGGTCCGCCAGCCTACATCCGCACGGCGCTCGACGACTTAAAAGTCGAACGCATCGACCATGGCGTGCGCTGCCTGGAAGACGCGGAACTGACGGCCCGCCTGGCGCGCGAACAGATCGCGCTGACTGTCTGCCCCTTGTCGAACACCAAGCTGCGCGTATTCGACCAGATGCATGACCATAACCTGGTGCAATTGCTCGACGCCGGCCTGCTCGTGACGGTCAATTCCGACGACCCCGCGTATTTCGGCGGCTACATGAACGACAATTTCGACGCCATCTTCGACGCGCTGCCACTGGGCCTGTCCCACGCGCAGCGCCTGGCGCGCAACGGTTTTATTGCCGCCTTCCTGCCGCAGGCGCAAAAAGACGCCTTCCTCGCTACCGTCGATGCGTATTTCGCCCAGCACGCGGCCGCCCATGGCATCGCGCAGTAACCCTTAATAAAGACCCGCCGCCCATGTTCCGCCTCTCCCTGAAAATGACCGGCCGCGACTGGCGCGCCGGGCAACTGCGTTTCCTGCTCGTCGCGCTGATCGTGGCCGTGGCGGCCCTGTCGGCCGTGGGCTTCTTCGTCGACCGTTTGCGCGCGGGCCTGAACCGCGACGCGCATCAGTTGCTGGGGGCCGACCTGGTCATCAGCGCCGACCAGCCCGTCAATGCGGCCTGGCGTGCCGAAGCGCAACAGCGCGGCTTCATCCTGGCCGATACGGTGACCTTTCCCAGCATGGCGCAGGCGGGAGAGGGCGAGCAGTCGCTGTCGCAGCTGGCGTCCATCAAGGCCGTCTCACCGGGCTACCCGCAGCGCGGCAAGCTGAAAATCACCACCAACCCCAGCGAAGCGCAGGATGCCGTGGGACGGCCAACGGACCAGGTGCCGGCAGCGGGCACCCTGTGGGTCGATGCGGCGATTTTGTCCAGCCTGAACGCCAGACTGGGCGACACATTGAAACTGGGCGACAAGGCATTTACCGTCACGCAACTGATCGCCAGCGAGCCGGATCGCGGCGCCTCGTTCCTGAACTTCGCCCCCCGCGTGATGCTGCCCTTGAGCGACCTGGCCGCCACGGCGCTGGTGCAGAACGGCTCGCGTGTGTCGTACCGCTTGCTGCTGTCGGCACCGCCCGCCAAGGCGGCCGAGCTTGCGCAATATCAAGCCTGGCTGGAAAGCCAGATCAAGACGCAGGCCATCAAAGGCGTGCGCATCGAGTCGCTCGAATCGGGCAGTCCGCAGATGCAATCGACCCTGGACCGCGCCGACCGTTTTCTTTCCCTCGTCGGCTTGCTGTCGGCCATGCTGGCGGCCGTCGCCGTGGCGATGGCGGCGCGCCGCTTCATGCTGCGCCACTTGGATGCCTGCGCCATGCTGCGCTGCCTGGGCTTGACGCAAAACCAGGTCACGGCCATGTACGTGATCGAATTTTTACTGGTGGGCCTGGTGGGCAGCCTGATCGGCGTGATGGTGGGCTTCGGCGGCCACCTGGTGCTGCTGGAGCTGCTGGGCAAACTGGTGCAGAGCGACCTGCCGCCTGTCTCCCTGCTGCCCGCGCTGCAGGGCGTGGCCACCGGCATGCTGCTGTTGCTGGGCTTTGCCTTGCCGCCGATTTTGCAGTTGCGCAATGTTCCCCATAACCGCGTGATTCGCCGCGAGCAGGAGCCGCCGCAGGCGCTGGCCCTGGCCACCTACGGCCTGGGCATCGCCGCCTTCGTCGTACTGCTGCTGTGGCAGGCGGGCGACGTGAAACTGGCGCTGCTGACGGCGGCCGGTTTCCTCGGCGGCTTCGCCCTGTTCGGCCTGGCCGGCTGGCTCGGCATCAAATCGCTGAAAACCCTGCGCGGCGCCTTCAATCATCAGGGCTGGCGCTTTGCCGTCACGTCCTTGCAGCGCCGTCCGGGCGCCACCGTGATCCAGGTAGTGTCGCTGGCGCTGGGCCTGATGGCCTTGCTGCTGCTGACGGTGGTGCGCGGCGACTTGATGGTGGCCTGGCGCAACGCCACGCCGCCGGACGCGCCGAACCGCTTCATGATCAATATCCTGCCGGAGCAGAAAGAGCCGATCGCCGCGCGCCTGGCGCAGGCCGGCGTGGCCAATGCGCCTTTGTATCCGATGATACGCGGGCGCCTGGTGGCCGTGAATGGCAATGCCATCACGGAAACCACCTACGAGGATGACCGCGCCAAGGGCCTGGCCGACCGCGAATTCAACCTGTCGACGATGGCCACGATGCAGGAAGAAAACAAGCTCGTCGCGGGAAAATGGTTCGCCAATGCGCCCGGTGCACCGGCTGAGGCGTCGGTGGAAGAGGGTATCGCCAAGACATTGAAACTGAAACTGGGCGACAAGCTGCGCTTCGACATCGCCGGCCAGCCCGTGGAGGCGGCGATCACGAGTTTGCGCAAGCTGGAATGGGGTTCGATGCGCGTCAATTTCTTTGTCATCATCAACCCGGCCGCCATGGCGGACACGCCGCAGACGTGGATCACGGCGTTTCACCTGCCGCCCGCGCAGGCGGACCTGGGCAATGCCTTGCTGCGCGACTATCCGAACCTGACGGTAGTCGACGTGGGCGGCGTGCTGAAACAGATCCAGGGCGTGCTGGACCAGGTGGTCACGGCCGTCGAATTCCTCTTCGCGTTTACGCTGGCCTCGGGCTTGCTGGTACTGTATGCGGCGCTGATGGGTTCGCAGGACGAGCGCACGCGCGAAGCGGGCCTGCTGCGCGCGCTGGGCGCCACGCGGCGCCAGCTGGCGCAGGCACAGCTGATCGAATTTTCCCTCGTCGGCGCGCTGGCCGGCTTGCTGGCGGCCACGGGCGCGGCGGCCATGGGCTGGGCCCTGGCCACGTACCAGTTCAAGTTCGCCTGGAGCTTCGCACCGGGCGTGTGGGCCTTTGGCCTGCTGGCCGGCGCCCTGTGCGCGATCGCTGGCGGCTGGCTGGGTTTGCGTAACGTGCTCAAGCATCCGCCCCTGCAAACCTTGCGCGAAGGCTAAGTCGCCAACTACGCGCTGACGCCGTCGCCCGCGCCCGCGCGCAGAAATTGTGCGTAGGACATGACCGGCTGCCCCAGCTGGTGCGCCGGCACGTCGAACAGGGCCCAGAAATACGTCACGTCGCCCAGGCAGATGGTGGGCGCGGCGCAGTAGCGAAACCAGTTCTCGCCTATCTGCGCCGCGTACATGCCGTCGCTGTCGGCGTCGGAAAAGTACGGGATCACGCGCATTTCCAGCAGGGCCAGCAGCAGGGATTCCGGTGCGTCGCTGTCGCGCGCCATTTCATATTGCGTGTGCAGGCTGCGCTCGGTCTCGATGATCATCAGCCTGGCGCGGCCGTCGCGCGTGAAGAACAGGATGCCGCAGGGATTGGGAAAGATGTAGAACTCGACGAAGCCGTGGCGCTGGCACAGCTCCTGCACGACGGCGGCCATGGCTTCGTCTTGCAGGAAAGCATAGTCGTGCAGCATCAGCAGATCGCGCACGGTGTCCGATTGCTGCAGGAAGAATTCGCGCTGCAGGGCAACGATTTCCAGTTCCAGGATATCGAGCGCATCGTCGTCGCTCTTCTTGATGTAGCGGTCGATCAAGCCCCGGTTGAAGGCCGTCACGGCCACTTTTTCATCGGCCGCCCCTGTAAATAAAATCTTCTTGCACGGCAAGTCGCGCACGGCCTGGCAAAATTCCAGGCCATTCATCTGCGGCATCGAATAATCGATCACCAGCACGGAAGGCACGGCAAAGCGCTGCGCCTGGCCGCTGATGCGCCAGATGCGTTCGAGGTCGAGCGCCACGTTGCACTGGTCGGGCGGCAGGTTTTGCGTGTCGAAATTGACGTGTAGCGGTGTCTCGCCCGGCTGCGTACTCTGGCGCAGCCAGTGCAGCGCGCTGCTGGTGTCGTGGAAAGTCTTGCGCGCCAGGCCGGGATCGAGCTGGAATGCCAGGCTTTTCAGGAAGGAATCGCTGTCGTCGATCAATACGGTCAGGGTCGGATGGGTGTAGACGGGCAGTTGCATGCGTCACCTCGCGCGGTGGATGGATGGAAAACGGTTGTGCGTGGGCACGGGCAGGGGCTGGGGAAATTCCAGCACGAAGATGGCGTAGGCGCCTTCGCGCGCGACGCAGCGGATGCGCGCCTGCCAGGCTTGCATGATTTGCCGGCACAGGGCCAGGCCGATGCCGCTGCCGTTATGCGAGGGATACGAATAGAAGCGGTCGAAGATCAGCGGCAAGCGATTGGCCGCGATGCCGCAGCCCGTGTCGATGAACAGCAGGCGCGGCACGGGATGGGCGCCATCGATGATGATGCGCACGCGGCCCTTGCCGGCGCGGTGGATGCTTTTCAAGGCATTGCGCAGCAGGTTCAGCAGGATCACCACGCACAGTTCCGACTGGCCCGGAAACGTGAAATCGGCGCGCACCTCGACCTTGACGATCTCGCGCTGGGCCGTGCTGGTAAACGGGTAGCGGCGCAGCACGGCCGTCACGCTGTCGTGCATGGCCACCGCTTCGTTCGCTTCGAGCTTGTGGTTGACGGCGCTGGCGCTGAGCAGGAACAGATCGATCATGTGGTGCATATGGCGCACTTCGAACTGGATGCGCGCCAGCGCTTCCAGGTTGGCCGCGTCCGGCGGCTGGTCTTGCAGGTTTTGCTGCAGCCCGCGCTGCAGCCCGCGCACGTTTGCCTCGACGCTGACGAGGGGCGTGCGCAATTCGTGCGCCACGCTGCCCAGGCCGGCCGCCAGCCCGGCCAGTTTCTCCTGCGCGCCCACGTTGCGGCCCACCTTGACGACGGACAGCACGGCAATCGTGAACCAGTGCACGGGCAATTGCTGCAAGACGTCGCCGCTGAGCAAAAAGGCGGGATCAGCAAACACGGCAAACGCCAGGCAGGCCAGCAGGGTGCCGCTCAGGTAGGCCAGCACGGCGATGCGCGTATCGAAGTGAAACAGCACGACCAGCGCCACCAGCAGTGAATGCATCCACAGCGTCGAGGCGTGGTTCATCAGGAACATGTACGTGAAGAAAAACGGCAGTTCGAAGGTCAGCCCCAGGAACAGGTAGACGCTGAACCAGGTATTGCTGAAGCGGTCAGGCCACAGCGCGGGCAGGAACAGCAGGGCGGAGATGGTGCGCAGCAGCGGCGATTCGTATTCTTGCGGAAAGAAGTAATGCCACAGCGCGTAGTACAGGGGCATGCCCAGTGCACCGATGAGCGCCAGCGTCCGCACCTGCGCGCGTCGCACGGGTGTGTGTTCGATGGCGTCGTGGAAATGCAGGAAAGGCTGGAGCAGCTTGCCTTGCCACCGTTTTCCGGAAGGGGACTGCACGTGCATCATGATCAGGGGACGTGTTCGTTGAGGCGTGTCAATGCAACATGATCGGCGGGTTCCCTCTGTATCAGCAGGATATCGGCACAACTGTTGAGCTGTATCAAACGCTTGCCGGATGGCTCGCGCATGTTGGACGCGGTAGTTCCCCCCGCAACCAATCAGGAGTCCCTATGTCACACGCCCTTTCCCCTCTGTCGTCCCGCGCCATCCATGCCGAGCAACGGATGCCTGCCTTCGTTCGCGCACGCATGGATGAACATTACGTCGAGCGCGTCGAGAAGCTGCTCGGCGGCGAACACCTGCATGAATGGCAAGCTGTGCCGGCCGGTGCGGTCATGCTGGCAGGCAATGATTACCTGAACATCGCCGGCGAGGCGGCGCTGCTGGCGGCCCAGGCGCGCGTCTTGCAGGGCGGCGGTGCCATGCTGATGTCGTCCGTGTTCCTGCAGGAAGGCAGCCGCCAGCACCGGCTCGAACAAAAATTCGCGGACTATCTCGGCAGCGAAGCCTGCGTGCTGGCGCAGTCGGGCTGGGCCGCCAACGTGGGCTTGCTGCAAAGCCTGGCCGGACCCGGCATCCCCGTCTACCTCGACATGCAGGCGCACGCGTCGTTGTGGGAAGGCGTGCAATCGGCGCAAGCCCTGCCCGTGGCCTTCCTGCACAACGATGGCGCCCACCTGCAGCGCCAGCTCGACAAGCATGGTCCCGGCATCATCATCGTCGATGCGCTATACAGCACCAACGGCAGCGTGGCGCCGCTGCTGGACATGGTGGAAATTGCCGAACGCAGCGGCAGCATGCTGATCGTCGACGAGTCGCATTCGCTGGGCACGCACGGCCCGCAGGGCGCGGGCCTGGTGGCGGAGCTGGGCCTGGCCGGGCGCGTGCATTTCCGTACCGCGTCGCTGGCCAAGGCGTTTGCCGGGCGCGCGGGGCTGATCACCTGTTCGGCCCGCTTCAAGGGCTATTTCCTGTCCGCCTCGCGGCCCGCCATCTTCAGCTCTTGCCTGCTCGAACACGAGCTGGCCTGGTTCGATGCGGCGCTCGATTTCATCCGCGCCGCCGATGCCCGCCGCGCCGCCTTGCGCCGCCACAGCGTGCAGTTGCGCCAGGGGCTGGCTGAGCTTGGCTACAACGTCAGCGACGGCACCGAGCAAATCATCGCGCTGGAGGCGGGCAGCGAACCCGATACCTTGATCCTGCGCAAGGCGCTGGAGCGGCACGGCATCTACGGCGCCGTCTTCTGCGCGCCGGCCACGCCGAAGAACCGCTCGCTGGTGCGCCTGACCCTGAATGCGGGCTTGCGCGAGGACGAGTGCGCCAGAGTGCTGGCCGCCTGCGCCGCCATCCGCGACGAAACGGGTATGGCGCGCTGGCCGTCGACGCGGCGTTTGCGCAAGCTGGCGCTGGTGTAGGGAGCGGGCGTCAGCCGTTGCCGGGCTGCTTGCCGGCGATGCCGGCCAGTAGCAGGGACAGCGGTGCCAGCTGTTCCGGGCTGGCGCTGCCCAGCAATTCCTGGCCCAGCGCCTGCGCCGTCGCATCGGCGTGGATCAGCAGGGCTTGCCCCGCCTCGGTGATGACGGCATAGCCGACGCGGGCATCGCGCGCATCGGCCTGGCGCGCCACCAGGCCGATTTTTTCCAGCGGCATCAGCGAGCGCGTGATGCCGGACGCCGTCAGCGCCAGGCGCTCGGCCAGGTCGATGCGGCGCAGGCGCGCACCGGGTGCGCGCTGCAAGTGGTACAGCAATTGATAATCGCCAAAGCTCAGGCCGTGCAGATTGCCCAGGATGCTGTCGAAGCGGCGCACGATGAGCGCCTGGGCACGCGCCAGGCGCAGGCAGAAGTCCAGCGCGCTGGCGCCGTCTGGCGGCGGGGAAGTGTGATCGGTCATGGTTTTCTTTGTGTTGGCTGCGCAGTGCTTGAGTACGCAAGTGTAAAGCAATATTGCTCAATACAGTGGCTGCCCCTGTTCCAGCCACTGTGCGCGGTGCAGCGCCAGCAGGGCGTCGAGTTCGGCCTGCGCATCGAAGGCGGGGTCGCCCGATACCTTGACGCTGTCGATGATGTCGAAGCGGAAGGCTGCCGCCCCATCGCGCCGCCAATCCGCCTGCAAGCGGGCGTTGCGGTGCGTGCCCAGCGTGAGTTCGAAGCGGTGGCGGTTCAGCGCACCAGGGGCGTTGCGACTGCGTTCGAGCAAGGTGCATCCACTGGGCAGATGCTGCAGCGCGATGATGCCCAATGCTGGCGCTTGTTGCCGGTAAGCCGCTTTCAGGGCAGCTTGCTGTGTTTTATCCATGCTGCGATTTCCTCAAGGTTGGGTGATGTAATCGGTTGCCGCGATGCGCGCAATGTCAGTGAGCAGGGCGGCGGCGATGGCGGCGGCCAGCAGCAGGGCGCCGCCGGCGCAGAACAGTTCGCCCACGCTCAGGTGGCGCAGCAGTGCGCCCGTGGCCGCCGCCGACAGGGGCGCCAGGCCCAGGAAGATGCCCATGAACACGGCCATTGCCCGGCCCAGCATGGCGGGCGCCACGCGCCGCTGTATCCACGTAAAGATGGCCACCTGCACATAGCCGCCCAGCAGGCCGGTGACGGCCAGCAAGGCCGCGCCTTGCCAGGCGGTTGCGATTTGCCCCAGCGCCATCAACAGGATGGCGACAATGGCGTCGACCAGCAGCAGGGTGGCGCCGAAACGCTGGCGCAGCCAGGCGCCACCCAGGCTGGACGCCAGCATGCCGGCCAGGGTGCCGGCGCCGTGCGCGCCCATCAGCAGTCCCAGCGCCGCGGCACCGTGCAGGCGTTCGCTGGCCAGCACGGGCAAGGCCACTTGCAGCGGACCCATGACGAAGAAGGCCACCACCGCCCAGTACGCATAGCAGCTGCGCAAGGGAAGGTCGCGCCACACCATGGCCAGGCCCGCCGCCATGTCGCGCCACATGCCCTGCGCCGCCACCACGGCCAGTGGCCGCAGCTTGACGTGGCGCAAGGTCCAGGCAGAAAACACAAATGTCAGCGCATCGATGGCAAAAGCGGCGGCCAGCGCCGCCATGGGGGTTTTCTGCGCGCCCTCGTGGGCGCCCAGCACCAGCGCCGCCAGCAGGGGGCCGGCCAGCAGCGACAACTGGCGTGCACCCATCTGCAAGCCATTGGCTTTTTGCAACAATTGCGTCGGCACGGCTTGCGGCAGGATGGCCGTGCCGGCCGGAATGCCGAAGGCGGCCGCGATGCCCAGCGCCAGCGCGGCCGCATACGCGAGCACCAGGCTGGCCTGGTCCAGCATCAGCAGCCCCGCCAGCGCCAGCAGGATGGCAGCGTTCGCATATTTGCTCAGCAGCAGCACGCGCCGGGGCGAGTAACGGTCGGCGACGGTGCCGCCCAGCAAGATGAGTACGGCGCGCGGTGCGCCCATCAGGGCCACGGCGATGCCCAGGCTGAGGCTATCGCCCGTCAGGCTCAGCACCAGCCACGGCAGGGCCAGCATGCTGAACTGGTCGCCCAGCATGGAAATGAGGCCGCCGCCCAGCAGCCAGCGGAAGTTGCTATTGCGCAGCAAAGGAGTGTCGATAGCGCTTGGCATGGTCGTCTTGTTCGTGGTTTAAAAATTGCATGGTAGTTGATATAAGCTTGAGTAGTCAAGTATATTGCCATTTATTGTGGCATGGCCAGCGGACGTTGCGTGGGCCGCCAGCGCTTGCGCTATCATGGCGGCCATGACTGATACCACTGCCCCCACCCTGTACGAGACCATCGGCGGCGCCCCTGTGCTGCGTGAAATGGTCGACCGTTTTTATGATCTGATGGAACTTGAGCCCGAGTTCGCCGGCATCCGCGTCATGCATCCGCCCTCGACGGACGGTTCGCGCGACAAGCTATATTTCTTCCTGACGGGCTGGATGGGCGGGCCGGACTTGTATATCGAGAAATTCGGCCACCCGCGCCTGCGCGCCCGTCACTTGCCTTACGCCATCGGCACCAGCGAGCGCGACCAGTGGCTGCGCGCCATGGCCTGGGCCATGGAAGACACGGGCATCGAAGAGTCCCTGCGCGTGCGCCTGATGGAATCGTTCTATCAGACGGCCGACTGGATGCGCAACAAACCTGACTGACACCCATGAGTCCAATCGAGTTTTACAGCCTGCTGGGCGCCGCCGCCGTCGCCATCGTCCTGTTGCTCTTGCTGTTGCTGCGCCCGCGTGGCGCGGCCGGCGATGGTGCCACCACCCTGGCGCTGGTGCAGCAGCATCAGCAGCAAAGCCTGGAACGCATCGACCGGGTCGAGCGCGAAGTGCGGCTGCAGCTGCAGGCGTCGGCGCAAGCGACGCGGCAAGACCTGGCGGCCGGCCTGGCGCAATTCCAGGCGGCAACCTTGCAACAGCTCGACAGCTTGCGCACGCAGATGCAGGCGCAGGGGAAAGTCGGGCGCGAGGAGCAGGCGCAAAGCCTGGCGCGTTTTGCCGAGAGCACGAATCAGACGTTGGCCCAACTGACCGAATCGAATGCGCAGCGCATGCTGGAAGTGCGCACCACCTTGGAAAACAAGATCCGCGACTTGCAGGCCGACAATGGCGCGCGCCTGGAAGAGATGCGCAAGACGGTCGATGAAAAACTGCATGCCACGCTGGAAACGCGTTTGAGTGCCTCGTTCCAGCAAGTGTCGGAGCGGCTGGAAAAAGTCCACCAGGGCCTCGGTGAAATGCAGCAGCTGGCGCTGGGCGTGGGTGATCTGAAGCGGGTGCTTACTAATGTGAAGACGCGCGGTACCTGGGGCGAAGTGCAGCTGGAAATGCTGCTGGAGCAGGTACTCACTGTCGACCAGTACGCGAAGAACGTGGAAACGCTGCCGGGCAGCGGCGCGCGTGTGGAATTCGCCCTGAAGTTGCCGGGCATGATCGATGGCGGTCCGCCCGTGTGGATGCCCATCGATGCGAAATTCCCCAAGGAACAGTACGAGCGCCTGGTCGACGCGGCCGAGCGGGCCGATGCGGACGGCGTGGCCGTCGCCGGCCGCGAGCTGGAACGGGCCGTGCGGGGCGAGGCGAAAACCATCGCCGAGAAATACCTGGCGCCGCCGCTGACCACCGACTTTGCCATCCTGTTCCTGCCCACGGAAGGCTTGTATGCGGAAGTGATGCGCCGGCCGGGACTGGCCGACGAATTGCAGCGCCTGCACCGGGTCAGCATCGCCGGACCGTCCACCCTGACGGCCTTGCTCAACAGCTTGCAGATGGGTTTCCGCACGCTGGCGCTGGAAAAACGCTCGTCGGAAGTGTGGCAGGTGCTGGGCGCCGTCAAGACAGAATTCGGCAAGTTCGGCGACGTGCTGTCGCAAACCCGGCTGACCCTGGAAAAGGCGGCGAAGAATATCGAAAGCGCGGAAGTGCGCAGCCGGCAGATGGCGCGCAAATTGAAATCCGTGGAAGCCTTGCCGGGCGAGGCGGCCGCCTTGCTGTTGGATAAGGCGGACGGTGAATAGCGCTGTCTTGTTCGTCGCGGCCGCCTGCTAAGTAATCCTCAGGAAATTATTGTGAATTTATGACGAACAGAACCGGATGCTATGCAAGGCGCCCGCTGCTAGCAGTGCGAGCACTGCTAGCAGCGGGCAAGCCTCGTCGGCCACCTTGCAGAGCGCCGGTTATGGAAGTCAGAAATCAC
>JAEAMG010000254.1_pt1 | contig 77336 bp, 61 predicted proteins | sample 8958741 | NCBI WGS metagenome assembly JAEAMG01 (sample SAMN16933256, study PRJNA681125) | bioreactor sludge metagenome | isolation source: anaerobic bioreactor treating anionic surfactant - SDBS | place: India: Bengaluru | collected 2019-02-28 | reverse complement strand
CCGCCATGCGAAACTCGCGCCCGACGCCGTCGAGCCGTTCCGTACATAACGGCACACTGCCAAAGGATGCATCATGAAACCTACCCTGATATTGCTCGCGCTCGCCTCTACCCTCGCCTTGACCGCTTGCCAGCGCGAAACGCCACCCGCGCCTACCGTCGTGCAAGTCGTTCCCGGCCCTGCCGGCGCGCCTGGTCCTGCCGGCGCTACCGGTGCCAAGGGCGCTGAAGCCCCTGCCGGCGCGACGGGTGCCACCGGCGCCACGGGCCAGACCGGCGACAGCGGCATGCAAGGCAACGATGGCGCCAAGGGCGACGCTGGCACTGCCGGCGATGCAGGCGCCAAAGGCGACACGGGCGCCAAGGGCAAGACGGGCGATACGGTGATCGTCGTTCCACCACGCTAATCCGAGCGACTCCGGACACCACAACGCCAACCCCTGCGGTTGGCGTTGTGCGTATGCGCTGTACCGCACAGTAACATCGGCCGCATCAGCCTATCCTGTCCCTATTCAATGGGAGATATCGCATGCTGACGATCATACTGATGGTGGCCCTGCTGGGCCTGCTTGCACTGTTCGCGCCCGGCCCCGTGCGCCGCGCCCTGCTTGCTCCGCGCCTGCTGGCCCTGTTCAAGCGCATCCTGCCAACGATGTCCGACACGGAACGCGACGCCCTCGAGGCAGGTACCACGTGGTGGGATGCCGACCTGTTTTCCGGCCGGCCCGACTGGACAAAACTGCTCGCGTATGGCCGCGCCACACTCACGGCCGAAGAGCGCCACTTTCTTGAGCATGACGTCGAGCGCCTGTGCGAATTGGTCAACGACTGGGAAACGCAGCAGCAACTCGACTTGCCACCGCAAGCCTGGGCCTACATGAAAAGCCAGGGTTTCCTCGGCATGATCATCCCGAAACAATATGGCGGCAAACAGTTCTCCGCCTACATGCATTCGCAGGTGGTCATGAAACTGTCGAGCCGCTGCTCGGCGCTGGCTGTCAGCGTGATGGTGCCCAATTCGCTGGGACCGGCCGAACTGCTGCTGCACTACGGCACCGACGCCCAGAAAGATTACTATCTGCCGCGATTGGCCGCCGGCACCGAGATTCCCTGCTTTGCCCTCACCAGTCCGTATGCGGGTTCCGACGCGGCCGCCATTCCCGACCTGGGCGTGGTGTGCATGGGCATGCATGAAGGGCGCGCCACCCTGGGTTTCCGCCTCAGCTGGAACAAGCGCTACATCACCCTGGCGCCCGTGGCGACCTTGCTGGGCCTGGCATTCCAGACCAGCGACCCCGAACATTTACTCTCCGACAACGATGCACCGGGCATCACCTGCGCCCTGATCCCCGCCAGTCACGACGGCGTGGTGATCGGCCGGCGCCATCACCCATTGAACGCCGCATTCCAGAACGGCCCCACGTCCGGCAACGATGTCTTCATCCCCATCGACTGGGTCATCGGCGGCCAGGCGCAAGTGGGTAAAGGATGGCGCATGCTGATGGAATGCCTGGCGGCGGGGCGCGCCATCTCTCTGCCCTCGTCCAGCGTGGGCATGGGCAAGATGGCCGTGCGCGGCACCGGCGCGTACGCGGCCGTGCGGCGCCAGTTCAACATGCCGATCGGCAAGTTCGAGGGGGTGCAGGAAGCGCTGGCACGCATGGGCGCCAACCTGTACCTGATGGACGCGGCGCGCACCCTGGCCGCGCACGCCGTCGACCTGGGCGAAAAGCCGGCCGTCATTTCCGCCATCGTCAAATACCACGTCACGGAACGGGGACGTGCGCTCGTCAATGACGGCATGGACATTCTCGGCGGCAAGGGCATCTGCGTGGGGCCGAACAATTTCCTCGCCAGCGCCTACCAGCAAATCCCCATCGCGATCACCGTCGAAGGCGCCAACATCCTCACGCGCAGCCTGATCATCTTCGGCCAGGGCGCCATCCGCGCGCACCCGTATGTACTCAGGGAAATGGCCGCCGTCAGCGAAAGCAACGGTCGCAAGGCCGTGCACGATTTTGACGCTGCCTTCTTCGGCCACGTAGGCTTTGTGCTGGGCAACCTGGCCAGAGGGCTGTGGTACGGACTGGGCGGCGCGCGCCTGGCGGCCGTGCCCGACGCCGGCGCGCCCGCACTGGCCCCCTACTACCGCGCGTTGACGCGGCTGTCGACGGCGTTTGCCGTCATGACGGATATGTCGATGTTCGTGCTCGGTGGCGAACTCAAGCGCCGCGAACGGCTGTCCGCGCGCCTGGGCGACGTGCTGGCGCAGCTGTACCTGGCTTCGTCCGTGCTGAAGCGCTACGAGGACGATGGCCGTTTGGCCGCCGACCTGCCCTATGTGCACTGGTCGCTGCAAGATGCGCTGGTCAAGGCGCAGCAGGGCTTGACGGGCGTGCTCGACAATTTCCCCGCGCGCGTGCTGGCCGTGCTGCTGCGCACCTTGCTGTTCCCGTTTGGCCTGCCCCATCGTCCGCCGTCCGACGAACTGGGCAGTGAAGTGGCGCTGGCCCTGCAAACGCCGGGCGCCGACCGCGAGCGCCTGCTGGCCGACGGCCATGTGGCCAGCGACGCGGCGGATCCCGTGGCTTGCGCCGAGCGGGCACTGGCCTTGCTGCCCGACGTGCTGCACATCGAAAAGCGCCTGAAAGATACGCCCGAAGGCGCGGCCCTGCGGCACCTGCCGCAAAGCCTGTCCGCCATGCAGCAATGGCTGGCTGCAGCCAAGGCGGCAGGCACCGTCAGCGGCCAGGATCACAATACCTTGCTGGAATACGCGCGCCTAGTCGATGGCTTGATCCAGGTCGACGATTTTCCACCGGCCGCGTCGCTCCCAGGCCGCGCCTTTGCATACGGCGCCGGCGGCAACAGTCCTGCGGGCGGCAGTCTCGCGGCATAGGCAGGACGCTCCTCACAGGGCCAGGCTCTCGGACGATACCGCCCAAGACCACCAGGCAGTGCCTGACCTTCAACAGTGCCAGCCCTCCGGTTGGCACTATCATTTTAACAACATGCTTTTCCTTGCCCGCGCCTGTCTCACGCAAGCCGATGAAGCTGCGCATAAAAACAGATAGTGATAGTTGCATTTATTGTTAGCAATTTTACCAATAATAGTGTTATCTTGGTTGCAACGCCCACACGCGTTACTACGCTTTTCCACTATTCCTTGATGGAGGTTCATGATGTCTGTCACGTTCAAATCCACGTTGGTTTCCACGCTTGCCCTGACCCTGGCCTTAAGCCTTAGCAGCACTGCCTCAGCCGATGCATTGACTGAAAATTTCGATGAGGGCCTTCCCGCTGGCTGGACCGTGAACAACCTGAGTTCGCCTGCAGGTTCGACCAGCTGGTTCCAGGGCAACCCAACGGTGTTCGACGCGCATCAAGGCGCAGCCAACTCCTATCTGGCAGCCAACTTCAATAATGGCAGTAGCGTGTCCGACATCAGCACCTGGCTGATCTTGCCCACCTCGACTTACCGCAATGGCGACACGCTGTCCTTCTTTACCCGCACGGAGGATATGTCGTTCTTTCCGGATAACCTGGAAGTGCGCTTCAGCAATGTCGGCGGTACCGATGTCGGCAACAGCGCCGGCAGCGTGGGCACCTTCTCGACGCTACTGCTGAGCGTAAACCCGAGCCTGGGCCTGTTCGGCTATCCGGAAACGTGGACGCAATACAGCGTTACCTTGAGCGGCTTGTCGAACGCGACCACTGGTGCCCTGGCCTTCCGCTACCTGGTGGGCGACGGCGGTCCGAATGGCAATAACTCGAACTTCATCGGCATCGACACCGTGAACATCACCTCCGCCGTGCCGGAACCCGGCACGTACATGATGCTGGGCATGGGCCTGGGCATGCTGGGCTTCCTGCGCATGCGCAAACGCAAGCAGCAGGCCTGAGTCACCAAGCAAGGATTTGCCAGCGGCAAGTCCTTGCAAGGCCAGCCTTGGCGTCCATGCCAGCGACGGCAGGGCCGGCGCCTTGCCTTTCGCCCTGATGGCCCAAGGGCACCCCTGCTGGAAGCCGGCGGGCGCAGGATGCCAATCCCTTGACCCAAGGCAAGGCAATCTGGCGCCAGCCCGCATAGAATGGCCGGCTTTGCCCCTCGCCCATGCGCCACGCTCCCGAACTTCTCCTGCCTGCCGGCTCACTGGCCAAGATGCATGCCGCCTTCGACTATGGCGCCGACGCCGTCTATGCGGGCCAGCCGCGCTACAGTTTGCGCGTGCGTAATAACGATTTTTCAACCTTGCAAGCCTTGCAAGAGGGAATTGATGGCGCGCATGCGCGCGGCAAGCAATTCTTTGTCGCCAGCAATATCTTCGCCCACAATGCCAAGCTGAAAACGTATTTGCGCGACATGGAACCGGTGATCGCCATGCGCCCGGACGCGCTGATCATGGCCGACCCCGGCCTGATCATGATGGTGCGCGACAAGTGGCCGGAGATTCCCGTGCACTTGTCGGTGCAGGCGAATGCCGTCAACTGGGCCGACGTGAAGTTCTGGCACCGCATGGGCCTGACGCGCGTGATTCTGTCGCGCGAACTGTCGCTCGACGAAATCGAGGAAATCCGCCAGCGCTGCCCGGAAATGGAGCTCGAGGTGTTCGTCCACGGCGCCCTGTGCATCGCCTATTCGGGCCGCTGTTTGCTCTCCGGCTACTTCAATCACCGCGACCCGAACCAGGGCACCTGCACCAATTCCTGCCGCTGGGCCTACAAGGTGAAAAATGCCTCGGAAGACGCCAGCGGTGACCTGGGCGGCATGCAGGTGGTGCCGCTGGAATTTCACCAGGCGCTGGCCGAGGCCGACAACAATGCGTTTTCCGCCCTGCACCAGCAGCCGCGCCACCCGCTGGCCGACCAGCCCTACTTTATCGAAGAAGCCCAGCGCCCGGGCCAGCTGATGCCTATTCTCGAAGACGAGCACGGCACTTACATCATGAATTCGAAGGACTTGCGCGCCGTCGAGCATATCGAGCGCCTGGTCAAGATCGGCGTCGATTCGCTCAAAGTCGAGGGCCGCACCAAGTCGCTGTACTACGCGGCGCGCACGGCGCAAGTCTACCGCCAGGCCATCGATGACGCCGTGGCGGGCCGTCCTTTCGATATCAGCCTGCTGGGGCAGCTGCAAGGCCTGGCCAACCGCGGCTACACGGACGGTTTTTACCAGCGCCATCACACGCAAACGCACCAGAACTACATGCGCGGCGCGTCCGAGGCGGACCGCAGCCAGTACGTGGGCGACGTGCTGGGCGTGACGGACGGCTGGGCCAGGGTGGAAGTGAAAAACCGCTTCGCCGTGGGCGACCGCATCGAGGCCCTGCATCCGGGCGGCAACCGCGATTTCACCATTGCCCGCATGCTCAGCGATGATGGCAAGGAGATCCAGGTCGCGCCCGGCAGCGGCCACTTCGTGCACATCGAACTCGACGGGGCGCTGGACAAGGCCTTGCTGGCACGCTATTTGTAACCGCCAGTCTGCTGCGCGGGGTGATGAGCCAGTATGCAAGTGTTTGATTTGACAAGTAAAAATCCGCACATCGCCGCTTAAACAATTTGTTTAAGCCTCAACATTGCTATACGATACGGCCACCCTGCGCCCGGGGCCGTTATCGGAACCCGGTGCGTCCCTGACACGTTCACCGGAATCCCCGATGCCACCTGCCACTACCGCCCTCATCACCAACGACGCCGTCGTCCTCGGCCTGCTCGCCATGACCCTGGGGGCCGTCTTCTGGACAGCCTCCCGCGCGGACGGCTTCTGGAAAAAGTTCTATACCTATATCCCGTCGCTGCTGATGTGCTACCTGATCCCGGCGCTGCTCAACACCTTCGGCATCATCGACGGCAACGCCTCCGGCCTGTACGCCGTGGCGCGCGACTATCTGCTGCCCAGCGCGCTGGTGCTGCTGTGCGTGGCCATCGATTTCGGCGGCATCATCCGCCTCGGCCCCAAGGCCATCATCATGTTTCTCACAGGAACGCTCGGCGTGATGCTGGGCGCCCTCGTCTCGTTCGAAGCCTTGCGTTTGATCCACCCGGAAACGGTGGCGGGCGACACCTGGCGCGGCATGACCACCGTCGCCGGTTCGTGGATAGGCGGCGGCGCCAACCAGGCGGCCATGAAGGAAGTGTTTGAAGTCGATGCCACGCTGTTCGGCCAGTTCGTCGCTGTCGACGTGCTGGTGGCCAACGTCTGGACGGCCGTGCTGCTGTTCCTGGCCGGCCGTGCGGGGGCCTTCGACCGCTGGACCGGCGCGGATTTATCCGCCATCAATGCGCTCAAGGACAGCATCGAAAGTTATCGGGCCCAGCACGCGCGCATCGCCACCCTGACCGACATCATGATCATCCTCGGCGTGGGCCTGGGCGTGACGGGCCTGTCGCACTTCCTGGCCGGCCCCATCATCAGCTGGATCGCCACCCTGCCGGCCGAGTGGCGCTTGCAGGATTACAGCCTGACATCGAACTTCTTCTGGATCGTCGTGCTCGCCACCACCTTCGGCCTGCTGCTGAGCTTTACCCGCGCGCGCAGCCTGGAAGGCGCGGGCGCCTCGACCATCGGCTCGGCCATGCTGTACGTGCTGGTGGCCACCATCGGCATGCACATGGACTTGAAAGCCCTGTTCGACAAGCCTTTCCTGTTCCTGCTGGGCCTGATCTGGATCGCCGTGCATGGCGGCCTGATGCTGCTCGTCGCCAAGCTGATACGCGCGCCCCTGTTCTTCATGGCCGTGGGATCGCAAGCGAACATCGGCGGCGCCGCCTCGGCCCCCGTCATCGCCAGCGCCTTCCACCCATCCCTGGCGCCCGTCGGCGTGCTGCTGGCCGTGCTCGGCTACGCGCTGGGCACCTATGGCGCCTACATCACAGGATTGATCTTGCGCAGCATGGCGGGGTGACGCTCCTGGCAGCACAATGACGACAACGCCAGCCTTCGGGCTGGCGTTGTCGTTTACCGCTCGCATCGTCCGCAGCGTCCTGAAAAATCCCCAAAATGTAGCAGAAACCCCTCAAAACCAAATTTCCGCACCATTTTTGTGCGAAATCTGCGATGATAGTTGCCCAAATAACCGATTACCTCCATGGAATTCTGATGAAATACGCATCTGCTCACGAGTATGTCCAGCATGTCGCCGCACGCAATCCAGGTCAACCCGAGTTTCTGCAAGCCGTCACCGAAGTCATGGAGAGCTTGTGGCCGTTCCTGGAACAGCACCCGAAATACGCGGAACAAGGCTTGCTGGAACGCTTGATCGAGCCGGAGCGCGTGGTGATGTTCCGCGTCTCGTGGGTCGATGACCATGGGCAAGTGCAAGTCAATCGCGGCTACCGCATCCAGCACAGCATGGCCATCGGGCCGTACAAGGGCGGCATCCGCTTCCATCCTTCCGTGACCCTGTCCGTGCTGAAATTCCTCGCCTTCGAACAGACGTTCAAGAATGCGCTGACCACGTTACCGATGGGCGGCGGCAAGGGCGGCGCCGATTTCGATCCGAAGGGCAAGAGCCCCGGCGAAGTGATGCGTTTCTGCCAGGCCTTCGTCAGCGAACTGTTCCGTCACGTGGGTTCGGACACGGACGTGCCGGCCGGCGACATCGGCGTGGGCGGGCGTGAAGTGGGCTACATGGCCGGCATGATGAAAAAACTCAGCAACCGCGCCGACTGCGTGTTCACGGGCAAGGGCGCCAGCTTTGGCGGCTCGCTGATGCGGCCGGAAGCGACGGGCTACGGCACCGTGTATTTTGCAGAGGAAATGCTGAAAACGCGGGGCCGCTCGTTCGAAGGCATGCGCGTCTCCGTGTCCGGTTCGGGCAACGTGGCGCAGTACGCGGTAGAAAAAGCCATGGCCATGGGCGCGAAAGTCATCACCGTCTCCGATTCCAGCGGCACCATCATCGATGAAGACGGTTTCACGCCGGAAAAGCTGGCCATCCTGATGGAGGTCAAAAACCATCTGTACGGCCGCGTCAGCGATTACGCCGAACGCACGGGCGTGCGCTTCGAAGCGGGCGTGTCGCCATGGCATGTGCCGGTCGACATCGCCCTGCCCTGCGCCACGCAAAATGAATTGAACATCGACGATGCGCGCACCTTGATCGCCAATGGCGTGCAATGCGTGGCCGAAGGCGCCAACATGCCCACCACCATCGAGGCAGCCAAGGCCTTCGAGGCGGCCGGCGTGCTGTATGCGCCGGGCAAGGCCAGCAATGCGGGCGGCGTGGCGACTTCCGGCCTGGAAATGAGCCAGAACGCGGCCCGCATTTCCTGGCCGCGCGAAGAAGTCGATGCGCGTTTGCTGCAGATCATGCAAGGCATCCATGCCGCGTGCAGGCAATACGGCACGCGTCCTGACGGCACCGTCAGCTATGTGGATGGCGCCAATATCGCCGGTTTTGTCAAAGTGGCCGATGCCATGCTGGCGCAAGGGGTGATTTAATCATCGGCCAACGATGTTGTCGGATTACGCCGCCTTGCGCCTAATCCGACCTACGCCGACCTACAACATTTCGGGCTTCATCAGGCTCTTGCGGCTGATCGTGCGGCCCGACACCATGAACTCGCCGTTGCCCCGGTAGTGCAGGGTTTCGGGCAGCTTGGGCGAGGTGGCCACGTGGGCTTTCACGCACTCGAAGATGAAGAAGCCGCCCTTCGGATTGCCCGCCACCTGCGCCAGCTTGCATTCGAAGTTGGCGTAGCACTCGGCGATCAGCGGTGCGCCCACCAGCTCGGCCGGCTGCGGCGTCAGGCCGAATGCGGTGAATTTGTCCGTGTCTTCGCCGCTGCAATTGCCGATGGCGACCACCTGATCGACCATGTCGGCCGTGGGCAGGTTGATCACGCATTCCATGCTGCGCTTGATCATTTCATAGCTGTGGTTCGCATCGGAAATGAAGCAGCCCAGCAACGATGGCGTAAATTCCATCAGCATGTGCCAGGCCATGGTCATGACGTCGCTCTCGCCCTTCCACGTTGAACTGACCAGCACCACCGGCCCCGGTTCGAGGAAGCGTCGGATATCGGCGACGGGATAATCTTCTTTGTGGTAATTTTTCATCTGGTCTCCAGGACGCGGTACGCCATAGCATAGCCCAACGGCGCCGCGCCGGGCGCGCGGCTGTCATCCGCGCCGCGATTTGTGCCGTTCATCGCAAATTTCTCCCCAATGGAGATGTTGCACAATAGAATACACTGATCAACTACTCAAGGAAACCGCCATGCGCCCTCTGTTCCTGTTGTCAGTCCTGTCCCTCGCCTGCCTCTCTACCCTCGCACATGCCGACGAGCAAACCCGCACGGTAGCCGCCTTCAACGCCATCGACATCCGCGGCCCCATCAGCATCGAAGTGGAATCGGGCAAGGAGCAAAGCCTGCTGCTGCGCGGCGACCAGAAATTCCTCAGCGGCGTGATCACGGAAGTGGTCGATGGCGAGCTGAAAATTTCCATGAAGGACAAGGACATCAAGAAGACCGAGGGCGACCCGCGCATCATCATCACCATGCCCACCTTGCGCAAGCTGATCGCGGAAGGCGCGGGCGAGAAGATCCTGACCAAGCTCAATGGCCCAAGAGTCGACATCAGCTACAAGGGCGCGGGCCGCCTGGCCGCCGATGGCCAGGTCGACTGGCTGCGCCTGAAGGCACAGGGCGTGGGCGAAGTCGATACGAAAGCCTTGCTGGCGAAAAACGTCGATGTGAATTTCGAAGGCATCGGCTCCGTCAAGGTGTATTCCTCGGGCGAACTGAACGCCGTGGTGCGCGGCATGGGCGAACTGACGTATTACGGCAAGCCGAAGATCGTGCACAAGTCGATCGCCGGCATCGGCAGCGTCAACGCAGCAAAATAAGATCCCCTGAAAAAAACAAGGCCATCAGGCCACTGGAGACCGCATGACCGCAATACCCGATACCCAAGACAACGCACCGCTGGTGCTGCGCGAAGAGCACGATGGCCTGGTCACCCTGCGCCTGAACCGCCCCCTGCAATTCAATGCCCTGTCGGAAGCCATGCTGGCGGCGCTGCAAGAAGCGTTCGATACCATCGCGCAGCAGCCGCACGTGCGCTGCGTGGTGCTGGCCGCCGAAGGCAAGGCCTTTTGCGCGGGCCACGACTTGCGCCAGATGCAGGCCACGCGCCAGCTTGACTATTATCAAACCCTGTTCGCGCAATGCTCGCGCGTGATGCAAGCCATCCAGGCCTTGCCCGTGCCCGTAATTGCCCGCGTGCACGGCATCGCCACGGCAGCCGGCTGCCAGTTAGTCGCCAGCTGCGACTTGGCCGTGGCGGGCGCGTCCGCCCGTTTTGCCGTCTCCGGCATCAACGTGGGCCTGTTCTGCGCCACGCCATCGGTGGCCCTGTCGCGCAATGTGTCGCCCAAACGTGCCTTCGACATGCTGGTGACGGGCCGCTTCATCGACGCCGATACGGCCGCCGACTGGGGCCTGGTCAATGAAACGGTGGCCGACACGGCGCTCGACGAGGCCGTGGCGCGGCTGGCGCAGCAAATCATGGCAAAAAGCCCGACAGCCATCCGCTATGGCAAGGCCATGTTCTACCGGCAGCGCCAGTTGCCGCTGGACGACGCGTATGCGTATGCGGGCGACATGATGGCGCGCAACATGATGGAAGAGGATGCAAACGAAGGTGTGAGCGCCTTCCTTGAAAAACGGACGCCCAGCTGGGCGCGGCCTTGAGTACCTGACCGAACCTACTGCGCGTCGGTATAGGCAGCCTGCGATGCTCACCGTACTTTAGTACGGTTGCGCTTCTCGGCTACCTCTCCCTTCCGCTCGCTACGGTTCTGTCAGGTACTCTGGACTTCCTAGTCTTAACGATTGTCCTTCATCTGCTGCTGGACGGAAAGACTCAAGGTACCGAGGTCTTCCTTGCCCAGCAGCGGCAGTTGCGCCAGCAGCTGCATCAGGGCCGAGCTGCCCGTCACGTCCAGTTCGGACGACTGCACCAGCACCGTGCCGGCGCCCGTGAAGTCGATCTGCTTTTCCTCGCCCGACAGGGTAAAACCCGTGAGTGCGCCGGCGGCCGAGGCCCAGCCCTGCACGTGGGCGTAATCGTAGTGATACGAAGGGCTGGGGCAATCGGCCCAGCCCAGCACGGCCTGCTCGTCCACGCGGCACGGCAATTCCAGGAAATGCACGGGGCCATTCGACGAGGCGATCACTTTACCGGTGCCTATCATCGTCAGGTAGCCGGGCAAGGTCGATTCCTGGCAAATCACATTCTTGGTAAAACCCAGCAGGTTTTTCGCGCGGATGGTCATGTTGGCGTTGTCCAGGTCGTAGCACGCCAGGTCGTTGCCGTTATCGCCCAGGATCAACTGGCCCTGGCCTTGCGCCACGACAAAGTGGTGCACATACTTGGGCGCATTGAAGGCATTGCGCACGATCAAGTCGAGCACACTGCTGCCCATGGCTTCGAAGCGCAGCTCGCCATAGAAGGCGATCATCTTGCCCTTGCGAATGAATATCTGTTCCTTGACGTCGATGACATACGAAAAACGGTTCAGGTTATCGTTCTTCGGCAAGGTATCGGGGTTGTAAATCGTCATGGCTTACCTTTCGCTCGCTTGGATGTAGACCGTGCCCTGGCCCGTGAACTTCACCTGGTAGGATTCGCCGGACGCCTGGCCGACGAAGGTTTTCCAGTTCAGGTCCGTGACGATGGTCGAGCTCAGCTGGCCCGTGTGGCCGATATATGCTTGCGGGTCGACAAACACGGGCACGTCCGACGTGACGGGCAAACCGATGGCATTGCCGTCCGACAAAATCGCCACTTCGCCCGTGCCTTGCAAGGTGGTGGTAAACAAACCCTGGCCCGAGGCCATGCCGCGCACCACGCCCTGGACGCCGCCCTGGTTGCCGAGGAACATGGTGCCGGCCGTCAGACGCGCATCGAAGGCCAGCAGGGAGTCGCTTTCCACATAGAACGTTTCGCCGCGCACGGGCACGATGGTAACGAACAGACCGCCCTGCGCATAAAACACGCTGCCCGTGCCGCGCGCCGACATCAGGGCATAACCCTCGCTCGTAACGGCGCGCATGGCCAGGCTTTGCACGCCCTGGCCGGCCAGGAAGGAGCGGCTGAACGCCACATCGCCCTGGTAAGACACCATGGCGCCCTTGCGGGCAAACACTTCTTCATTGCCGAGTTTGACCTCAAGCATCTTTTCATTGATCTGCTGATAGACAGGCATCGCGGGTCCTCGCTGACTTAACGTTCGGCGGGCTGGATGAACACCACGCCCTGGCCGGTGAATTTATGCTGGTACGATTCGCCCGAGCTCTGGCCGATCATGGTGCGCCAGTTGACATCAAAAACGAATTCCTGGCGGATATCGCCCTTGAAGCCGACGAAGGCGTCCGGGTCCACGCGCAGCGGGTGCGCGGGCGTCACTTCCAGCATGATCAGGTTGCCGCGCGAAATGACAGCCAGGTTGCCATGGCCTTCGACGGTGGTGGAAAACAGGCCCTGGCCCGAGCTGGCGCCGCGCAGGCCCGCAAAGCTGGTGCCCGTCTTCAGGCTGGTGTCGTAGGCCAGCAGGCTGCTGCTTTCGATGGTCAGCTTTTCGCCGGCCAGCGCCATGACGGTGATCTCGGCCGCATTCTGCGCGAAAAACACCGTGCCGCTGCCTGAAGCCTGCATCAGCTGCATGCCTTCGTTCGTCACCTTGCGCTTGAGCGCGCCGAAGATGCCCTCGCCGCCGAGCAAGGATTTTTCAAATTTGATGCTGCCCGTATAGGCGACCATGGCGCCGGCAATCGCCAGCACTTTTTCATCCTGCAGGCGCACTTCCAGCAGGCGGTCGGTATTGGTGCGGAAACTGGTCACGCGCGACTCCCCAAGAATGCCAGGGCACAAAGCCATGGCTATCCGACAAGATACCGATGGCTTTGCCGGCGCGCAAGCGCTATTCCTCCCGAACGGGGATGAGTGAATAAAAAAAAAGGCGTGCCCGGAGGCACGCCTTGCGTTCACGCAAAGAACGGCTTATTCAGCCAGCACCGGCCTGGCGCCGCGTGCGTTCTGGAACAGCGGCACGGGGTCATTGGTATTGACCTCGACCACCGTGACGCCCTGCACCACGCCGCCCACCTGGTAGCCGACGGCGCCCAGGTGGCGCTTGCCTTCGGCCAGGTTGGACCAGCTCAGTGAGACAGTCGCCGTGCCGCCCGTGTAGGCCGTGCCCGGCATCAGCGCCTTGAAGCCGCCATTCGACAGGCCAGGTGCCAGCACCCACGACGACAGGGTGTAGTCGGCCTGGCCGCCTTGCGGCGCGTAGCCGATCACGCACACCTTGTAGGTGCCAGCGGCGGGCAGGCGCAGTTCCACTTGCTCATTGGAACCTTCATTGCCGCTGCTGCCGACCAGCACATTGGCGGCGTTGTAGACCTCCATGTCCATGTCGGTATTTGCACCGCCCGTCGTTTCCGCGTCGTAGGTGGCAAAGCGCGCCGCCAGAGTGCCGGCCGGAATCACTACGCTGTGCACGTTCACGCCCGTGGCGCCGCCAGCCTTGCAGGCAGCCGATGCGGCAGCGCCGGTCACTGCCTGGCCGATCGTGCGCGCCTGGCGCACGGCTTCGACGAGACCCGACTTGACGCCCACCAGCGCGCCCGTGAAGCCCGTGCCCAGGGTCAGCACCTTGCTGCCTGTGGCCGCTTCGCTGCTGACCAGTGGAATGGCGGCCAGCGAGGTGCCGCGCGCCGTCAGCGGGCTGCGCACCGTGTGCGTGCCATCGCTCCAGCTCAGGGCGCCGTAAGTCCAGGTATTGGCCGGCGCCGTGGTGCGCGTCAGCTTGACCTGGTACTGCGCCCTGGCGCCCGGCGCCAGGCTCAGGCTGGTTGGCGTCACCGCCACCGTATAGCCGGGCAGGCTGGCCGAGACGTTATAGACGGCGCTGCTGGTGCCCACGTTGGTCACCGTGCGCGTCAATGTTTGCGTGCCCAGTACGTTGGCCGCCGTCAGTGACGCCAGATTCAGGTTGTAGGCGGCGATGCTGCCGATGGCCTGGCAGGTGGCGGCAGTGTAGACCTTCAGGTTCAGACCGCACAGGAAGCGCGCATAGTCGATTTCCGACACGTCGTACACGAGGCCCGGATCGGCCGCGCTGTTCGGCGCGATGTGGCCGGCGCCCTGGCCCCACGGCAGCTGGCCCGAGTTCTTCGCCGTGGCATCCCACGACACGGAACCGTTCAAGCCATCCGAATACGTGCTGAACGCCGTCGTCATCAGCGCCGACTTGATGGCCGCGGGCGACCAGCTCGGATGCTGCTGCTTGAGCAGCGCCGCCACGCCGGCCACGTGCGGGCTGGCCATCGAGGTGCCGGAATAGAAATCCCATTCGGCCGACGGCGCCACGCCACCGGCCGCCACGGCATCGCGCTGCGCCAGGGTCAGGTCGGCCGTCACGCCGGCCAGCACGTTGGTGCCGGGCGCCGAGAGATCCGGCTTCAGGATGTTCGCATTGGCCACGTTCGGCCCGCGCGAGGAACGGTCGCTGACGATGGGCGCCTGCACCGTGGTGTCGGGGATGGTATGGATTTCGCCCAATGCCGCCGTGCCGTCGGGCGTCACCGCCATGAAAGCCTTCAGCGCGTCGCCTTGCACCTGCGCCAGGTGCACGGTCGACAGCACATGCGCCTGGTTGATGATGGTGTTGACGCCACCGGCCACGTTGGCGATGATCACGCCCGCCGCGCCCGCCGTTTTGGCATTCGCGCTCTTGTTGACCAGCACGTTGCCGCCACGGTCGCACACGAGTATCTTGCCCGCCACTTTCGCCGGGTCCAGGTAGGCCGAGGTGGCATCGGCCACGCCGAAGCAGCGCAGCAGGTTGACATCCGTCGGCAACACGCCGGCCAGGCCCGCGTCGCGCGAGCGGATCAGCGGCAGCGCCGGCGTCTTCGCATTGCTCGATGCGCCTTCCAGCTTGCTGCCGTTGCTGAGGATGACGTTGGCCGCGTACAGGCGGTTGTGGGTGGAATTGGCCACCGTCGCCAGCCAGGGGCTGATGTGCGACACGGGCGCCGGCACGTCGGGTGCGGGCGTGGCCGGACCGGAATTGCCGCCCGACGTGGCGACGAATACGCCCGCCGCCGCCGCGCCGAGGAAGGCCACTTCCGTCGGCTCGTCGAAGGCGCCGCCGCCCGCGTTCGGACCGATGGAGAAGTTGATGACGTTGACGCCATCCTTGACCGCCTGATCGATGGCGGCCACGCTGTCGGCCGTGGCGCAGCCGTTGCGCCCCGTCGAGGCGGCCGTCCAGCACACTTTATAGGCGGCGATGCGGGCGCGCGGCGCCATGCCCGACGCCTTGCCCAGCGACACGCCGTTCGAGGTGGCCAGGGCGCCATTGTTGCCGCCTGCCGTGGACGCCGTATGCGTGCCATGGCCGCCGTGCCCCGTCGGGCCGGCGACGGAATCGCGCGGCGATAAAAATTCCGTCCAGTGCAGGGCCGATGTGGCGGCGCGGTAGTAGCGCGCACCGATCAGCTTGTTGTTGCAATTCTCGGCGGAAAATCCCTCGCCTGTCTGGCACGTGCCCTGCCAGCTGGCCGGTGGCGCGCCGTACACGACGTTGTTGCCATTGTGGCTGGGCACGCCGTTCTCGTCGAGGCGGTCGGCAAAGGCCGTGTTCTCTGGCCAGATGCCGCTGTCGACGATGCCGATGATGATGTCTTCACCCGCGTGCGCCTTGCCGCCCAGCTGCTCCCAGATACCGCCCGGCTTGTCCAGGCCCAGGAAGCTGGGCGTGTAGCTGGTGTCGAGTTGCAGGATGGAGTCGGCGCTGATGCTGGCCACGCCGCTGTTTTTCTTCAGGGCCCGCACTTCATCGTCCGTCAGCAAGGCAGAAAAGCCGTTGAAGACGACGCTGTACTGGTGCGTGATTTCCGCCGCACTGACGGTACCGGCCACGGCGGCCTGTTTGGTGTCGAGGTAGCTCAGGTAGGCCTGCACATCGGCGGCGCCCACGTTGATGCGAGTCCCCGGCGCCGGCTTGGTGGCGGCCAGGCCATTGACCTGGCCCGTGTAGGTGGCGGCCGGCTTGTCGACCAGCTGCACGATGTAGGAGCGGCGTTCCTGCGCCTGCGCCGCTTGCGCCAGGCTGGCGGCCAGCAGGAGGATACCGAGCGAGACGGGACGTAGTTTCATCTCATGCTCCTTGCACGGTGGAAGCTGCGAACTTGCCCGCGCGGCGGCGCGACAGCATGCCGATGGCGCCAAGGCCGGCCAGCATCAGCATGTAGGTCGACGGTTCCGGCACGGCGCTGATATTGATATTGTCGAGCGCGAACTGGCCCTGGTTAAAGGCGGGGAAATCGAGGGAATTGCTGCACGCGCCCGTCTCGTTGAAGATGCAGGCGTTGAAGGTCAGGCCCGTGAAGGCGTAGTTGCCAAAGCCGCTGAGCAGGGAAGCGCTTTGGAAATGGTAATTGCCATCGCTGCCCTGGCCCGGAAACGCCCACGAAGTGCTGATTACCTGGCCGTTGCTGAGGGTGCCGCTCAGCTGCAGCTGGCCCCACTGCATGTCGGGCAGGCCGGACACGGGCGCGATGAAGGCATAGTCGAAACCGGCCAGGGTGAATGCCTGGTGGTCGGCACGCGAGAAATTCACGCCGCCATCGTTGAGGATGGCCAGGTAGTTGCCGCTGGCGCCCTGCGGGCAGGCGGCGATATCGCACGACGATGCCACGCTGCCATCGAGGATGGCGCCCACGCCGCTGATGCCGCCGCCGGCCGCCGTGGTCGGGTCGGCCAGGAACAGCAGATTGTAGCTCGACGTATTGAGCGTCTGGCCGCTTTCATAGATATCGGGACGCAGCGTGTCGAAGCTCAGTACGCTGGCCATGGCCGGCGCCGAAGCCAGCACGGACAAGGTGGCCAGCGCGGCAAAAACGGTGGAGCGACCGCGGGTAGCGGGCGGATTGACGCTGGCGGGCGATACCCGCGCATGTGATAAACGTTTCATTCTATTCCCTTGTATGTTGTGGATAGATAGGTCGACAGGTCTGGCGCCCGCTTTCAGCTTTTTGACAAAAGTGTCAACAAATATAGCAAATCGCATAAAACAAATATCATATTTTTAATATCATTTATTTATTTTTTATCTAAGTCCACGAAACTTTGTTTTGTTTTATCTATGAAAGATTGAGCAATCTCAACGTTACATTTGAACCACAACTCATCACGCGATTGACGTGCGCGCCAACGGGCCGGCCCGACTTCAGATAAGCTCGAAAACCGCGCTTGCCGCGTCGTCCTCTGCGTCACATCGCGGTACACCTGTTCCATCCTGGAACAGTGCCTGGTCTGCCGGCGCTCCGTCAGACGCCCCCTGCGCCCCCAGTGCCGATGGCATGAAGCTTGCACAACAAGGGAATCGACCGTGCTCAGGGAGCCGCATCATGGAACACTATCAACTGGCCGGCAGCGGCCGCTCAGGCACGCGGCCGGCCTGGCGCAGCATCGTGTGCTGCGCGCTGGCGCTGGCTTTTTTCCTGCTGGCCGCCAGGCTGGACCTGGCCGAACGGCTGACGCGCGTCCTCTGGCGCCAGGAGCACTGGCAACTCGATGAATTGGCCCTGAGCCTGCTGCTGCTGGTGCTGGCACTGGCCGGCTTTGCCGTCTGGCGCGGACGCCAGGTGGCGCTGCTGCTGGCGCAAAACCGCGCGCTCACGCAGCGCCTGCTGCACGCGCAGGAAGAGGAACGCTGCGCGCTGGCGCGCGAGCTGCACGATGAAGTGGGTCAGGACTGCACGGCCATCCGCGCCGCCGCCAGCTACATCCTGCGCGCGCGCGATGGCGACCAGGCGAACGTGCAAGCCTGCGCCGCCAGCATCGCCCGCTCCGCGGAAGCGCTGCATGCGATGGTGCGCAGCATGCTGCACCGGCTGCGCCCGCCCGTGCTCGACAGCCTTGGCCTGGAAGCGGCCCTGCAGACGCTGTGCGACAGCTGGGCCCAGCAGCACGACATCGCCTGCCGTTTTACGCCGCACGCCATCCCCGCCGACCTCGACGACAGCATCGCCACGGCCATCTACCGCCTGGTGCAGGAAGGCTTGACGAATGTGGCGCGCCACGCGGGCGCCGACCAGGCCACCGTGGAATTGCGCGCCGATGCGCACGGCTTGCTGCACCTGGCCATCGAAGACAATGGCCGGGGCTTGTGCCAGGACAGGCAGCAGGATCCCGGCTTCGGCATGTTGGGTATGCGTGAAAGAGTCGCCGGCCTGCGCGGCCATATCCGCTGGATCAGTGCGCTGGGCAACGGCTTGCGCATCGAAGTGGCGCTGACAGCACGGTGCGCGGCATGAACGCCATACACAACGCCCTGCAGCCGATCCGCGTCATGCTGGTGGACGACCATCCGGTGGTGCGCACGGGCTACCGGCGCCTGCTGGAACAGGGCGGCGACATCGCCGTCGTAGCCGAGGCAGGCAATGGCGAAACGGCGTATGGCCTGTACCTGGAGCAGGCGCCCGACGTGTGTGTCACGGATCTGTCCATGCCCGGCATCGGCGGCCTGGAATTGCTGCGCAAGCTGCTCGCGCGCGACGCCGCTGCCCGCGTGCTGGTGTTTTCCATGCACGACACGCCGCAGCTGATCGCGCGCGCGTTTGACGGCGGCGCCTGCGGCTTCGTCAGCAAGCAGGCAGACCCGGAACACCTGGTCGCCGCCGTGCGCGCCGCCCACGCAGGCCGGCGCTACCTGGACCCGCACAGCGCGCCCGGCGTGCTGCAGGGCACGGCCAGCATGGAAGCGCAGCGCTTGAGCAGCCTGAGCCAGCGCGAATTCGAAATCTTCCGCCTGCTGGCCGAAGGCCGCAGCGCCGCCGACTGCGCCCGCCTGCTGCACGTGAGCAGCAAGACGGTGGCCAACCACCAGACGTGCATCAAGGAAAAGCTCGACGTGCCCGGCCCCGCCGCCCTCGTCCATCTTGCCCTGCGCAACGGCATCATCGAGCAGCGCCAGCTTTGACAGTTTAAAACGCGTAGCGCAAGCCCGCATTCACGCTGCGCGGCGCGCCAGCCGCATAGAAGGTCGCGTTGACCATCGGATACTCGCCGTTCACGGCGGGCAGCGGCCGGGCGGCGAAATTGCCGTTGGCGGCGAAAGCCGTGGCGCCCAGCTGGGCCGCCGTCGCATATTTCCGGTCGAACAAGTTATTCACCTGGGCAAATATGCTCAGCTGCGGCGTCAGCTGGACTTTGCCATTCAGTTCCACCACGGCATAGCCGCCGCTCTTGCCCGACCCCAGGTACGATGGCCCGCCCGCCTGGTGCGCATTGTTTTCATTGCCGCGCGCATACGCGCTCGACACGGCCGTCATGGCCAGCCCCACCGTCCAGTCGCGTCCGCCCTGGACATCCACGTGCGCCTTCACAATGTGGCTCGGCGTCAAAGGGATGCGGTTACCCGGCGTGATAACGATATTGCCTTCCAGGCCAGCTGCGTCCGCATCGCTGCTGCTGTTGGCGCTGCCGTTGACCACTTCCCGGCTTTGATACGTCGCCTGCAGCCACGTGTAGTTGACGCCGAAGTCCAGCGCGCCCGCCTTGCCACCCGCCGCCAGTTCCACGCCCTGGTGGCGCGTCTTGCCGAAATTCTTGAAGTAGCCAAATCCCGCCTGGTTGTCGGCCACGAACAGGATGTCGTCGTGGTTTTCCGCGCGAAACACGCCTGCACTCCAGTGGGCCACGTCGGCGAGTTTGCCGCGCACGCCCGCTTCCCACGTCTTCGTCACCACCTGTTTTAATGGCGGGTCGCCAGCCATGGCGTTGGGCAGGCGGCATGGGTTTTCCGGGTCGGCGCAACCGAGTTCGATGGCCGTCGGCGTGCGGCTGCCTTCGTTGTAACCGAGGTAGGCGCTCACGCCCTTCGCTGGCGCATAGGCCAGGCCAATGGCGGGATTGAAGCGGCTGAAACGGTGGTCGCCATCGAGCGAACCGCTGCCGCCGCCGGGCGTGATGGCGTCGCGGTTGCGCACCGTGCTGCGGTTGTAGCGGCCGGAAACGGTCAAGGTCAACGCTTGATTCAATGCAATACTGTCGCTCGCATACACGCTCCACGTGCGCATGCGCCCGCTCAAGTCGACCCGGTTATCGACGGGCGTGCCGTCGTCATCGATTTCCGTGCCGTCGGCAAAGAAGTCGACGGGCGTGATGCTGCGGTCCGGGTTCAGGTAGCCGAACTGGCTGGTCTGGCGGAAGGTAGCGTGGCTCGTGTCGTAGGCGGCGCCGGCCGTGACGGCATGGCGCGCGCCCGCCAGATCGGCCAGCACGGTGAACTGGCCGGAGAGCCCATAGTTTTCCTGCTGCGTATGGCTGCGGTTGATCATGCCATTGCATTTTTCGGCCGGCTCATCGTTCAGCAGCACGTTGCCAATGCAGCGCCACTTCGGAAACGGCGTATTGCCTGCATTCGCCCCGCTGGCGGGAAAGCCCGTGTAGCCGGCCGCCGCCAGGGCCGCCCGCTCGGCCGCGCCGGGCTGGTAGACGGACTGGTCGAGCGACTCGTCGTTCAGGTCACCGTTAAACGTGTGCGTGTCGATCTTGCGGTAGTAGACATTGCCGGACAAGAGCAAGGCCTCGCTGGCCTGGTGCTTGCCCGTCAGGTTCAGCAGGGTCGACCTGTTCTGCGTCAAGTCCGGCTTGGTGTAGACACTGCGGTAATCGCGCGCCAGCAGGCGCTGCTCCTGCAAGCCATTGCCCGTCAGCGCATTGTCCGCGTGAGCCACGGTGGCGGCAATGTCGGTGCGCGCATCGCTCCAGCCCAGCTTGCCAAACAGCTGGCGCACGTCGGACGGCGAGTCGTCACGCCAGCCGTCTTCCTTGAAGCGGTTGCCCGTCACATACCAGTGCCAGCCCTGCGCATTGCTGCCGCCATGCTCGAATTCGACGCCGCGCCGTTGATCAGAGCCCAGGCGCGCCTCGATGGCGGTGCCGGGATTGCTGCGCCCGTCCTTGGTCTGCAGGGCCAGCGCGCCGCCCAGCGTATTCAAGCCGAACAGGGGGTTCGAGCCGGGCATCAGGGTCAGCGATTCGATCGCCATGCGCGGGATCAAGTCCCAGCTGACGACGTCGCCAAACGGCTGGTTCAGGCGCATGCCGTCGAGATACACAGAGAGTCCTTGCGGCGTGCCCAGCAGTGGCGAAGCCGTATAGCCGCGATAGCTGACGTCGGGCTGGAACGGGTTGTTCTGCACTTCGTTCACAACCACGCTGCCCAGGTTGCGGCGCAAGAAGGCGGAAATGTCGAGCGCGCCGCTGCGCGCGATCTGCTGCGCGCTGGCCGTCTGCACGGGCGCGGCCAGGGAATCGCGCGGCTGCTCCACGGTGGGCAGCGGCATGCTGCCCGTGATGATGACGGTGGGCAAGTCGTACGCAAGCTCCAGGTTGGCAGGATTGGCAAGGTCGGCGGCCTGCGCCTGGCACAGCGCCATGGCGGCGGCGGCGAATAAAGTCAGTTTCATGCGGGTCCCCAGTTTTATCATGGTTTTTATTACTGTCCAGTATCGGGCAGCGGCCACCAATGGACTAGGGAAAAACTCCCGCCGTGCAGGGACCTAACGCTGCAAAGGCAGGTAGCTCTGCTTGAGCTGGCGCAAGACAAAGCTCGATTTGCTGTGGCGGATACCGGGAATTTTGTATAAACGCTCGCGCAGCAGGCGCTCATAATCGCGCGTGTCGCTCACCGCAATGCGCAGGTAGTAATCGTAGTCGCCGGAGACGAGAAACGCTTCCAGCACTTCCGGGATCATGGCCAGCGCGTGGCCGAATTCGAACAGGGCCTGGTCGGAATGGTCGTCCAGCGTGACTTGCACGATGACGGTGTCGGCCAGCCCCACCTTGGCCGCGTTGACGTTCACCGTGTAACCCTCGATGACGCCATCGTCTTCCATGCGCTTGATGCGCGCCCAGCATGGCGACGAGGTCAGGCCCACCTTGGCGCTCAGGTCGTGCAGGCTGATGCGGGCGTCCTGCTGCAGGGCCGTCAGGATGGCGAGGTCGAATTTATCCAGCTTCATTCTGTTCTTTCACTATTTTGCAGCAAATTTTGCTTAAATTAGCATTCTATACGAGAAAACCAGCAGCCTTTTCTGCCGTATCAGGCAGAAAATAAGGCCATGAAACCCGATCCCGCTCCCCTCCTCGCTCGCGCATCCCATAACGGTGCCAGCACCCTGATCGACACCCTGCTGGCGCTCGGTGTCGACACCGTCTTCGGCTATCCGGGCGGCGCCGTGCTGCCCCTGTACGACGCCCTGCACGCCCAGCCCCGCTTGCGCCACGTGCTGGTGCGCCACGAACAGGCGGCCGTGCACGCGGCCGAAGGCTATGCCCGCAGCACGGGCCGGCCCGGCGTCGTCTTCGTTACCTCCGGCCCCGGCATGAGCAACACCACCACGGGCTTGCTCGACGCCCTGTGCGATTCGATTCCCGTCATCTGCATCAGCGGCCAGGTGGCTAGCACCAGCATCGGCACGAACGCCTTCCAGGAATGCGACGCGCTGGGCATTTCGCGCCCCGTCACCAAGTGGAACCGGCAAATCCGCACGGCCGACGAAACGACAGCCGTGCTGCGCGAAGCCTACGCGCAGGCCACGCAGGGCCGGCCCGGCCCCGTGCTGATCGACTTTCCCAAGGACTTGCAGCTGGCGCAGGTCATCGAAACCGCGCCGCTGCCGCCCGCCGCTACCGTCGCCGCACCCCTGCCAGACAGTACTGACCTGGAACGCGCCGCCAGCCTGATCGCCGGTGCGCGCCAGCCCGTGTTCTATGGCGGTGGAGGTCTCATCAATTCCGGCCCGGAGGCCTGCGCCGCGTTTCAACAATTGGTGAAACTGGCGGCCGCGCCCTGCACTCTGACCCTGCTGGGCCTGGGCGCCTTTCCCGCTTCGCACCCGGCTTTCCTCGGCATGCTGGGCATGCACGGCACCCTGGAAGCGAACCTGGCCATGCACCATGCGGACCTGATCGTCTGCGTCGGCGCCCGCTTCGACGACCGGGTCACGGGCCGCCTCGACGCTTTTTGTCCCGGCGCGAAAATCATCCACATCGATATCGACCCGGCTTCCATCCATAAGGTGGTGCGCGCCGACGTGCCTCTGCGCGGCGATTGCGCCCCCGTGCTCACCGCTTTGCTGGCGCAGCTGCGCGGCCGCTTGCTGGCGGACCGCCAGCCGTGGTGGCAACGCATCGATGGCTGGCGCGCGCAAGACAGCCTGGCGTTCGACGACACGCCTGACGTGATCGCGCCGCAGGCGCTGATGCGCCGGCTGCAGGCGGCCCTGAACGGCCGCGACGCCATCGTCGCCACCGACGTGGGCCAGCACCAGATGTGGGCCGCGCAGCATATGCGCTTCGAACAGCCGCGCCGCTGGCTGACCTCGGGCGGCGCCGGCACCATGGGCTATGGCCTGCCGGCCGCCATCGGCGCGCAGGTCGCCCACCCTGAAAAATGCGTGGTGTGCGTCAGCGGCGACGCCTCGATTCTGATGAATATCCAGGAACTGGCTACCGCCGTGCAGCACCGCCTGCCCGTCAAGGTGGTGTTGTCGAACAATGGCGTCATGGGCATGGTGCGCCAGTGGCAGGAACTCCTCCATGGAGGGCGCTACAGCCACAGCTACACGGAAGCGCTGCCCGATTTCGTCGCCCTGGCGCGGGCATTCGGCTGGCAGGCGCACACGGTAAGCCGGCGCGAGGAGCTCGACGCGGCGCTGGCCGTCTGCCTGGCCTGCGAAGGCCCGTACTTCCTCGACGTGCGCGTGCACGGCGCGGAAAACTGCTTCCCCATGCTGGCGCCCGGCGCGGGGCACCACGAGATGACGTTATCCAAGGGAAAGGTGTACAAGGAACGGTAGGTCGGATTAGCGGGGCAACGCCTCGCGTAATCCGACACCACCACCGGCCTCGCCAACGACGTTGTCGGATGACGGTCCTTCGGAGCTGATCCGACCTACGCCCAAATCCGGTAGATCCAGTAACTCTCATCTTCCTTCATGGCGCGCGCCAGCTCGGTAGGGCTCAAGCCCGTGATTTCACGCGTCTCGCGGCAGAAATGCGCCTGGTCGGCGTAACCGCCGCTGGCGGCGATTTCGGACCAGGACACCTTGCCTTGCAGGATGGCGCCGCGCTCGTCGAGGAATAGCTGCTCCGCGCGGCGCATGCGGCGCAAGGTGCGCATGGGCTGGCCGGCCCAGGCCTTGATGCGGCGCTCGATATGCCGCGCGCTGCGGGCCAGGCCCGTCGAGGCCGCCTGCACGCCCAGGCGGCGCACCCAGTCCTGCACCACGCCGGCCGACACGTCGCTGCCCTTGCGCGCCGCCTGCCAGCGCGGCGCAAGAAAAGCCTCCACCAGGCCGATGCGCGCCGCGTCGTCGGGCGCTGCCAGCACGGCGTCGGACAGGGCCAGCCAGTCGGCATCGAACAGCGCACCGAGCGGGCGAAACTGGTCCAGCAAGGCATCCATCGATATGCCCGTCAAGGCATGCAGGGCGGCCGGATACAACATCACGACAAACGAATGCACGGGGCCGGGGTTGTAGCTGACCAGCGGATACGAACGGGGGCCGCCGAACAGCGCGGGCGGCATGCGCACGTCCGGCAGCGACAGGCCAGGCGCGGCCGCTTCCACGTCGCCCGCGACGGTCCAGATGATGCTGCACATGGGCGCGGCGGGAAAGCGGTTCAGGCGCTGGGCCGGCGGCAAGGGCGCGCAGCGCGTGGTGTCGCGCACGAGGAAAGCGCGCACGCAGGAAGCGAGCGCGGTACGCGGCGCGATCAGGCGGGTCAGGGTCGTAGGGGCGGCAGGCATGGCGACGATTGTACCGGCAATTTCTGGCCGCGCACGATGTCGTATTCGTTCAATACAAACGGGCCGCAATCGCGTAGAGTATGGCCATTATTGCAAGCAATCCTCGTACTTTCACCGTATCGACAGGAGATGTCCATGCCGCCACTCGACCACGCCGCCGCACCCGACATTGCGCGGCCGCTGCGCCAGATCCGCCGCTTGCCGGGGCCCTTCGCCCTGCCCATCGTCGGCAACAGCCTGCAGATCAAGCTCACGCGCATCCACCGCGACGTGGAACAGTGGGTGCAGCGCTACGGCCCCTTCATGCGCGCCTGGTTCGGCCGCACGCTGGTGCTGGTGGTGGCCGACAGCGAGGCCGTCGGCGCCGTGCTGCGCGACCGGCCCGACGGTTTTCGCCGCCCCCTGAGCAGCTCCGTCGTCTCCGACGAAATGGGCGGCGTGCCCGGCCTGTTCCTGGCCGAGGGCACGGAGTGGCGCAACCAGCGCCGCATGGTCATGGCCGGCATGGCGCCCGGCGCCATCAAGGCCTACTTCCCTGCCCTGGTGACGGTGGCGCAGCGCCTGCAGCGGCGCTGGCATCTGGCCGCCACGCAAGGCCAGGCGATCGACCTCGATGGCGACCTGAAACGCTACACGGTCGACATCATCGCCGGCCTGGCCTTCGGCACGGAAGTCAACACGCTCGAATCGGGCGAAGACGTGATCCAGCGCCACATGGACGACATCCTGCCCGCCGTGGCGCGGCGCAGCCTGTCCATGTTCCCGTACTGGCGCTATGTCAAGCTGCCCGTCGACCGGCGGCTGGACCGCGACGTGGCGGCGCTTTCCGCCGCCGTGGCCGACCTGGTGCAGCAGGCGCGCACGCGCATGGCGCACGACCCGGCGCGCCGCGAGCGGCCGCCCAACCTGCTCGAAGCGATGATCGCCGCCGCCGACCTGGAAGGCAGCGGCGTGACCGACCGCAACGTGGCCGGCAATGTGCTGACCATGCTGCTGGCGGGCGAAGATACGACGGCCAACACGGTATCCTGGATGATCTATTTGTTGCAACGCCATCCGCACACCCTGGCCCGGGCGCGCGAGGAAGTGCGGCGCCTGGCGCCCGATGTGGCACGTTTCACGATCGAGCAGATGGACAGCCTCGACTACCTGGGCGCCTGCGCCAACGAAGCCATGCGCTTGAAACCCGTGGCGCCGTTCCTGCCCGTCGAGGCGCTGCGCGACACGGTCATCGCCGATATTGCCGTGCCGGCCGGCACCCTCGTGTGGTGCGTGATGCGCAACGACAGCGTAGCCGATGCGCACTTTCCCGACGCGCAAGTCTTCCAGCCTGAACGCTGGCTGGCCGAAGGCGGCGAGGCGAACAACAAGCGTGCTTCGATGCCTTTCGGCGCCGGCTTGCGCACGTGCCCGGGCCGCTATCTGGCCTTGCTGGAAATCAAGATCGCCATGGCCATGCTGCTGGGCAGCTTCGACATCGCCGGGGTCGATACGCCCGATGGCGGCGAGGCGCAGGAATTGATGGGCTTTGTGATGTCGCCCATCGGCCTGACGCTGCGCCTGGCGCGGCCGCAGTGATACCATGGGGGCAATCTCAGTCAACGTGCTTTCCCCCATGCAAATTCACCTGGAATCGCCGCAGCAAGCCGACGTGCAAACCCTGATCGCCGAGCTTGATGCCTATCAGCAGACCCTGTATCCGGCCGAATGCGTGTATTCGCTGGATCTGGCATCGTTGCCGCCTGACACCCTGCTGTTTGCCGTCGCCCGCGATGCCGCAGGCACGGCGCGCGCCTGCGGCGCCATCGTCGTCACGCCCGATTTCGGCGAGGTCAAGCGCATGTACGTGCACCCGGACAGCCGCGGCCTGGGCCTGGCCAGGCGCCTGCTTGCCTTGCTGGAAGAACAGGCGCTGGCGCGCGGCTGCCGCTTGCTGACCCTGGAAACGGGCATCCACCAGCCCGCCGCCATCGCCCTGTACGCGCGCCATGGCTACCAGCGGCGCGGTCCCTACGGCGCCTATCCCGATGATCCATTCAGTGTCTTCATGGAAAAACCGCTGCAGGTGGCGGCATGAGCGCGCCGGCCGACAGCTTGACGGACATCCGCGCGCGCCTGCGCGCCTTTGCCGCCGAGCGCGACTGGGACCAGTTTCACACGCCAAAGAACCTGGCCATGGCCCTGTCCGTGGAAGTGGCGGAACTGATGGAACACTACCAGTGGCTGCCCACCGGCGCGGACAGCGAACTGGACGATGCCAAACGCACGGGCATCCGCCACGAACTGGCCGACGTGCTGATGTACCTGGTGCGCCTGGCCGACAAGAGCGGCGTCGACCTGCATGCGGCCGTGCTGGAAAAGATGGAGCTCAACGCACAGAAATACCCGGCGCAGCAGGTGCGCGGCGACGCGCGCAAATACAGCGAGTACTGATGCCCAGCCGTGCGTGGCTGATGCGCAAAAAGGCGTAGCATCGGGCCATGCGCATCCCTCTCTCCCTGCTGCTCGTCTGCCTGATCCACGGCCATGCTGCGCTGGCGCAAACCGCGCCCGTGCCGCAAGTGAAAGTGGACGCCACGCGCGACCCCGTGGATAAATCCTACCGCAAGATGCTGCAGGGCGTGGAGCGTTTCGAGCGCGACCATGCGCTGGCGCCGCAAGCGGTGCTGCGCTTCCGTTTGCTGCCGCGCCAGCCCGGCGTGGACATGACGGGCGTGCAGCTGCGCATCGCCGACGACAGCGTCAGCATCCCCTTGCCCTTGGCCGAGGACAACAGCTTTGCCCCCGTGCGCCACGCGCAGGCCGCGCGAGAGGATGCCGTGCTGATCGCCAACCGCAAGGCTTCCAGCATGAGCTGGCGCGCGCAGGTCATCACGCCCGGCTTGCCGCCCGGCACGCGGCGCCTGGGCGATTTGCGCCTGGAATGCCGCGCCGGCATGGATTCGGGTCTGATTTCGAACGACCCGCAAATCATCGCCTGGCTGTCCAGCATGCTCTACAGCACGGATAAAGTGTGTTCCGAACCCGATGGCAACTACCTGTTCTTCACGGACAGGCCCCTGTTCAGCGTGACCCTCGTGCATGGCGAACGCAGGGTGTCGCTACCCTTCAAGATGCTGTACGCGGGCGGCGAGCAAACGCCGGCCTCGCTGCCCTATTGCGATTGCCAGGTCTTGCTTGACCGCACGTATTACGCGCCCCTGTGGGATGCGCGCTGGCCCGACGATACCCTGCTGGAATTTACTTATATGGATGAGGTGGCGCCATGAAATGGCTGATCTTCGCCATGCTGACGCTGCTCGCCGGGTGCTCGGGCACGCGCGCCTTGCTGGCAAGTAAAACGGTGCCTTACGCTACCCTGGAACAGACGGTGCAGCCGGGCAGCAGCACGCGCGAGCAGGCGCGCGCCGCCTTGGGCGACAGCACGGCCATCCGCTTCGACAGCGGCAATGAAGTGTGGATGTACACCTACCCGGCCGCCTCGGGCGCGCAGGGAGAATATGTGATTTTGTTTGGCGGGGACGGGGTGGTACGGAAGGTGCGCAGCGGGGAAGTGTACCGGGTAGCGAAGTAGCTCCCGCCAGCGTTGCGCTGGCGGGATGATGGTCTTAGCGTGCCTTCAGCAAGGCCCTTGCCGCCACGCCCGCGCCCACGCTGCGGCCTACACCGGCCACCTTGCGCTTGGGTGAGGCCTTCAGTTTGAAGATGCCGATCGACTGGGCCACGCTGTCGGTGCGCTGCGCCAGGCTGGTGGCGGCCGCGGCCGCCTGCTCCACCAGCGCCGCATTCTGCTGCGTAATGCCATCCATGTGGATGACGGCCTGGTTGACTTGCCCGATGCCCTGGTTCTGCTCGCGCGTAGTGGAAGAAATCTCGTCCATCATTTCCGTCACGCGGGCCACGGAGGCGATCACTTCCGCCATGGTGGCGCCCGCATTGCTGGTCAGCACGCTGCCCGCATTCACGGTGGCGATCGAATGGTCGATCAGGTGCTTGACTTCCTTGGCCGCCGTCGCCGAGCGCTGCGCCAGGCTGCGCACTTCGCCCGCCACAACGGCGAAGCCGCGGCCATGTTCGCCCGCGCGTGCCGCTTCCACGGCCGCGTTCAAGGCAAGAATGTTCGTCTGGAAGGCGATACCGTCGATCAGGCCGATAATGTCCAGAATCTTGCGCGACGAGGTGCTGATCTCATCCATCGTGGTGACCACTTCGCTGACGATGGTGCCGCCCTTGGCCGCGACGGTGGACGCCTGCACCGCCAGGTCGTTGGCCGTGGCCACGTGGTCGGCGCTGTTTTGCACCGTGGACGTCAGCTCTTCCATGCTCGCCGCCGTCTGCTCCAGGCTGGACGCTTGCGATTCCGTGCGGCTGGACAGGTCCATATTGCCCGTGGCGATCTCGGCCGTGGTGACGCGGATATCCTCGAAGTTGGCGCGCACGTCGCCGATGATGCTGTGCAGGTTGATGTTGGTCTGGCGCAAGGCCGCCATCAATTGACCCATATCATCGTCGCGCACCTTGTCGATGACGCCCGTCAGGTCGCCACCGGCCATCTTGCGCGCCATCGTGATGGCGTCGCCCAGCGGGGTAACGAGCGAATTGTGCAGATGGGTCCAGAAATACAGCATCAGCACCACGGCCGCGGCGGCAGCACCGCTGAGCCAGCTGCGCGTGGCCGTGCTCGTGTCGCCGTCGATACTCCACACGGCGCAGCCGAGGATGGCCAGCACCACGCCAAAGACGATGCAATGGAAGGCCAGGTCTTGCGACAGGGTCAATTTGCGCCACTCGGCCAGCTTGGCGGCCCAGCCCTGGCGCACGACGCGGCCATTGCGGAATGCCAGCCTGGCGGTATTGCCATCCTTGAAACTTTTATACAGGGCCGCCGCCTCGTTGATCTGCTCGCGCGTAGGCTTGGTACGCACGGACATATAGCCGATCGGACGGCCGTTCTCGATGACGGGCGTGATATTGGCGAAGACCCAATAAAAATCGCCATTCTTGCAGCGGTTCTTGACCATGCCGGTCCATGGCATGCCCGTCTTGATGGTATCCCACAAGTCGGCAAAGGCTTCGGCCGGCATATCGGGATGACGCAGAATATTCTGTGGCGCACCCAGCAGTTCCGTTTCCAAGAAACCGCTGACCTCAATGAAATACTGATTGGCGTAATTGATGTTTCCCTGTAAATCCGTGGTGGAAACAATCGTCATGCCTTCATTTAATACGTATTCCTTTTGCGTGATAGGCATATTGACCCGCATCGTCGCTCCTCTATTTTTTTTCATCTAGCATAACAAAAACATAAAAACAATATACCACATCAAGCACCGGCGAGATATCGCCACGGCGACAGTGACGCCGGTCAAATAATGTAATAAAAGTCAATTCATTTATGCTTTAGAATTTACTTTGAATTAACTTGATTGATTTTATTGAAATGCAAAATTCAAATTGCGTGCAGATGCAATAATTAATAAAAAATTATGTATCAATGCGGCAGGCAATAAATATGGTGTTTGCGCCGATAAAAGGACGCGGAAGCATTGCGATAGAGGCCGGCACAGGGCGACGCCTGTCCGCAAGCATGACGCAGCAATAATGAATATTTATTGAGGGAAAATAAAAACTGGCGCGAATGCGCCAGTGGGGGATGTGTCTCCAATCCGCGACACAGGCGCCGGGGAGGCGCCTGTGAAGGGAGGGCTTACTTGAACGTTTTACGCGGTGGCGACTTTGGACGCGCTGGCGCCGGTTTGCGCTCCGTCGTGCCGTCATCGAGGCTGATGCGCAGTTTCTGGCCCGACACGACGACCGATTTCAGGTGGTCGAGGATTTCCGGCGGCATGCCTTCCGGCAAGTCCAGCACGCTGTAGTTGTCAAAGATATCGATACGGCCGATATGCTTGGCTTCCAGGTTCGCTTCGTTGGCGATGGCGCCCACGATGTTGCTTGGCGTCACGGCGTGCTCACGACCCACTTCGATGCGGTAAGCCGTCACGCCCGGGCGTGGACGCTCCTTCTTCGGCGCGCGCGGCGCTGGTGCTGCCTCGCCCGCGTCCGCTGGCGCATCCTTGAACGCTGGCGCGGACTTGGCGGCGAATGGCTTGCGCGGCGCGGCTGGCGGCGCCAGGTCCGGCGCATCGCCGTCGCGGCTGATGCGCAATTGCTGACCAGCGACCCAGACGGACTTCAGCTGGTCCAGCAATTCTTTTGGCATGGTGTCTGGCAAGTCCAGCACGCTGTAGTCGTCATAGATTTCGATGCGGCCGATATTTTTCGAATCGATGCCCGCTTCGTTGGCGATGGCGCCCACGATATTGCCCGGTTTCACGCCATGCTGATGACCGACTTCAATACGGAAAGTCTGCATGCCGGCGTCGGCAGGACGGGAAATGCGTTCCTTTTTCGGGAAGGCCGGACGTTCGCCACGCTCGCTGCGCTCGTTACGCTCGAAACGGTCGCCCCGTTCCGGACGGTCGTTGCGTTCGAAGCGCTCTTGGCGTACCGGACGGTCGTCTTGCCAGGTGGCTTGCTCGCGCGCCTTGTTCTTGTCCAGCAGCAGCGGCGTATTGCCACGTGCCATCTTCGCCAGGGCGGCGGCGATTTCGATGGCAGGAATATTCTGTTCGCGTTCGAAATCTTCGATCAGCGACTGGAACTGTTCCAGTTCGCCCAGGGCCAGGGTTTCGCTGATCTGTTCCTTGAACTTGGCGATACGCACATCGTTGACGGCCTGAATCGTCGGCAATTCCAGCATGCTGATCGGCTGGCGGGTCGAGCGTTCTATGGCCTTGAGCAAGTTCTTTTCACGCGGGGTGATGAACAGGATCGCTTCGCCGCTGCGGCCGGCACGGCCCGTGCGGCCGATACGGTGGGTATAGCTTTCCGGATCGTGCGGCACGTCGTAGTTGACGACGTGGCTGATGCGCTCGACGTCCAGGCCGCGGGCGGCCACGTCGGTAGCCACGAGGATGTCGATCTTGCCGTCTTTCAACTGCTGGATCGTGCGCTCGCGCTGCGCTTGCTGGATGTCGCCATTGATGGCGGCAGCCGAGAAGCCGCGTGCCTGCAGTTTACCGGCCAGCTCTTCCGTACCCAGTTTGGTGCGGGCAAAGATGATCATGCCGTCAAACGCTTCCGCTTCCAGGATGCGGGTCAAAGCGTCGAGCTTGTGCATGCCCGACACCAGCCAGTAACGCTGGCGGATGTTGTCGGCCGTGCCCGTCTTGGCGGCGACCGTCACTTCGGCTGGATTGACCAGGTAGGTGGTGGCGATGCGCTTGATGACGGAAGGCATGGTGGCCGAGAACAGCGCCGTTTGATGGCCATCCGGCGTTTCTTTCAAGATGCGTTCGACATCGTCGATAAAGCCCATGCGCAGCATTTCATCGGCTTCGTCCAGCACCAGCGTCTTCAGCTTGGACAGGTCGAGCGAACCCTTGTCCAGGTGATCGATGACGCGGCCAGGGGTGCCGACGATGACGTGCACGCCGCGGCGCAGGGCCGACAGTTGCGGGCCATAGCTTTGACCGCCGTAGATCGGCAGCACGTGGAAGCCGGGAATGTGGGCGGCGTACACCTGGAACGCTTCGGCGACCTGGATGGCCAGTTCGCGCGTCGGTGCCAGGACCAGGGCTTGGGGTGAGCTTTGTTTCAGATCAATACGCGACAGGATAGGCAAGGCGAAGGCGGCGGTCTTACCCGTGCCTGTTTGCGCCTGGCCCAGCACGTCGCGGTTAGCGAGCAATAATGGAATCGTGGCCGCCTGGATAGGCGACGGTGTTTCGTAACCGACATCCTTGAGCGCGCGAATCAGCGGCTCGCTCAGGTTAAGGTCGGAAAATAAGGAAATTGGTGTATCAGACATGAAATCACTCACAAGTTCGCTCGAATCGCCCAATGCGAAAGAGTGTATCTGCTAGTTTACTCTTTACTGGCCCTTACCGGGTGGCTGCATGCCGCAGAACGCCGTTTTTTGCGGCATATGGACCGAAAAAAGGCAGAAAAATCGGTGATCCGCACGCAATTGGCGCGTGATTTTGCCAACATTAAATGATACACAACAATGTGCCGCCTGCGCCTGTTCTGCGCGGCAACAGCAACGGCGGGCGCCTCGCCAGCATGGCGCCCGCCCCGTTTCAGGTGCGCAAAAACTCCAGCAAGTCCTCGTTCAGGCGGTCCTTGTGCGTCGTCGCCAGGCCGTGCGGCGCGCCCGCATACACGAGCAGCTTGCTGCCGATGATGAGCTCAGCCGTGCGCCGCGCCGAGGCGGCAATCGGCACGATCTGGTCGTCGTCGCCATGGATCACCAGGGTTGGCACATCGAAGCTGGCCAGGTCGCTGGTGAAATCCGTTTCGGAAAATTGCTTGATGCATAAATAGGATGCCGGCATGCCCGCCTGCATGCCTTGTCGCCAGAAGCTGTCGCGCACGCCCTGCGACGGTGTGGCGCCGGGCCGGTTATAGCCATAGAAAGCCTCGCTCAAGTCGCGGAAGAATTGGCTGCGGTCGGCCTGCACGCCGGCGCGGATGGCGTCAAACGCGGACAGCGGCAAGCCCAGCGGATTGTCGGCCGTTTGCAGCATCAGCGGCGGCACGGCGCCCACCAGCACGGCGCCCGCCAGGCGCTCGGTGCCATGGCGGCCGATATAGCGCGCCACCTCGCCGCCGCCCGTCGAATGGCCGACCAGGGTGGCGCCCGTCAAGTCCAGCGCGGCTATCAGGGCAGCCAGGTCATCGGCATAGGTATCCATGTCGTTGCCGTCGAACGGCTGGCTGGAGCGGCCATGGCCGCGCCGGTCGTGCGCGATGACGCGGTAGCCGTGCCCAGCCAGATAAAACATCTGGTCTTCCCAGGCATCGGACGACAGCGGCCAGCCGTGACTGAAGACGACGGGCGGGCCGCTGCCCCAGTCCTTGTAATAAATCAAGGTGCCGTCGGCGGTACGCAGGGTATTGTTTGAATTCAAGTCAGTGGCAGTCATGGAACGCTCCTTGTCGGTGGACCAGCGGCCATTGTGGCCGCAATGGCGCGCGCACGCCGCGCGCTACGCCAGAGCATTGCGGTAGAGTAAGATTGTCGCTGCTTTGCTTTCCCGTATTCACTTTTGGAGTTGTCATGCGCTTTCCCTTCATCCTCGCCACCAGCCTGCTCAGCACGGCCGCCCTCGCCCAACCGCTCGTTGCCGAAGCGCCCCTGCGCGCCCATCTGTCTTTCCTGGCCGACGACTTGCTGGAAGGACGCGGCACGGGCCAGCGCGGCGGCGACCTGGCCGTGCGCTACCTGGAAACGCAGGCGGCCGTGGCCGGCCTGCAACCATTAAAAGATGGCACATATCGCCAGGCGCTGACCATCGTCGGCAGCAAGGCCTTGCCATCGAGCACAGTGACCTTCAGCGCGGGCGGCAAGACCTTGTCTCCCGCCTTCGGCAAGGACATCGTCTTTGGCGCGGCGAATGGCCAGCAGAAAGTGGCGTTCGACGCGCCCGTCGTGTTTGTCGGCTACGGCATCCGCGCCCCCGAAGAAAACTGGGACGATTTCAAGGGCGTCGATCTGAAGGGCAAGCTTGTCATCATGATGGTCAACGACCCGCAGCCGACCGTTGCCGAAGCAAACCGTTTTGCCGGCAAGTCCCTCACGTATTACGGCCGCTGGGTCTACAAGTACGAGGAAGCGCTGCGCCAGGGTGCCGCCGGGGTCTTGCTGATCCACACGACGGCGTCCGCCTCGTATCCATGGTCGGTGCCCGCCAACGGTTTCGGCCACGAGCGCTTCAACCTCGCTGGCGCGGGCAACGCCATGGAAGGCTGGCTGCAGGAAGACATGGCGCGCACCCTGTTCCAGCAAGCCGGGCAAGACCTGGACGCCTTGCGCGCGCAGGCGGAAACGCGCGCGTTCCGCCCCGTGCCCCTGAACGCGACGGTCAAGGTGGCAGTCAATAGCCAGATCCGCAGCATCGAGCAATTCAACGTGGCCGGCATCGTGCCGGGCACGGACCCGAAACTCAAGGACGAAGCCGTGATCTATTCGGCGCACTGGGACCACCTGGGCAAGGATGACGAAGGCAGCGCCCAAGGTGTCAAACAAGGACAAAGCGACCATATCTACAACGGCGCCATCGACAACGCCTCGGGCGCGGCGGCCCTGCTGGCCATGGCGCAGGTGGCCGTGAAACAGCCGGCGCGCCGCACGCAGATCTTCCTGTGGCCGGCTGGCGAGGAAACGGGCATGCTGGGCAGCACGGCCTATACGCGCGCGCCCCTGTGGCCGCTGGCGAAAACCGCCGCCGACCTGAACCTCGATAGCATGAACTTCGTCGGCAAGACGCACGACATCGGCGTCGCCGGCGCCGAGCGCAGCAGCCTGTACGCCAGCGCCGCCAAGGTGGCCAAACGCATGGGCCTGCGCCTGGCGCCGACGATCCCCGACCTGTCCGGCGCGTTTTACCGGGCCGACCATTTTGCGTTTGCCAAGGCCGGCGTGCCCGCCTTCAACGTGGGCTCGGCAGTATTCTCCGGCGACGGCTCCTTCGACTTCGTCAAGGAACCCAAAGCCTCAGGCGAGCGCCTGGTGGCGTTTAAAAAGGATTACCACCAGGTCACCGACGAGTACCACCCGTCGTGGGATTTGTCCGGCATGCTGCAGCAGGCACAGTTCACCCTGAACCTCGGTTACGAAGTGGCGAACGACAAGAACTTGCCTACTTGGAACAAGGGCGAGGCGTTTGGAAAGGTGAAGCGGTAACGTCTAGTGGTGGTGTCGGATTACGCGGCGTAGCCGCTAATCCGACCTACACTGGTTGATTCAAATTGCCATGATGCGTTTCAGGTCGACGAACGCTGTTTCGTATAAATGCTGAAACGCGCCCACCATGACCTCTTCCACGCCTTCGGCCGCGTCGAACTCGCCCGACCATTCGGCCACGCAGGAAGCGCCGCCCGGTTCGCCCGTGACGCGCAGGGTGGAACGGTAGTTCTTGACGGGGATCGGACCGGAGACGATGGTGTAGCTGTAGCTCTTGTCCGCTTCGCTGTAGCTTTGCAGGCGTTCGGCGATGATGGCGCCGTCCGTGGTTTTCAGGCGCCGCACGCGGCCGCCGTGCTCAGGCAGGCTGGTCTTGATGGAGCTCGACCATTCGGCCAGCGACTGGAAGCCGCCAATAAAATCCCACACTCGTTCGGCGCTTGCCGCCAATGTCACAGAAACAATTACTTGGGCCATCTTTGATTCGGTTCCTCATCCAGGTTTGCCGGGCGCTGCGCCCGGCCGGCCGGAGATGCCCGGCACAGCCGCTATTTTAGCGCCCATGCGGCTTTACTGCCGAGTCGACAGCGCTGGCGGCGCTCCCGCTTACAGATTTTCCGACAGGAAAATCAAGGAATTGCCATGTGCCTGGGCGGCGGCGCGCTGCTGGTAACTGTCGCGGTGGGTGCAATTGAAACCGTGTTCGGCGCCCGGGTAGATATGGATTTCCACGTCTTGCCGGTCCTCGAAGCGCTCGGCGATGGTTTGCACGGCTTGCGGCGAAATATGGCTATCCTCGCCGCCGAAATGCATGAGCAACGGCACCGTGATCCGGTCGGCCAGGTCCAGCTTGTTCTGGATGCCGCCGCCGTAATAGGCAATGGCGGCATCGACCAGGCCGGCTGCTGCAGTCTGGAATGACAGGCGGCCGCCGAAGCAGTAGCCGACCGAAGCCAGCTTGCCCGTCACTTCCGGGCGCGCGCGCAGGGCGGCGACGGTGGCGGCGATATCGGCGTCGGCATGCGGATTGTCGGTGGCCTGCATCAGTTCCACGGCGCGCTTCCAGCCTGCTTCGTCATAGCCCAGCTCGATGTGTGCGCCCGCGCGCCAGAACAGGTCGGGCACCAGCACCACGTAGCCATCGGCCGCGTACTGGTCGGCCACGGCGCGGATGTGTTCGTTGACGCCGAAAATTTCCTGCAACAGGATGATGGCGGGGCCTTTACCGATATGCGGCACGGCCAGGTAAGCCGGGAAGCTGCCGTCCGGGCCGGCGATATCGATCCACTGCGATGTTGTGCTCATAGAAACTCCAGTCTGAGGTTGGGGGAATGCCACAGCCAGGCATGTTACTGGTTTTTCACGCCGCCTGCGTCCGCACCCCTTTGCCCAGGCTCAATACATCTCGCGCAGGTAAATCACGGGGCCCGATCTGAGGATGCCAAAGACAACAACGCCCACCGTGCTGCCCAGGTAGGGATGGTTGCCCACGGAAACGTCCACTCTGCCGGCCTTGCCGGCGCCGGGCGCCAGCAGGGTCAGGCGATTGGCCTGCGGCAACGCGCCTTGCACGACGGCATAGGCCAGGTCATCAGCGGCCAGCTTGCTGCAGTCCAGCGTTTTCTTGCAATTGACAAACAGTACTTGCGACTTGCTGAACGCACTGATGCTGTCGAGCAGGTTCGTGATCCATTTCGTGCCATTCCAGTACTGCACTTGCACGGCCAGTCGGACGGGCAGCAACTCGGAGCCATAGCCGTGGGCTACCTGCCATTGCCCCGACAGCACGGTCATCCGTGCCTCGTTCTGTATCAATGCCGAACTTGAGCTGACGACGGCGCCGCCGGGATACGTGCTGCTGGCGCGCAGCAGCACGTCGGTGGGCGCCACCGTCACCGGCACGCCTGCCTTGCCCGGAAAACGGTAGGCGACCATGCTTCGGGCGATGCCGAGGGTGAATTTCGCGGGCGCCACGCCGGTGACGGTGGTTTGTGCCTTGCTGCCATCGGTGAGGCGGCTGCTGCCATCAGGAGTGCTCGGCGGAAAGGAAATCGTGCCCGTGGCCGCATCCAGGCCTTCGAGCAACACGGGCGCCAGGACACCCGGATTGAGCTCATCATAATTTTGGGTCGTCGCCCCCCCCAGGGCGCGCGCCGTCACGCGCACGCCTATCGCCTGCCCCGAGTAGGCGTAGCGGCCTTTCTCCCCATCGTTGGCACAGGTGAGCGGCGCGGCGCACGGCGTGGCGATGCCGTTGGTCGCGGCCGGCTCGTCACCGTCGTCCTTTTTGATCAGCTCCGTGATGAAGTGATGCGGGATGAACTGCACCTGGCCACTCGTGCCGCTTGCCAGCGGTGGAACGACGCCATTGACGGCAGGCCGTTGCCATCCCAGGTAATTATTCAAGCTGGCCGTAAATTGAACAAGCCCCACTTCCTTCCAGCTCATGCCCGTGGCGATCAAGACACCCCCGCTAAAGCCCAGGCTGCCATCGGCCGACGGTTCGGCGTGGCCGGCAAACGTGGGTTCAACGACAGTACGTCCCAGCAGCACGGCTGGCGCCGCCGCTTCCCGGCCAAAGTTGGGCGTAACCGCCTTCAAGGCATTGCGTGCCGATACGCTAACCACCGTTGCCGGCGCCACGCCCGTCACGGCCAGGCCCGCACGCTGTGGCGTGGCGATCGCACTGAACACAAAATCGTATGGAGCGACAACCACCTCACCGCTGCCCTGCATCTTCAAGCCCTTGTCGCTGCCGCTGGCCGATTCATACTTCGCGTTCAACGTCAGCTTGCCCGCGTCGGCATACAACATGGTTGCCGTGGCAACGCCAGCGTTGTCGAACGCCAGGTTGACGGACTGGCCCGTCGCACTGCACGCGCTGCTGGCGCTCGCGGCCAATGGCACGAAGGCCCCCGTCCCTTTGACCAGGACCGGCAAGGTGCCGGTGGCAGGATTGCTGTAGCCGCAACTGAGGGTCAAATCCTTGCTGGCATTCCTGAACAGGGGCACGCAGGCCTGCTCGTTCGGTTTGTCTTGCAAGGCGCTGATATTGAACGCCGTGGCCACGGCGGAGTTGTGATTGACGGGATTGACCATCAAGCCTGTCGCCGCAAAGCTCATGTCGCAGCTGCTGCTATTGTCCGAGCTGCGCTTGCAGACGAGCGCACCGGTGGCGCCGGGCACGCTGGTCAGGCTCAGGGTGGCCGTGCCGACCGTGTACTGGCGCACGCTGGCCGTCGCCACGCCGCTGCTGTCGATCGGCGTCAGCGTGCCGCCGGGGCTGACGGTGACATCCGTGCCGCCCGTGTACTTGACGCTGCAGGCGGCATCCGCGCAGGCCGTGACCGTCACCGTTTGCGGCGCGCACGTCAGGGCCGTGCCTCGATGATCGATCTGGAAATGGTGGGGACCGGTGGGGGTGCCGGGGCCGCATTTCGGGCCGTTGACGCTGCCGGCAGGCCAGCCGCTGTTGTTCGTCACGCAACTGCAGGGGTTGGCTGGAGTATAGGCCTTGCAGGTGATCGTCTGATCCACGTGCGTCCACGATCCCAGCGTGATGTGGTCGACCAGAGCGTTGCCCGTGATATACCCATTCGCCGCATCCAGGGTGACATTGCCGCCCTCGACATTGCCATTGATGGCATTGCCAGAGGCGATGGTCAGCGACTTTAATGCCGTCACGTCGCCCGTGACGACCAGGCCGGACGCTTTCAGATCGATGGTCGGCGCAGCCAGGTTGCCCTTGATCTGGCTGCCGGAACCGATGGTCAGCGTAGTCTTGGCTGTGATATCGCCCTCGATCTGGCTATTCGCGGGAAGGATATTGACGATATTGCCACCAATCGCCCCCGTGATGGTCGAGCCCGATGCAATTTCCACCAGTCCCTTGGCGCTGATGCTGCCTGTCACCTTGACGGCACTCCCCCCCATTTTGATGGTCGTGGCGGCAATGTTGGCAATGATCGTCTGCGCCTGCGCTCCCATGCTGAACGTGCCGCCCTCCGCCGTCAGACTGCCACCAGTCACCTTCAGGTTGGATGGATTGATGTCCTTGATATCGAGATTGCCCGTGGCCGTCAACGCGGCGCTGCCACTCATCCTCAATCCCTGGTTATAAGTCATGGCCAGAGAACTGTTGAAGGTCACGCCATAGCCGTTGGCGATCACGATAACGTCGGTATCGGCCATGGACAGGTTGCCGCAGGTATATTGCGCGCCAGACCGGGCGCAATTGCTGACGTCAACGCCGTTGAAATTGAAGGTGGCCGCCTGGGCCATGCCGGTCGATAGATAGAAGAACAAGCCGACGAGAAAAATGTAATTGCGCAAGATATCGAAGAATCTGATGAGTGGAAAACCAGGCGGTCCGTCGCTTCTTTCATGCTAATCTATGCCACCGCTGGTATTGCATTATGGCAGTATTTTCCACCCACACGTACTTCGCATGATCAAGCAAAGCCCCAAAGAATTTCCCCTGCGTACCGTCGACATCATCGTCTATCCCGGCTTCAAGGCGCTCGAAGCCATCGGTGCCATGAAAGTGTTTGATTACGCCAACACCCATTTGCGCCTGCGCAATCTGCCCGGCGGCTACGACGTGCGCATCGCCTCGACAGCCATCGGCCCAGTCGAGTCCGACACGCTGATGTCGCTGCACGCCAGCAAGGCGCTCGATGTGAACCGCCTGCCCGACCTGGCCGTCATCGTCGGCTGCCACCACGTCGAGCAAGTCTTGCAGGATATTCCCGCCCTCGCCGCCTGGGTGGCCGAGGCGGCACCGCGCATCGACACGCTGGCGGCGCTGTGCACGGGCTGCTTCTTCCTGGCCGAGGCCGGTGTACTCGACGGCAAGAGCGCCGCCACGCACTGGAGCGCCGTGGACAGCCTGCGCCAGCGCTATCCCTTGATACAGGTCAATGCCGATGCGATTTTCGTGCGGGAAGGAAAATTCTGGACGTCGGCCGGCGTAACGGCCGGCATCGACCTGGCGCTGGCGCTGGTGGAAGACGATTTCAGCCGCGATATCGCGCTGGAAGTGGCGCGCGACCTGGTGGTGTACCTGAAGCGCCCCGGTGGCCAGTCGCAGTTTTCCGTGCACCTGTCGAGCCAGATGACCACGCATCCGACCATCCGCCAGTTGCAGGGCTGGATCATGGAACACCTGGGCGAAGAGCTCGGCATACCGCTGCTGTCGGCAAGGCTGGCCATGAGCGAGCGCAACTTTACGCGCGTGTTCCAGCGCGAAACGGGCAGCAGTCCGACGGAATTCATCGAGACGGCGCGCTTTGAAGTGGCGCGCCGCTTGCTGGAAGACAATGTGTCTTCCTTAAAACAGGTGGCCGTGCAGGCGGGCTTGCACAGCGAGGAAAGGCTGCGCCGCCTGTTTCAAAAGAAACTCGCCATCACGCCGCGCGACTACCGCGAACGCTTTTCCAGCACGGCGCGCTAGGCGCAGCGAGGGGTAGCGGGAATCAGCGCGACTTGTTGGTACGCACGTGGCGCGTGGCCAACTGCTGACGGTGCCAGGCCAGCGGCGTAAACATCAGCGCACACAGCAGATAGGTGGCCAGCAGCGCCAGCCAGATGGCGGGCGTGGCGAGGCTGGCGGCATTGCTCCACCACAAGGCCAGCAGGGAAGACAGGGTCGCACCGAGGAAGACGGGCAGCATGCGGCGCAACGTGGCGAGGTAGGCAGTGGCAAACATGAGCGGCTCCCAAAGCAAGGCGGATGTCTTCACACTAGCAGGCGCAGGCGGCGAAGTACAGCCTGCCGCCCTGCCCCGTCCGTCAAGTGTTGCGCAATGAGTACAGTCAGATAAAATTAATACAACACAACGGAACGAATCGATTCGCCGCTCTTCATCAGGTCGAAGCCTTCATTGATGCGTTCGAGCGGCAAGCGGTGCGTGATCAGGTCGTCGATGTTGAGCTTGCCTTCCATATACCAGTCGACGATCTTCGGCACGTCCGTGCGACCGCGCGCGCCGCCGAAGGCCGAACCGCGCCATTCGCGCCCCGTCACCAGCTGGAACGGGCGCGTGGCAATTTCCTGACCGGCCGCCGCCACGCCGATGATGAACGATTTGCCCCAGCCCTTGTGCGTGCACTCGAGCGCCTGGCGCATCAAGTTGGTGTTGCCCACGCATTCAAACGAATAATCGGCGCCGCCGTCCGTCAGTTGCACGATGGCATCGACAACGTTTTCCACCTCGTTCGGGTTGATAAAATGCGTCATGCCGAACTTGCGCGCGATGGCCTGGCGCGCCGGGTTGATGTCGATGCCGATGATTTTGTCGGCGCCGACCATTTTCGCCGCCTGGATCACGTTCAGGCCGATGCCGCCCAGGCCGAACACGGCCACGTTGGCGCCCGCCTCGACCTTGGCGGAGAACAAGACGGCGCCCACGCCCGTCGTCACGCCGCAACCGATGTAGCACACCTTGTCGAACGGCGCGTCTTCGCGGATCTTGGCGAGAGCGATTTCCGGCACGACGATATAGTTTGAGAAAGTGGAGGTGCCCATGTAGTGGAACAGCGGCTGGCCATTCAGCGAAAAGCGGCTGGTGGCGTCCGGCATCAGGCCGCGGCCCTGTGTGGAGCGGATGGCCTGGCACAGATTCGTCTTTTGCGACAGGCAGAATTTGCACTGGCGGCATTCCGGCGTGTACAAGGGGATGACGTGGTCATCCTTTTTCAGGGTCGTCACGCCCGGGCCCACATCGACGACGACGCCGGCGCCTTCATGACCGAGGATGGCGGGGAAGATGCCTTCCGGATCGGCGCCCGACAAGGTGTAGTAATCGGTATGGCAAATGCCCGTGGCTTTCAGCTCGACCAGCACTTCGCCGGCGCGCGGGCCGGCCAGGTCGACTTCTTCGATGGTCAACGGGGCGCCCGCCTTCCAGGCAATCGCGGCTTTGGTTTTCATGGGATGTCTTCCTGCTCGGTTTCAGATACGCCATTATCGGGCGCCGGCGGACGTGGCGGGGCAAGGGGCCCTGCGCTTGTCTGAAAACGCGGCGCATTTGTCCGCTACCGCCGCACGGTGCAGCAGCGCACGGAAGCGCGGCAGGCGCGGGGCGTATGCTGGCGTCAGTGCGATGTCCGTTTGCGCCAGCTCAATCTTCCCGGCAGACAGACGCGCATTCTTGGCACAAGCGCCATTCATCGCGTAGCCGTTGCGTCGTTCCCGCAGGAGACTGACATGCGCCATCTGCTTTCCCGCTTTTCCCGCCCCTGGCTGCCCCTGCTGCCGCCCCTGCTGCTGGCGTGCTGCCTGGCCCTGCTGACCGCCTGTGGTGGCGGCCATGACGACGACCCGCCCGGCGCCACCACGGGTGACCTGACAATCAGCATAGTTGGCTTGCCGGCCGGCGTGGCGGGCGCCGTCACGCTCAGCGGCCCCGGGTCGTACAGCAAGACGCTGACGGTCAGCACCACGCTCGCCAGCCTGGCGCCTGGCGCCTACACGCTCAGCGCCGCCAGCGTGGCGCAAGGCACGCAAACGCTGGCGCCCACGCCCGTCACGCAGCAGGTGCAAGTCACTGCGGGGGCGACGGCCAGCGCCAGTGTCAGCTATGCGGCCACGGCACCGCTGGCACTGGCCCTGCAAGAGGTGGCCAGTGGCTTGAGCGCACCCATCTTCCTCACGGCGCCGCCCGGCGACAGCCGCCTCTTCATTCTCGAACGCCCCGGCCGCATCCGCGTGCTGCAGAACGGCAACCTGCTGGCCACGCCCTTCCTCGATATCAGCCCGCTCACCACTACCAGCGGCGAGCGGGGCTTGCTGTCGCTGGCCTTCCATCCGCAGTACGCCAGCAACGGCTATTTCTTTATCTATTACACCAACCTGGCCGGCGACATCGTCATCGAGCGGCGGCAAGTGTCGGCGGGCAACGCCAACGTGGCCGATCCCCTGTCCGCCCTGACCATCCTGACGATACCCCACCCCACATTCAGCAACCACTATGGCGGCCTGCTCAGCTTTGGCCCGGACGGCTACCTGACCGCGGGCACGGGCGACGGCGGCAGCGCGGGCGACCCGCCCGGCAATGCGCAAAACACAAATGTACTGCTGGGCAAGCTGCTGCGCCTGGACGTCAACGCCAGCACGGTAGCCCAACCGTACGCCATTCCTCCTGGCAACCCCTTTGCCACGGCGGGCGGGCGCGCCGAAATCTGGGCCTACGGCTTGCGCAACCCGTGGCGCTACGCCTTCGACGTGCCGGCCCAACTGCTGTATATCGCCGACGTGGGCCAGGCCAATTGGGAAGAAGTCGACGTGCGTCCCGTGGGGCAGGCGGGCAACAACTATGGCTGGAACATCATGGAAGGATTGCATTGCTACAACAGCACCAGTTGCAACCAGGCGGGGCTGGTCCTGCCCGCCATCGAATACGGCCACGATACGGCCGGCGGCTGCTCGATCACGGGCGGCTATGTGTACCGGGGCACAGCCCTGCCGGAACTGGCGGGGCAGTACCTGTATTCGGACTACTGCAGCGGCTGGCTGAAAAGCTTCAGCTACAGCAATGGCACGCCCTCCGCCGTGACGGACTGGGGCATCACCAATGTGGGCAATATCCTGTCGTTTGGCCAGGATGCGCAAAACGAGCTGTACATGCTGAGCGGCACGGGCAAGGTGTACAAGGTTGTACGTAAATAAGAGTACATAAATAAGCGCACGCCAATAAGCGTGCGCAGGCGGACATGGCGGCGCACGCGGCAGAGGGCGTTTTTCGACGGGGCGCGGGGAAACGGCTAGAATGGGTTTTCCCGTCGCGCCCCGCGCACCAGCCCAAGAGAACACCATGGCCCGTTTGAAACTTGAATTTCCCGAAGACCAGTACTGTTATTCCTCGCAACTGACGGTACGCACCACGGACATCAATGCCGGCAACCATCTCGGCAACGACTCCATGATTTCCATGATTTCCGAGGCGCGCGCCCGCTTCCTGTTTGAATTCGGCGTGCGCGACATTGAAGCGGATGGCACCGGCATCATCGTCACCGACCTGGCCACCACCTACCGTGCCGAAGCCCATGCGCGCGACCAGCTGCTGTTCGAAGTGGGCGTCATGGATTTCAATAAATATGGCGGCGACATCACCTTCCGCATCACGCGTCCGCGCGACAACACCCTGATCGCGATGGCCAAGTCCGGCTTTGTGTTTTTCAACTACAAGCGCAGCCAGGTCGTGCCCATGCCGGAAGAGTTCGGCAGCAAGTTCCCGCAGGTGAACTGGATCGATTAACGGCAGCGCCTTGCCACCATGCTGTATGCTTGCCAGGAAGACATTGAAACTGGAGCGACATGCAAGCAGCGATAACGGCAAGACTGTGCCTGGCCCTGGCGTTGTCGGGCGTGTGGCAGACCGTCCTGGCCGCGCCGCAAACCGTCATCCTGTATGGCGACGACGACTATGCGCCGTACAGCTATGTGGAAAACGGCGTCTTCAAGGGCATGTACGTCGATATGCTGCGCGCAGCCGCCACAAGCATGGCGGAGTATCGGCTGGACCTGCAGCCGCGCCCCTGGAAACGGGGACTAGCCGCGCTGGAAAAAGGCCAGGTATTCGGTCTGTTCCCGCCCGGGCGCAAGACAGAGCGGCCGTACGTGCAACCGTATTCGGCCATGCTGTACCGCGAATCGGTGGTGCTGTTTTGCCATGACGCCGTCATGCGCAAGCCGCGCACGCACTTCCCGACCGACTTCGCCGGCCTGACCATCGGCGTCAACACGGGGTTTTTGCTGTCGGAAAAATTGATGGCGCCGGCCCGCCAGGGATTGCTGCATCTGGCAGCGGCCAAGGGCAACGATGCCAATCTGAAGAAACTGGCCCTGCGGCGCATCGATTGCTACGCCAGCGACCGCGGCGCGGCCCGCTACACGGCACGCCAACTGCAAGGAGAACTAAGCAGCTACGGCTTTCAATTGCACGAAGTGCTGGAACTGTCGTCCGAAGCCACATATATCGCCTACAGCGCACGCAATACGCCCGTCTACAAGGCCGATTTCATCGAGAAGATGAATGCGGCCTTGCTTGCCATGCGGCACAACGGCCAGCTGGCACGCATCGAAGAGGCTTACCTGCGCTGAATCAGCGACGCTGCACTTCGCGCGGCTGCAAGCTCATGACCGGGCTGCTGCGGCCCTGGAGCTTGACGCCGAAGGTATTTTTGAACCAGTCGTCGATCATGCGCTTTTCATAGCGCAAGGCATCGTTGCGGGAATAACGATTGATATGCTGCAAATAGGACATGTCCGACAGATAAGCGTTGCCGCTGGCAATGACTTTGCCATGCTGCTCGAGCGTATAGCGCAAGCGCAGGCGGGGCCAGTCAGCACGGCCCGTCATCACGCGCACATCGAAGGCACCGCGCCGTGCCGGGTCTTCGCGTCCTGCCAGGTCGACATCGGTGATCTCGATCCTGAGGTCCTGGCCGGGGGGTAAGCTCTTGCCCAGCCAGGTGAAGTGATTCTCCAGGCCCGCCAGCACCTGTTCCCGGTCGCGCGAGCTGAACGGAACATCGGAATAGTCATCGGGGTTATCGAACGTCACCTGCACGCCCGCCCAGGCGCTGCTGCCGGCGGCCAGCGCCAACGCGGCCAGCCATGTTTTCGCCATCTTGGAAATACGCATGTGCATTCCTTTCAGAAAAGTCACGGGAAAGCAGATGCCACCACGCCGCATCTGCCTGACACCGTTTGACTATAGCCCGAAGTTAAAATTTCCGTAGCGCAATACGTTTCGCGCGGCGGCACGCGCAGCGGCAAGCCGCCGACGGGCTGCGCCCCTTACTTGCGCGCCTGGCGTTTCACCTTGACGCCAAAGGTATTGGCATACCAGTCATCGATCATCAGCTTTTCATAGCGCAGCTTTTCATTGCTGAAGTAATGATTGATGCGGGTCAGGTACGACATGTCGGACAGGGCGGCATCGCCACTGCGAATGACCTTGCCATCCTGCTCCAGCACATAGTGCAGGCGCATGCGCGGCCAGTCGACCCGGCCATTCATGACGCGGATCTCCTGCCCGGCACGCAGGGACGGATTTTCACGTCCCGCCAGGTCCACATCCGTAACCTCGATTTTCAAGGTCTGCCCGGGCGGCAGCGATGCGCCCAGTTTCTCGAAATGCCGGCTCAGTTCCTTCAATACGTCATCGCGTTCCTGCGGGTTGAACGGGACATCCGTATATTGATCCGGTTTGCTGAACTGCACTTCCGTTCCTGCCCAGGCCGCGCTGCTGGCCAGCAAGGCCAGGCCGGCGACCAGGGCGCGCGTCGTTTGCTTTTGCATGATGTACCCTTTCAGGAAATGTGCGTGGCATGGTGCCACTTCTTATACCTGTTCAATATAGCGCGCTGCGGCCCATTCTGACGCGCAATTCATACCTTGTTACTTTTCTGATTTCGCGCCAGAAAGGCGAGACGCCGTTTTTTTTTGCAGATTCATTGGCAATATTAATTAAAACAAAGTATTGTCTTGAAAATATAGTTGCCTAAGCGATAAAGCATAGATAGTGCCAGCAGCCTGGATTTAAAGTGTTTTTTTGGCATGTGTGTTGCATGTTGTTAGTCAATTTTTCTTGCATATTGTTAATATTTAGCTGTCAGTCTACAATCGACAAAATGCGCCCGAAAAATGCGCAACGCCGGTAATGGCGCACAGGAATTCCTGGCGCAGGCGCCTCAACATTGCGTCAGTTATGCCTTTTAGCGGAACTCGCCCTCATGTCATTTTTGTCTTCAGCATCGCCCAAGTTACCCCCCTGGAAAGTCCTGCTCGTCGATGATGAACCCGACATCCACGACATCACCAAACTGACGCTGAGCCGTTTCCGCCTGGAAGGCCGTGCCCTGAGCTTCGTGCACGCCTACAGCGGCGCCGAAGCCAAGCAGGTGCTGGCGCGCGAAGAAGGCATCGCGCTGGTCTTCCTGGACGTGGTGATGGAACGCGAAGACAGCGGCCTGGAAGTGGCGCGCTGGATGCGCGAAGACCTGGGCAACCAGTTTACGCGCATCGTGCTGCGCACCGGGCAGCCGGGACAGGCGCCGGAAGAACGGGTGATCGTCAACTACGACATCAACGACTACAAGGAAAAAACGGAACTGGACCGCACCAAGCTGTTCACCACCACCTTTGCCGCCCTGCGCGCCTACCGCGACATCATGAAGGTGGAAGAGGCGCGCCAGGCCCAGTTGCACTACCGCGAAGGCCTGGAAAGAGTCATCGCCGCCTCGGCGCATATCTTCAAGCAGCGCAACCTGCGCGACTTCGCCAGCGGCCTGCTGCAGCAAGTCGTCGCCCTGCTGCGCCTGGAAACGAGCATGCTGCTGCGCCTGCGCGGCGCCAGCGCCATCTCCGGCGAGCAGGACTATGAAATCCTCGCGCAGATCGGCGACCATGAAGCCGATGACGGCATCCTCAGCCCTTCCCTGCTGTCACAGCTGGACGACGCCAAGAGCAATAAAATCTCGCGGCTGCACGGTGACACCTATGTCGGCTATTTTCCCAACAGCAGCGGCAAGGCGTCCTTGCTGGTCTTGAAGGGCGTGGAAGAAATTTCCGACCTCGACGCGCAATTACTGGAAGTGTTCTGCTCCGGCGTGGCGATTGCCTTCGACAACATCCTGCTGACGCAGGAAATCACCGATACCCAGGCCGAACTGATCCTGCGCCTGGGCGACGTGGTCGAATCGCGCTCGCACGAAGGCGGCAACCACGTGCGCCGCATGGCCGAAGTGTGCCAGCTGCTGGCGCAGGCCTCCGGCATGTCGGAAGAAGAAACCATGGTGCTGCGCCACGCGGCGCCCATGCATGACATCGGCAAGATTTCCACACCCGACGCGGTGCTGCTGAAACCGGGCAAGCTCGACGCGGCCGAGTGGGAAATCATGAAGCAGCATCCGACGGTGGGCATGTCCATCCTCGACGGTTCGCAGCGCCCGCTGCTCAAAGCAGCCGCCGTGATCGCCCACCAGCACCATGAAAAATACGACGGCAGCGGCTACCCGCAAGGCCTGGTCGGTGAAAACATCCACAAATACGCGCGCATCGCCGCCGTCGCCGACGTCTTCGACGCCCTGATGCACAAGCGCTGCTACAAGGATGCGTGGCCTTTGGCCCGCGTGGTCAGCTATTTGCGCGAAGTAAGCGGCAGCCACCTCGATCCGCAGTATGTGGAGTTACTGATTGCGAATCTGGATGAAGCGCTTGCGTTAAATCAGCGTTTCCCTGATTAGGGGTACCCAACCAAACCTACTGCGCGTCGGTATATGCGGCCTGCGATGCTCACCGTACATAAAGTACGGTTCCGCTTCTCAGCCACATCTCCCTTCCGCTCGCTACGGTTTTGTTGGGCGCTGTTCAGCTAGCTGTTTTCAAGCGCTCTTCGGTTCCAGCGGGAAACGGATCTTGTAATGCAACCCCATGCCGGGCGCGCTGACCACCTTCACCGTGCCGCCCAGCGGCCCCGTCACCAGGTTATACAGAATATGCGCACCCAGGCCGCTGCCGCCGGAACCCCGCTTGGTCGTGAAGAAGGGGTCGAACAGCTGGCCCAGGGTGGCGCTGTCCATGCCCATGCCATCGTCGCTGTAGTCGAGTTCCAGCATCTCGCCGGCCGCCCTGGCACTGATCCTGATCTTGCCCGGCTCGCCTTCGACAAAGCCATGCACCAGTGAATTGACCACCATGTTCGTGACGATCTGCGAGACGGCGCCCGGATAGCTGCGCAGCTGCACCTCGGGCGCGCAATCGATCTCCACCTTGATCGGTTTGCCCTTCAGCTTCGGCTGCAAGGAAAGCAATATTTCATCGAGGTATTTGCGCAAGTGAAAGCTGCGCAATTCGTCCGAGGACTGGTCCACGGCCACCTGCTTGAAGCTGCGCACCAGCGCCGCAGCGCGCTGCGTATTCGTCGTCATGATGCGCAAGGTCTGGTCGATGATGTCGAAGAATTGCCGCAAGCCGTCTTCATCGAGCTGGCCGCCATCCAGGTCTTCGCGCGTGAGTTTCAATTCCTGCACCAGGTGGCTGGTGGCCGTCACGCAGATGCCCAGCGGCGTATTGATTTCATGCGCCACACCAGCGACCAGGCGTCCCAGCGATGCCAGTTTTTCCTGGCGCACCAGTTCCGACTGCGCTTCCTGCAAGGCGCTCAGGGCGCTGTTCAGGGCCGCGTTCTGCTCTTCCAGCGTTTCCTTGGCCTGGCGCATGGCGCTGTCGGCCTGGATGCGGGCCATCGCCACGGCCACGTGGCTGGCCATGAAGGCCAGCACGTCCAGTTCCGCCTGGCCATACACGACGGATTCGTCGTAGCTTTGCACGATGATCACGCCATATTTGCGCTGGCCCAGCAGCATGGGAGCGCCCATCCAGCTGGCGATGCCGACATTGCCCAGCGGCTCGTCCATCTCGCCGCTGGCCACCAGCGCCGCATAGCTGCTGGCATCGAGCAAACACGCTTGCCGGCGCGCCAGCACGTAGGAACTCATGCCGATGCCGTAATGGAAGCGTTTCACGGGCGCCTGCGCATCCTTTTCATCGACGAAATACGGGATCGTGATGTCCTTGTTGTCGGGATGGTACAGGGCGATCAGGAAATTCTTCGCCGTCACCAGCTCGCTGATGATGGCATGCAGGCGCGCATACAGGGTCGTGGCGTCGGCTGCCTGCGCCGACAGGTTGGCGATTTCATACAGCGCATGCTGCAGGTTTTCCGCGCGGCGCCGCTCGGCCACCTCGTGCGCCAGCAGGGCCGTGCGCTCCTGCACCGCCTTTTCCAGCCGGTCCATGCTTTGCATGCCTTGCAGGGCGCTCGACACGTGCGTGGCGATCAGCGCGAACAGAGCCTGGTCTTCCAGGCTGAAGTGGTGCTGCGCATCGTAGCTCTGGATGACGATGGCGCCCAGCACCTGATGCTGCTGATCCAGCAGCGGACAGCCGATCCAGTGCTCGGCCGCCGTGCCGCCGCCCCAGGCGCCGCCACCGATGGCGCGCATGGCATCGTCGTCGGCCGTCATCACCAGCTGCTTGCGATTGACGATGACCCACGCCGTGGGCGACTGCGCGGCACTGGCCAGGCGCACGCCCTCGTCCGGATCGGGCGCGGCGTCGAATTCGTCGACAAAGTAGGGAAAGCGCACCAGGCCGTCATCGTGGTCACTGAGCGCCACATAAAAGTTCGCCGCATACATGATGCGGCCCAGCGCCGCATGCACCGCCTGCAGGAATTCGCTGATATCGCTGCAGGTGCTCGAGCGCTGCCCGATTTCCAGCAACACGGTTTGAACGGCTTCCAGGCGGCTGAGACGGCTTTCCATGGGTAACTGTGTGCCTTGTGTAAGTATATGTTCTGAAAATCAATATTATCAGTTCAGCCCAGCCTTGGCACGGCATAAAACGCACAATCTTGCCTTGAGGCAGCGCAACACACGCCACGCCGGCATTTGCCACCTTGGCGATACAGTGGCAGACTAGGCCCCTTCCTACAGACCAGACCGTCCTCATGACCGCCACGCTACGCGCCTCGCTTCGCCCCTATACCCTCGCCGGCCTGCTGGTCTTTGCCGCGCTGGGCATGCCGCCGCTGTGCGCCGCGCCCGCCAAGGTGCCGGCGGCGGAGACGGCCGATGGCGGACGCTATTTCGGCCCCCTCGTCGCGGGAAAGATGCATGGCCAGGGCCGGCTCGAGTACGCGAGCGGCGCGTTTTATGAAGGGGGCTTCGCGCGCGGCGTGTTTTCCGGCCAGGGCACGCTGCGCCAGGCGTCCGGCGTCGAGTACACGGGCGCCTTCCGCCAGGGCGCCTTCGACGGCATCGGCCGCTACACCTCGCCCAAGGGCGAGATCTATGCGGGCAGCTTCGTCAAGGGCAGCTTCGAGGGACAAGGCCGCTTCCAGGGCGCCGACGGCGCCACCTTCGAAGGCCACTTTAAACACTGGCGCCCGCACGGCGCCGGCAAGCTGACCGACACGGACGGCACCGTCTTCGAAGGCGACTTCGTCCAGGGCCAGCTGCAGGGCAAGGCCAAAGTCAGCACCAGCGACGGCATCCACTACGAAGGCGAGCTGAAAGACTGGAAATTCGAGGGTACAGGCGTGCTGCGCACGGCCGACGGCGACGAATACCGGGGCGGCTTCAAGAATGGCCAGTTCGACGGCAAGGGCGTGCTGCGCTACGCCGTGGCGCAGGCGGACGGCCGGCGCGAAGACAGCGGCAACTGGACGGAAGGCCAGCTGGACGACCCGGCGGCCGACAAGCTCACGCGCGACAATATCGAGCTGGCCCTGTACAACCAGCGCAGCCTGCTCGACGGCGCCCTGGCGCGCATCGCGCCGCGCGATGCGGCGAAAAAGATCAATCTGTACCTGCTGGGCGTGGCCGGCGATGGCGCGCAGGAAGTGTTTCACCGCGAAACGGCCTTCGTGCAGCGCCAGTTCGACCGCGATTACGGCACCGTGGGCCGCTCCCTGATGCTCGTCAACAGCCGCAACACGGTGGCGCAGCAGCCGATGGCCACGCGCACCAGCATCGCCGCCAGCCTCGACGCCCTGGGCGCGAAGATGGACAAGGCCAACGACATCCTGTTCCTGTTCCTCACCAGCCACGGTTCGCCCGAGCACGCACTGGCGCTGGCGCAAAACGGCATGGATTTGCACAGCCTGCCCGCGCAAGAGCTGGCATCCATGCTCAAGCACAGCGGCATCCGCTGGAAAGTCATCGTGATCTCGGCCTGCTATGCGGGCGGCTTCATAGCACCATTAAAAGATGACAACACCCTCATCATCACGGCCGCGCGCAGCGACCGCACCTCGTTCGGCTGCGACGACCAGAACGATTTTACGTATTTCAGCGAAGCGTATTTCAAGGAAGCCTTGCCGAAAAGCGCCGGCTTTGCCGAAGCCTTTGACCAGGCCAAGGTGCTGGTGCAGGCGCGCGAGGCGGCCGACTTCCGCGAAGGCGGCATGGAGGCGGAAGAGCATTCCGAGCCGCAGCTATTCCAGGGCAAGGCCATCGCCGCGCAGCTGAAGGCGTGGCGCGCCCAGCCGCACTAAGCCGGGCACGGCCGCCCGCCTTTCTGTACAATAAGCGCACACATGAAAAAATTCTTCCTCATTTTGCTGCTGTTCGTGCTTCCGCTCCAGATGTCCTGGGCCGCGGCGAGCGCGTATTGCCTGCACGAGGAAGGCAAGGCGGCGCAGCACCTGGGCCACCACAGCCACCAGCACAAGGCGGATGCGGACAAGAAACCCGTGGCCGATAAAAAGGTGGCTGACAAGCAATCCAAAGGCCAGCCGCACAGCGATTGCAACGTCTGCCATGGCATCGGCCATGCGTGGCTGCCTGCCGGCTCCAGCCTGCCCATCGGCGACATGGCGTCCGTCAACGCAGACACTTCCCCCTTCTTTTACGCTTCCCATATCCCGGACGTTCCCAAGCGCCCTGACTGGTCATCGGCCACCTAGGCCGACGGGACGCTTCAATCACTTATCGCCATATGCGCGCCTGATTAAGTCAGGCGCAATAAGTCAGGCGCAAGCCTGCGCGTCCCGTCGAATTCTTTTCCATGCTTTTGGAGAATTCGATGCACCGTTCCATCTATCTGTTATGTCTCTGCTCCGGCCTGCTGGCCGGTAACTTTACCCACGCGCAATCCAGCGTGGAACCCGCCGCCCCCCTGACCCTGCCCGCCGCACTGCTGCTGGCCGAAGGCGGCAACGCCACCCTGTCGGCCGCCCGCCATGAACTGGCGGCGCAAGGGGGCGCCCTGCAACAGGCGCGCGCCCTGCCCAACCCGGAACTGCAAACGGTGCTGGAAGACACGCGGCGCGCCACGCGCAGCACCACCGTGCAGCTCAATCAGCTCATAGAGCTGGGCGGCAAGCGCGGGGCGCGCGCCGCCGTCGCCCAGCGCGGCGAAGACCTGGCGCAAGCCGGCCTTTCCCTGCAGCAAGCCGACACGCGCGCGGCCGTCACGTCCGCCTTTGTCGACGTGCTGGCGGCGCAGGAAGGCTTGCGCCTGGCCGACAGCGCGCAAGCCTTGGCGGCGCGCGCCAGCGACATCACGGCGCGCCGGGTGACGGCCGGCAAGGCCTCGCCCGTCGAGGAAACCCGCGCCAAGGTCGCCGAAGCGAGCGTGCGGCTGGAGCTGAACCTGGCCCGCAGCACCCTGGCCAGCGCCCGCAAGCGCCTGGCCGCCCTGTGGGGCAACACCACGCCACGCTTCAGTGTCGCCGAGGGACGCCTGGAAACCTTGCCCGAGCTGCCACCAAGCAGCGAACTGGCGGCGCGCCTGGCCCAGGCACCCACCGTGCGCCAGGCGCACAGCGCGCTGGCGCAGCGGCAAGCCATGCTGGACGTGGAACAGCGGCGCGCCACGCCCGACGTCACGCTCAGCATCGGCATGAAGCGCTCGGAAGAGCTGGGCCGCAACCAGGCCATCATCGGCCTGGCCTTGCCGCTGCCTTTGTTCGACCGCAACGCGGGCAACAAACTCGATGCCTTGCGCCGCAGCGACAAGGCCAGCGACGAGCTGGCCGCCGCCCGCATCGCCGTGCAGACGGCCGTGGCCGCCGCCACCGAACGGCTGGCCACAGCCCGGCTCGACGTGGAAAGCTTGCGCCAGGACATCTTGCCTGGCGCCCAGAGCGCCTACGACGCGGCCAGCAAGGGCTTTGAGTTCGGCAAGTTCGCCTTCCTCGACGTGCTCGATGCCCAGCGCACCTTGCTGCAAGCCAAAAACCAATACCTGCGCGCGCTGACCGAAGCGCAGCATGCCGCCGCCGAGATCGAGCGCCTGCTTGGCGCCCCCGCTCCCCTGTAAGGAAGACCCGATAATGAACATCACACTCAACAAAAAACAGGCGATCGCCATAGTCTCCATCGCGGCCGCCGGCATCGTACTGGCCATCCTCATCCTCGGCACGGGCAAGTCCAGCGCCCCGCCAGCGCCTGCCGTCCAGGCGGAAGCCCATGCTGAAAAGAAAGACGAACACGGCCACGAAGAAGTGGAAGGCCGGCTGGAACTGACGGCGGCGCAAAGCCGCGCGGCCGGCATCGTCATCGCCAAGACCGCGCCCGGCCGCATCAAGACGACGGTGGCCCTGCCCGGCGAAATTCGTTTCAATGAAGACCGCACGGCCCACGTCGTGCCGCGTCTGGCCGGCGTGGTGGAAGCCGTGCAAGCGGACCTGGGCCAGCTGGTCAAAAAGGGACAAGTACTGGCCGTCATCGCCAGCACGGAGCTGTCGGAACAGCGCAGCGCACTGCTGTCGGCGCAGCGGCGTTTGTCGCTGGCCCGTTCCACATATGAGCGCGAAGAAAAACTGTGGCGCGAGAAAATTTCGGCCGAGCAAGATTATCTGCAGGCGCAGCAGGCGTGGCGCGAGGCGGAAATCGCCGTGCAAAATGCGCAGCAAAAGCTCAGCGCGCTGGGCGCCAGTGGCGCTGCCAAGGGTCCGCTGAACCGCTACGAGATCCGCGCGCCGTTCGACGGCATGGTGCTGGAAAAACATATCACCCTGGGCGAAGCGGTCAAGGAAGACGCGAACATCTTCGTCATTTCCGACCTGTCGACCGTGTGGGCGGAAATCGCCGTGCCGGCGAAAGATCTGGCCACCGTGCGCATGGGAGGCAAGGCGGAAGTCAAAGCCAGCGCTTTTGACGCCAGCGCGCAAGGCACGATCACCTATGTGGGCGCGCTGCTGGGCGAGCAGACGCGCACGGCCAAGGCACGCATCAGCTTGCAGAATCCCGATATGGCTTGGCGTCCGGGCCTGTTCGTCACGGTGGAAGTGGTGTCCGGTGAAGCGGACGCGCCCGTCACCGTGCAGAGCACGGCCATCCAGACGGTGGAAGACAAGCCCGTCGTCTTCGTGCAAGTCAAGGAGGGTTACCAGGCCACGCCCGTGGTGCTGGGGCGCAGCGATGGCACCTTGACGCACATCAAGCAGGGCCTGGCCGCCGGCACGCCGTACGCGGCGCAAGGCAGTTTTGTCCTGAAATCCGAGCTGGGCAAAGATTCCGCCGGCCATGAACATTGATCACGTTAAACAAAGGAAACCATCATGTTTGAACGCTTGATCCGCTTCGCCATCGAGCAGCGCTGGCTGGTGATGCTGGCCGTGGCCGCCATGGCCGGCCTGGGCATCTACAACTACCAGAAGCTGCCCATCGACGCCGTGCCCGACATCACCAATGTACAGGTGCAAATCAATACCCAGTCCGCCGGCTATTCGCCGCTGGAAACCGAGCAAAGGGTGACGTTCCCCATCGAGACGGCCATGGCCGGCTTGCCCAATCTGGAACAGACGCGCTCGCTGTCGCGCTATGGTTTGTCGCAAGTGACGGTGATCTTCAAGGATGGCACGGACATCTATTTTGCCCGCCAGATGATCAACGAGCGCTTGCAGGAAGCCAAGGAAAGTTTACCGGCCGGCATCACGCCGAAGATGGGGCCCGTCTCCACGGGCCTCGGTGAAATCTACCTGTGGACGGTGGAAACGCAGGACGGCGCGAAAAAGCCCGATGGCACGCCGTACACGCCGACGGACTTGCGCGAAATCCAGGACTGGATCATCAAGCCGCAGTTGCGCAATGTCACGGGTGTGACGGAAATCAATGCCATCGGTGGCTACGCCAAGCAATATCAGGTGGCGCCCTACCCGGAAAAACTGGCCGCCTACGGCATCAGCCTGCAAGACGTGGTGACGGCGCTGGAACGCAACAACAGCAACGTGGGCGCCGGCTATATCGAACGGCAGGGCGAGCAACTGCTGATACGCGCGCCGGGCCAGGTGGCATCAAAAAACGACATCGCCAACATCGTCGTCGCCAATGTGCAGGGCGTGGCGATCCGCATCCGCGACGTGGCCGACGTGGTGCTGGGGCGCGAGCTGCGCACGGGCGCGGCCACGGAAAACGGCCGCGAAGTGGTGCTCGGCACGGTCTTCATGCTGATCGGGCAAAACAGCCGCGCCGTCTCGCAAGCCGTCGACAAAAAGATGGTGGAGATCAACCGCAGCCTGCCCAAAGGCGTGCACGCCGTCACCGTGTATGACCGCACGGTACTGGTCGACAAAGCCATCAATACGGTGAAGAAAAACCTGCTCGAAGGCGCGGTGCTGGTGATCGCCATCCTGTTCCTGTTCCTCGGCAATATCCGCGCGGCAATCATCACGGCCATGGTGATACCGCTGGCCATGCTGTTCACGTTTACGGGCATGGTGCAATACCATGTGAGCGCCAACCTGATGAGCCTGGGCGCGCTCGATTTCGGCATCATCATCGATGGCGCCGTGGTGATCGTGGAAAACTGCGTGCGCCGCCTGGCCCATGCGCAGCAAAAACTCGGGCGGCCGTTGACCTTGCAGGAACGTTTTCATGAAGTGTTTGCGGCATCGCAAGAAGCGCGCCGCCCCTTGCTGTACGGCCAGCTGATCATCATGGTCGTGTACCTGCCCATCTTCGCGCTGACGGGCGTCGAAGGCCGCATGTTTACACCGATGGCCCTGACGGTGGTGATTGCCCTGCTCGGCGCCATGCTGCTGTCGATCACTTTCATTCCCGCCGCCGTGGCGCTGTTTATCGGCGACAAGGTAGCGGAGAAGGAAAACGCCATCATGCGCGCCGCCAAGCGCTGGTATGCGCCGCTGCTGGGTAAAGTGATGCGCAATACCCCCGTCGTGCTGACGGGCGCGGCGGTGGCCGTCGTGCTGTCGGGCTTGCTGGCCACGCGCATGGGCAGCGAATTCGTGCCCAGCCTGAACGAAGGCGACATCGCCATCCAGGCCCTGCGCATCCCCGGTACCAGCCTCACGCAATCGCTGGCCATGCAGCAGCAACTGGAAAGCAAGCTGATGGCAAACCACAAGGAAATCGCGCGCGTCTTCGCCCGCACGGGAACGGCCGAGATCGCGTCGGACCCGATGCCGCCGAACATTTCCGATGGCTACATCATGCTCAAGCCCCGCGATCAGTGGCCGCAGCCGACAAAATCGCGCGAGCAATTGCTGGCGGAAATCGAAGCGACGGCCACCAGTTTGCCGGGCAACAACTACGAGTTTTCGCAACCGATCCAGCTGCGCTTCAATGAATTGATTTCCGGCGTACGCAGCGATGTGGCCGTGAAACTGTTCGGCGACGACATGCTTGTCCTCGACAGCACGGCGGCGAAGATCGCGGGCGTGCTGGGCAAGATACCGGGCGCTACGGAAGTGAAAGTCGAGCAGACGACGGGGCTGCCCATGCTGACGGTGCAGATCGACCGCGAGCAGACGGCGCGCTACGGCCTCAACATTGCCGACGTGCAAGCGGCGATTGCCACGGCCATCGGCGGGCAAGAGGCGGGCACCCTGTTCCAGGGCGACCGCCGCTTCGACATCGTCGTGCGCCTGCCCGACAGCCTGCGCAGCGACCTGGAGCAGTTGAAACGCCTGCCCATCGCCCTGCCACTGGGCGCGGCGGCGGAAGGCCGCGCGCGCTTCATCCCGCTCGGTGAAGTGGCCAGCCTGCAAGTGGCGCCGGGGCCGAACCAGATCAGCCGCGAAGACGGCAAGCGCCGCATCGTCGTCAGCGCCAACGTGCGCGGACGCGATATCGGCTCGTTTGTTGCGGAAGCCACGCAGCAGTTGCAGGCGCAGGTGGCCATTCCTGCCGGCTACTGGACCAGCTGGGGCGGCCAGTTCGAGCAATTGCAATCGGCCACGAAACGCCTGGAACTGGTGGTGCCCGTGGCCTTGGCGCTCGTGTTTGTGCTGCTGTTCGCCATGTTCGGCAACGTGAAGGATGGCTTGCTGGTGTTCAGCGGCATCCCGTTCGCCCTAACGGGCGGCATCGTCGCCCTGTGGCTGCGCGACATCCCCATGTCGATCTCGGCCGCTGTAGGCTTCATCGCCCTGTCCGGCGTGGCCGTACTCAATGGCCTGGTGATGATCGCCTACATCCGCCAGCTGCGCGAACAGGGCATGCCCTTGCAGGAGGCGATACGCGAAGGGGCCATCACGCGCCTGCGGCCCGTGCTGATGACGGCGCTGGTAGCCTCGCTGGGCTTCGTGCCGATGGCGATTGCCACGGGCACGGGCGCCGAAGTACAGCGTCCGCTGGCCACCGTGGTGATCGGCGGCATTTTATCGTCGACGGCCCTGACCCTGCTGGTGCTGCCGCTGCTGTACCGGCTGGCGTACCGCCGGCAAGAGGAGGTGGAGAAGGAAGAGGAGGTAGGTCGGATTAGGTCCGAAGGAGCGTAATCCGACACCACCACTGGCGCCAACAATAGGTCGGATTACGCGGGGCTTTGCCCCGCTAATCCGACCTACCCCTGTCATGGCCGGCGGTAGCCGCCCTCGATCCAGTTCGCCGCTGCGGTAGCGTTGAACTTGAACGCGGCCGAGGTGCGCACCTTGGCGATCTGTTCGCCGTCCGCGTTGTAGGCGCTCAGTTCCGCGTACGGGTGCTCTTCGTCGGGCACGATGTCGAACATCACCTTGATTTGTCCCTCCTCGGTAGCGACGAACAGGTTCTTGTGCAATTGTGCATGCAGCTGCTGCTCGTGGCGGCGCAGCACTTCCGAGGCTGTCTTGACCAGTGTATTAAACGCGTTGACGTCGAGCGGCTTCGGGTTTTTCTTGTCGCGGCCCATGGTCCACGGACCCACCAGCGCCGGCTCCGGCTCGCCATCCTTGATCATGGCTACGGCCCAGCCTTCATCTTCCTCATTCTTGATCACCCTCGCCGTCCAGCCATTGCCTACCCACAGGCGCGGCTCCTGGATCGGGGCGTCATTGTCCTGCTCGGCTGCTTCGTCGGAAAAGTCGGGGAAGTCGGTACTCATGGCGGTGCTCGTGATGGAAGGTCGGGGCTAGCATGATAGTCGAAAACGCCCACCCGTGCCGCCTTGCCGTAAGGTAAGGCGCGGCCCGCCATAGTCGATCTCGACAATAAGACAAGCTATCAATCTAGTAGTTTTATTCTAGCGATCGGGCTTTGATATTACTCAAGTAAACCTATTATTAATTTGCAATCTGAATTGTGTTTTTTATATTTCAAATATTGCATTTAGTAATGCTTGGCCACAAGAAATTTTCATCCATGCGACGCCCCTCGCCCCCGCACGCCGCACGCATCGCCACGCCAGGTACTTCTTTCGGTCACGACCGCTGCATACACTTATATAAACATAATAGAGGGACTCAACATGAAACTCCTGACTACACTGGCCTTGGCCATGTTGACTGTCGCCGCCGGGACCGCCAGCGCCGCCCCCACCTTCACTGCCGGTGGCACGGCACTGGCAGGTGAAGGCCTGGTCACCTCGGTCGCAGGTGCCACGACGATCGACTTCAACGATGGCTTACTACCAAGCAACTACACGGGTGCCGTGTTTACCAGCAACCACCCCAGCTATGCCGCGCAACCGCCGAATGATTTGACGGCCTTCTATTCCGTTGGCGTCTCGGATGGCCAGATCACGCCAGGCGTGGCCACCTTCAGTGGCGGGCTCAGCTATTTTGGTTTCTACATGGGATCGCCCGACACCTATAACAGCATCGTCTTCACCATGGGCGACAGCAGCACAGTCATGCTGACCGGTTCGCAAATGGCTGCATTGGGTGGCGTCAGCCCCAACGGCAACCAATCCGTCGGCCTGTATATCAACGCCTGGGCTGGCGAAGGAGCGAAATTCACCTCGATCGCCTTCCAATCGCCGAACACGAACGCGTTTGAAAGCGACAACCACGCCTACATCGCGGCCGTTCCCGAACCAGAAACCTATGCGATGCTGCTGGCCGGCCTCGGCCTGTTGGGCTTCATGCTGCGCCGTAAAGCTTCATGACACGGCAATGCACAAGCCAAAGCCCGCGACGCGGGCTTTTTTTACGGCAGCCATCACATGGACCGCGACGACGCAGACATGCGCTTCAGCACATGGACATGGCAGGCCGGTTAGGCCAGGTCAGCGGCGGACCGGGCGGCACCCAGCGCGGGTCGATGGCTGGCAGTGGCGCATGGTAATTAAAGGGATTGATGATGATCGGCGGTATCGCCGATGGCGCGCCGACGGGTTCGGCGCAGGACTGCGGGGCGCTACGCTGGCGCGTGCTTCGATGGTGGGAAAGGGATAGCGATTGATCCCCGGTATCTGCAAACAAAAGCATGTTGCCCTCCTTGCGAGACTGAGGTATTCAGTATAGGACGGCTTACGCATATTACAAGAAAAGAAATCTTGTTACAGATCAGTGTTTACTGCCCGTACAGACCTCCCATACCGTGAAAATGACGGCCTGTCGCACGCCGCTGGCGGCCAGCCCGGCGTGCCCCTACAGTGTGATCATGCAACACCCCATCCCCACACACTGAGGCTTATCATGAAAAAATTACTCACCTTCGTCCTCATCGTCATGCTGGCCTGCCTGTTCCTCGACAAGGTCGGCGGCAGCGACATGCACATGCAATTCCACGGCGACGATGTCGACGGTCCGCTGGAATGGCTGTTCGGCCTGGTGTTTGCCGGTGGCGGTTTGCTGGTCGCTGCCATTGCGCTGGTGTGCGCCGCCGTCGTCACGGGCGTGGTGCTGGCGGGAGTGGGCGTGGTGCTGATCGCCGTGCTGGCACTCTGCGTGGTACTGGTGCTGGCGCTGAGCACGCCCGTGCTGCTGCCCCTGTTGATTCCCGTCGCCATCGTCTGGCTGATCGTCAGCCGCAAGCACAAGCAGGCACAAGCGCACCAGCACAGCCTGTAATCACTGCGCCATGAACTTGCTGAGCACGCCGTCGCTGCCGCCATCATTCTGTTCAATGCGGTTGCGCCCGCCCCGCTTGGCCCGGTACAGCGCCTCGTCGGCGCGCGCCAGCACGGCGTCGCAATCGGCATCCGTGCCGGCCATGGCGGCCATGCCGATGCTCACCGTGATGGTGATCAGGATGCCGCCATCGGTGGTCAGCGAACTTTCCGCCACACGCCGGCGCAAGCGTTCGGCAAACACGGCTGCCGCCGCCAGGTCGGTGCCCGGTAGCAAGATGGCGAATTCTTCGCCACCCACGCGGCCTGGCACGTCGACCTTGCGCAGCGCCTGGCACATCAGCGCGCCCAGGTGGCGCAGCACGGTATCACCCACGGCGTGGCCATACTCGTCGTTGACGCGCTTGAAGTGATCGATATCGAGCATCAACACGCTGGCGCAGCTGGCCAGTTCACGCTGCAGCCGTGCATGCTCGTTTTCCAGTGCCGCCATGAAGTGGCGCCGGTTCGGCAAGCCCGTCAAAAAATCGGTGGTCGCCAGTTGCAGCAATTCCGCGTTCATGCGCTTGCGCTCGGTGATATCGAGCGAGGACACCATGACGAAGTCCAGGCTGTCGGTATGGCCGGGCATCACCAGCAAGCTCAGCTCATTTTGCCGCGCCGCGCCATCGAGTCGCACGAAGCTGCTCTCGCACTCGTACAGGTGGGCACCGCTGGCCAGCGCCAGCAGCGCATCGCCGAAACGGGGCAACGCGCTGGCATCGAAATTCTGCGCCAGGCCCAGCGCGCCGCGCCGCTGGTCGCTCTCGTTGGCACGCACCTGCGCCAGCGCGGCGCCGTTCGCATCGATGATGCGCACCAGCCCCGCCAGCCGCTGCAGCGCGTCCGGATTGGCCTGGAAGTGGGCACCCAGGTCGCGCACGCCCGCTTGTTCGAGCGCATCGAGCGCGGCGCGCACGGCCGACCAGTCCTGTTCCCACAGGGCCACGGGCGCATGGTCATACAGGCTGCGAAAACGCGCTTCGCCGGCGCGCAGAGCCAGCGCCACCTGCGCCTGTTCGATGGCCATGCCGGCCAGGTGCGCCGCCTCGCTCAGCCGCGCCAGATGCGCCGCGCCCGGCAAGGTAGGCTGGCGGTGATACGCCATCAGCACACCGAGCAACTTGCCCGAGCCGCCACGCACGGGCTCGGCCCAGCACGATTGCAGCTGGGCCCGCCACGCCAGTTCCATCGTCTCTTGCACATCGGCAACGGCATGCAGGTCGCCCACGATCACGCGCTGGCCGTCGCGCAGCGCTTGCGCGGCGATGCCATGCACGCCCTGCAGGGTATCGAGGTCATGGCCATGGCTGGCCACGTTGAAAAACGCGGGCAAGCTGGGCGCCGCGCCCAGCACCAGGCGGTGGCGATTTTCATCGAGCAACAAAATGCTGCACAGCATGGCGGGATGGTCGGCTTGCACGCTCAGCACCACGCTTTCCAGCACCCGCTCCAGCGGCGCGCCCGTGGCCAGCATTTCCAGCACTTGCCGCCGCGTGTGCTCGCGCCGTTCCATCTGGCTGCGCTCGCTGATGTCGCGGAAGGTCCACAAGCGTGCCTGTTCATTGCCCAGCTGCATGCTGCGCACGTATTGCTCGACCACCCGTCCATCGCGCAGGTGCAGCACGTCGCGCCGCTCGCGGTGGCCATGTGGCGCGTGGGCGCGTGCTCCCAGGAAAGGCGCCGCCTGCTCCAACTGGCTTTCCACATGGCGTACCAGTGCCGTGCCGTCCGCCTGCCAGTCGAGCGCGTCGGGCACTTGCCACAGGTCGCGGAAGCGCCGGTTCGAGGTGAAGATGCGGCCGTTGACGTTGTCGACCAAAATGCCGTCGATGGTCGAATCGAGGATGCTGCGCAGCATGGCCTGGCTGCGCTGCGCCGCCTCGGCCATCGCCAGCACACTGGCCTGGCCCTGCTCCAGCTGGTCCGTCAACTGGCTCGAACGCGCCAGCGCCGCCTGGGCGCGGGTGCGGCCCGCCGCCAGCAGCCAGGCCGCCAGCGCCAGCACGATGCTGGCCAATATACCGGTCCAGGCCACCAGGCGGGGCCGCGCCAGCAGCTCGCCATCGAAACCCGGCATGGCGCGCACGCGCAAGGTCCAAGTATGGCCGGCGATGCTGACCGCCTGCTGCGACACCAGGCTGTCCGACCCGGCCGCCGCCAGCATGTCCGGCAAGCTGTCATACATCAGGGCCGCCTCAGTCTGTTGCACCCCATCATAGATTTCCAGGTCCAGCTGGCGCGCCCCCTCGCCGCCCACGCCCGCCATCAGGTCGACCATGCGAAACGGCGCAAACACCCAGGCGCGCAAGGCGGCGCGGCGCTGCGCCACGCTGGCACGCGGCAAGCCATTGTCATACACGGGCAGCACGACCAGGAAACCATGCGCCTGGGCGCTGCCGCCATCTTGCACCAGCTGGATCTTGCCCGTCATGGCCGCTTGCCCCGTGTCGCGCGCCTGTTCGAGCGCGGCGCGGCGCACGGGTTCCGACCAGATGTCATAGCCGAACGCCAGCAAGTTGCTTTCGCTTAAAGGTTCCAGATAAGTGATGGGCGCATGCCAGGCGCGCTGGCCCGGCGGACGCACGGCATAGCCGGGATAGCCCTCCGCGCGCACGCTCGCTTCATGCCGCGCCAGCCCGGCACCGGGCAACAACGGCAGGTAGCCGATGCCGTGGATGCCGGGAAAATGCCGGTCCACCTGCTGCACCGACAGGTAGGCATGGAATTCGCTGCGCGTGACGTCTTGCGAACTGGCATACATTCCCTGCACGCCGTGCAGCACCTGGATGTAGGTCTGCATGCGCACGACAATGTTGCCCACGAGTTCGCGCACGCGGAAGGCAAAATCGGCCTGTACCTGCTGTTCGTTGGCGTCGTGGGCATTGCGCCAGGCACCATACGTCAGCCCCAGGCACAGCGCCAGCACCAGCGCAGCCAGCACGCGCGGCCCCACCCAGTGCGACACTGATCGAGCAAACCAAGACGTAGACGTGCGTGTAGGCATGACAGGCAGACAAGCAGAACGGACATCAAACCGCGACACTGCCAGCAACATGGCTGGCAGCGGGTTGCACGACGACCATCGGTAGTCGATGAGAATGATAGTACGTTACAGCGGGCGCCCTTGCAATGCTGAATATTGTATTAAAAAGACCACATATTTCGTGCATGCAATGATGTGTACTCCAGGAAAATTCGATGCCACGAAAACCATCTCCTCCCGCTGGTATGATCGCCCCGCAATCCATCACTTGGGAGCCGCGTTTGCAGCACGATAGTTGGCAGGGAACACTATGGCTGGCGTCCGACTTTGCCATCTTGCATGGCGCAGCGGGCGCCACGGACAGCCACGCCCATTATGCGCACCAGCTGATGCTGAGCACCGGGGCGCCCTTCACGGCAGAGCTCGACGGCATCGTCCACACGGCGCGACACTTGCTGATCGAAAGCCTGCGCCCGCACGCCATCGTGGCCGCGCCGGCTTTCATGCTGACAATCTATGCGGAACCGCAGCGTCTGAGCGGCGCGGCCTTGCTGGCGGCCGCCAACAGCGCAGGCGCGCCCAAGCTCGACAGCCTGGCCGCCGCGCTGCAGGCACAACCGAGGGAAATCCTGGCCGACGCGCGCGTGCAGCGCGCGCTGGACCAGGTCGATGCGCTGCTGTCGGGCAAGGTCAGCGCGGCCGCCGTGGCCGAAGCGGCGCATTTGTCGCTGAGCCAGCTGGAACGGCTGTTCAGCGCCCAGCTGGGTCTGCCCGTACGGCGCCTGGTGCTGTGGCGCCGCTTGCGCCTGGCCATCCGTTTCATATTGCTCGGCGGTACATTGACGGATGCGGCCCACGGCGCCGGTTTTGCCGATGCGGCGCATTTTTCGCGCACCATGCGCAGCCTGTTCGGCGTGCGCGCCGACCGCAGCTTGCGCCAGTTGCAGGTCACGCTTCTCGACTGAGACCCTGGCGCAAACCGGCCGGCAGCGCGGGCGCGCGCACGCCCTCTTCCGCGCGGAACGGTTCCAGCAACTGCGCCCCATACGCAAGCGGGTAATCGGGCCGGCTGCCGATACCCAGGTCTTCGCCACGCATGCGGTAATCCGGCGCGTCGAAGCAGGTGCCCAGCAGGCGGTCCCAGCACGTAAAAAACAGACCGAAATTCACGTCGCCGGCCGTACCGTATTTCATGTGGTGGAAACGGTGCAGCGGCGCCCAGGCAAACACGCGGCGCAGCGGCCCCATGCGCATGTCGACATTCGCGTGCTGCAGCAACAGCTGGATCGCCACGGCAAACGCCAGCACGGCCATGAGCGGCTCCGGGATGCCCAGCAACAGCAAGGGCAGCATGCCGCCCGCCGCTTCCAGCAACAGATGCAGCGGGTGTTTCATCCAGCCATTCAAACCGTACAGGCGCTGCACGCTGTGGTGCACGGCATGCAGTTTCCACAGAAAGTAATAACGGTGGCTCAGGTAATGCACCAGGGTAATGCCGCAGTCGGCGATGAGGATGGCCAGCAGCAGTTGCAGCCAGAATGGCAGCTGGACTGGCCAGAATGGCCCCAGCGCCAGATGGCCAGCCAGCAGGGAGAAAGCAGCCAGGCCCAGCAGATACAGCGCCTCGTTGACGAGCGCGTGCAGCACGTCGCGCCAGCCGTCGCCGTGCGCATGGTTCCACGCGCCATCGTATGGCAGATAGCGTTCAGCAAGAAAAGAGGTGAGCAGAGCCAGCAGCAGCAAGGGCGGCAAGACCCAGAGGGAATGTTGGCGAACCGCAATTAACCAGGCGGCGGCGCCGATGAAGCCGGCCCAGAACACGGGGCCGTACAGCGCGGCAAAGAGGGATTTCATGGCAAGACGCTCCTGTGGCAAAAACCACAGCATGGCTTGCCCCCCCGCCGCGCCGCTTGAAGAAACGGCGCAACCTGTTTACTTTACTTCAGGGCCGGTTTCGCTGCCTTCCTCGCCGCGTACTGCTGGTAGCCATTTGCGCGCAGGGCACAGGCGGGGCAAGTGCCGCAGCCATAGCCCCAGTCGTGCAATTGCCCCCGCTCACCCAGGTAGCACGTATGCGTGCCGCTGCGGATCAGGTCGACCAGCGGCTGACCGCCCAGGTCTTGCGCCAGGTCCCAGCTTTGCGCCTTGTCCAGCCACATCAGCGGTGTTTCCAGCTTCAGGCGCGTATTCATGCCCAGGTTCAGCGCCACTTGCAGGGCCTTCATCGTGTCGTCACGGCAATCCGGGTAGCCGGAAAAATCCGTCTCGCACATGCCGCCTACCAGCACCGTCAAGCCGCGGCGATACGCCACGGTGGCGGCCACCGTCATGAACAGCAAATTGCGTCCAGGCACGAAGGTGTTCGGCAAGCCGTTTTCCTGCATGACGATCTCGACGTTCTGCGTCATGGCCGTATCGGAAATGGCGGCAATCAGGGACAGGTCGATCATGTGATCCTGGCCCAGGCGGCTGTCCCACTCAGGCGATTGCTGGCGCATCTGTTCGAGCACGCCGGGACGCACGGTCAGCTCGATCGCATGGCGCTGTCCATAGTCAAAGCCGATGGTTTCCACGCGGCTATAGTGCTTCAAGGCCCAGGCCAGGCAGGTGGTGGAATCTTGTCCACCGCTAAAGAGCACCAGTGCGGAGTCCGTTGCTAGCATAATTTCTTTCTTTTCAGTTTTACTCTGTTGCAATCGTGCGCGGGGAAACGTGATTCCCAGCGCAAAAAATACTTATTCGTCCGCCATCAGTTTACCTATTCCGGTAACATGCAGTCAGCATTTACTCATCTGGAGCACCATGTTTTCTGCACGACCCATACGGCATACGGCTGCCGGCAAGGCGATACGACCACGAATTTTGGCACAAGTAGTGACAAAAGTAATGGGGCAACTGACATTGGCGGCCGCCGGCAGTGTCATCTTGATATGCCCGATCGCCGAAGCCCGCGCGCAGGAAGGTGCGCAAGAACGCACGCAAGATGCCGTTGCGGACAGCCCCGCCACGGAAGCGGCACCGGCGCCGCTGCAGTACGAGGTCAAGGTCAACGCGCCGGGCGACCTCGATGAATTGCTGGAAAAAAACCTGGACCTGAAACGCTTCCGCGGCAACCCGCGCATGGACCGCGAACAATTGCAGCGCCTCGTGCGCGATACGCCTGAGCAAGCCAAAAACCTCATCGCCACGGCCGGCTACTACACGCCCGTCGTCACGGTGCGCATCGATACGACGGGCGCCAAACCCGTCGTCATCGTCGACGTCGACCCGGGCGAACCGGTGACCATCGACAAGGTCGAGCTGGAATTGCGCGGCTTCGACCCCACGCCACCGCTGGCCGCTTCCGAACCGTTCGACACGGAAGCCCTGAAGCGCAGCTGGTCGCTGAAATCGGGCAGCGTGTTCCGCCAGGCCGACTGGGAATCGGCCAAGCGCGCGCTGCTGCGCGAAGTGGTGCAGACGCGCTACCCGCGCGCCCAGCTGGTCGACACGCAAGCCGTGGTCGATCCGGAAACGCACAAGGTGTCCTTGCTGGTGGTGCTCGACAGCGGCCCCGAGCTGCGCTTTGGCGAGCTGCGCATCGAAGGCCTGAAGCGCTACGATGCCAGCATCATCCGCAACCTCGACAAGATACGCCCGGGCGACTATTACAGCGAATCGGCGCTGCAATCGTTCCAGGCGCGCCTGCAGGACACGGGCTACTTCGCCAGCGTGGAAGTGAGCGCCGACATGAGCAGCATCCTGGGCGAGCAGATCGAGGCTGGCCAGGAAAGCCAGCAAGCCGAGGCCGAAGGTGCCAGCGCCGGGGCCAAGCCCGTCAACCGCGGCCCCGCGCCGCTGCTGCCGCTGGTCGTGCGCGTGACGGAGAACAAGCAGCAAAACGTCAGCGCCGGTCTCGGTTTCAGTACGAATACGGGCAATCGCGCCCAGCTCAACTATGACAACCTGAACGTGTGGGGCACGCGCTTCAAGAGCGCGATCACCATGGAAACGAAGAAACAGGCGGCGCACGCCAATTTTTACTTTCCAACGACCGAGCGCGGCTACAACGACAGCGCCGGCGCCTCGTTCGAGCGCAGCGACATTTCCAATGAAATCACGGCCGTCACCACCATCTCGGCCAAGCGCAACTGGGGCGGTACCAACCTCGAGCGCAGCCTGACGTTCGAGTTCCTCAGCGAAGACAAGACCGTCGTGGGCCTGGACCAGACGCGCAGCAAGAGCTTGCCCCTGACCTATGCCATCACCAAGCGCAGCCTCGACAGTCTGCTGTTTCCCACCAGGGGCTATGTCATCAATGCCCAGGTGGGCGGCGCCCTGCTGCCCGTGCTGACGGACGAGCGCTTCGTGCGCGTGGCCGGCAAGGCCGTGTATTACCGTCCGCTCGGTGAAAAAGGCGAGCTGATCGTGCGCGGCGAAATGGGCGCGCTCGGTTCGAAGGAAAAACGCGGCGTGCCGGCCGTCTACCTGTTCCGCGCGGGCGGCGACCAGTCGGTGCGCGGCTATGGCTACCAGGAACTGGGCGTGAAGGAAGGCGACGCCACCATCGGCGGGCGCTACATGCTCACCGGCAGCGCCGAATACCAGTACTGGTTCAAGCCGAAATGGGCGATTGCCGCCTTCTATGACGCCGGTAACGCGGCCGACACGGTCAAAGCGGCCATGACGCCGAAATCGGGCTATGGCCTGGGCGGGCGCTACAAGAGCCCCGTCGGCCCCATCAATGTCGACGTGGCGTATGGCCACGCCGTTCAAAAATACCGTTTGCACTTCTCTCTGGGATTCACTTTCTGATGTCCGATATTACTACCGAGTCCCACGACGCCGCGCCGCCACCGCCGGCAAAAAAACCGCGCCGCTGGGTGCGCTACGTACTGATCGCCGTCGCCAGCCTGGCCGTGCTGCTGGGTGGCGCCTTCTGGTTCCTGGGCCGCGAATCGACCTTGCAGATGCTGGTGCAAAAAGTGGCCAGCGCCAGCGGCGGCGACATCGCAGTGTCGGGCGTGTCCGGCTCGCTGTACAACCGCATGCACCTGGGCCACGTCAGCTACCGCAGCAAGACACAGCACATCACGGCCGACAACATCGACATCAACTGGTCGCCGTTCCAGTTCTTCTCGGAAGGTATTGCCATCAGCGAACTCCACGTGGCCAGCCTGTCCGTGGAAAGCACGGCGCCGTCCGAGGAACCATCGACGATGCCAGCCAGCCTGGCCTCGCCGTTCAAGATCGGCATCAGCGACGCGCGCCTGGACAAGGTGACCTTGGTCAGTGCGGGCGGCAACACGGTATTTGAGAAAATCCATTTCACCTTGTCGGGCGACAAGACGCAATGGCAGCTGGAAGACGCCTCGGCGTTGACGCCGTTCGGCCAGGCCACGGCCAGCGCGACGATAGACGCCACGCAGCCGTTCAAATTGTCAGGCAAGGCAGGCTTGACGCAGCTTAATGCCGCCGCCGGCGAAAAACCCGCCGCCCTGGCCCTGCAGCTGGGTGGCGACTTGAACGTGCTGAACGTGACGGCCAAGGGCAGCGCGGGCGCGGCCACGGCCGACGCCCAGCTGGCGCTGGCGCCGTTCGACCCTGTCATCATCCTGCGCTCGGCCAGCATTCGCGGGCGCAACATCAATCCGGGCAAATTCGACGCGACTTTACCGCAGGCGGACCTGAGCCTGGAACTCGATGCCGCCATCGACACCCGGCCGGCCAAGCAAACGGTGTCGGGCAAGCTGGCCATCCTCAACCACGCCACGCCCGGCCCCATCGACCAGCAAAAACTGCCGCTGCGCCAGTTCGAAGCGCGCCTGGGCGGCACCCTGACGGCCACGACGCTAGAGTCGGCCATCATCGATTTCGGCAACGCGGGCAAATTCACGGGTAGCGGCAAGCTCAACCGCGACGCCGTTGATGCGCCCATCGGCAATGCGCAGCTGACCTTGCACACCGACAAGATCGACTTGCAACATATCTACAGCAGCATCAACAGCACAAAGATCGTCGGCGACATCGTGCTCGACAGCGACGGCAAGACGCAGACCCTGCGCGCCAAGCTCGGTGAAGCCAAGCTGCGCCTGGACGTGGAAGCCACCCTGGCCGACTCGCTGGTGCAACTGCACAAGGCGACCTTGCAAGCAGGCAAAAGCAGCGTCAACGCGACGGGCCAGATCAGCCTGAAGGACGAGCAGCCATTCAAGGCCGTGGCCAACGCCAGCCGCCTCAATCCCGCCGACTTCGGCGCCTTCCCCGTGGCCGACCTGAACCTCGACGTGCGCGCCAATGGCCACGTGACCCCCAAGTGGCTGGCGAATGCGGACTTCACCGTACGCCCCAGCAAGCTGCTCGACCAGCCTTTGTCCGGCAAGGGCAAGCTGACGGCCGATGCGGCGCATTTCAGCGGCATCGACGTGCAACTGGCGCTGGGCAAGAATAATCTCACGGCCAAGGGCAACTTTGGCGGCACCGGCGAAAAACTCAACTGGAACGTCGATGCGCGGCAACTGTCCGCCCTGAAAAGCGACTTGCTGGGCGCCGTGCAAGCCAGCGGCGTGGTGCAGGGAACTTTGCAGCAGCCGCGCACGAGCTTTGTTGCCGATGCGAAGGGACTGGGCCTGACCAGCGGCAAGCGCCCTGCGCCCGACAGCGCCATCCACGCCAGCGGCGACGTGGGCTTGACGGGTCCGAAGCAGGAAGCGGAATTGAAAATGACGGGTTCCTTGCAAAAGATCAACCCGGCCGCCTTCGGTGCGACATTACCCAACGGCAACGTGAATGCGGATTTCAACGGCAGCGGCCGCCTGACCAGCGACTGGCAAGTGGCCCTGAACCTGGGTCTGCGCGAATCGACCCTGCAAAACGCGCCGCTGGCCGGTTACGCCAAGCTGTCGGCCAACGCGAAACGCATCGACAGCGTCGATGCGGAACTGCGCCTGGGGACGAACAGCCTGCTGGCCAAGGGCGCGCTGGGCGGCGCCACCGACAAGCTCACATGGAAACTCGATGCGCCGCAATTGTCGACCCTGGGCCCGCGCTTTGCCGGCGTGCTGCAGGCGGCCGGCTCCGTCTCGGGCAAGATGGACGCGCCCGCCGCGCAACTGACGCTCGATGGCCGTGACCTGACCTTCTTTGGCGACCAGCAATTGAAATCCATCAAGGGCAGCGCCAGCGTGGGCGCCGGCCAGGGCGCACTTGACCCCATGGTCAGCAGCCTGGAGATTACCGGCTACAGCACGCCCACCTTCAAGCTGGGCAGCGCCCGCCTGAGTACCTCCGGCACGCGCGGCAGCCATACGGTGAACCTGGCGGCGCGCAACGACGCTTTCGACGCCAGCGTGCAAATCAGGGGCAGCCAGAGCGGTGCTGGCTGGACGGGCACCATCGACAGCCTGCAAAACAAGGGCCGCTATGCGCTGGTGCTGCAAGCGCCCGTGCCCGTGAAAGTGGCCGGACCGGCCGGCAGCGGCGTGGCGGGCCTGGGCCAGCCTGAACAGATCAGCGTGGGCAACACCGTCATCAAATTGCCGGCAGGCAGCATCACCATGCAAAGCCTGGTCAAGAATGGTACACGCTGGAGCAGTTCCGGCCAGGCGGCCGGCGTGGCGCTGACCTATCTGGCGCAAGTGATTCCCTCGCTGCAAGCCAATGCGCGCAGCGACCTGACCCTGGGCGCGCAATGGTCGCTCGACATGCAAGTGCCGACGGCGCAACAGAAAGACCCGTCGTTGGCCGGCATGCTGCACATCTACCGCGAAAAAGGCGATGTGACGGTGGGCGTGGAACAGCCGCTGGCGCTGGGACTGCGCACCTTCGATGCCCGCATCGATGTGGCCAACCAGCAACTGCGCCTGGCCGTGAAACTCGATGGCGCGCGCGCGGGCCAGAGCGATATCAATGCCACCGTGCAAATGCTGAACGGGCGTATCGGCAATGACAGCGCCCTTTCGCTGACGGGCACCACCAGCATCGATACACTGGCCTGGCTGGCGCCGCTGATGGGCCAGCCGGGCCTGGAGCTCGGTGGCGCCTTGAAAGTGGCCTTGTCCGGCAGCGGCACCATCGGCGCGCCGCAATTGAATGGCGACATTAACGGCAGCAAGCTGCTGGTGAACTGGGCCGACCAGGGCTTGAAATTGCGCAATGGCGTGCTGCAAGCCAAGCTGGCCGGCGATCAATTGCAATTGCAGCGCCTGAGCTTTGACGGCGGCGATGGCAAGGTGCAGGCAGATGGCTGGGTACGCTTTGCGAATGGCGAAGCGAGCCTGGAACTGAAACTGATGGCCGACCGCCTGCAGGCGCTGTCGCGCCCCGACCGTACCTTGATCCTGTCGGGCAACAGCACCCTGCTGCGCAACGACAAGCGCTTCAGCTTCGAGGGCAAGTTCAAGGCCAACCGCGCGCTGATCGAACTGGCGCCGCAAGATACCCCGACGCAAAGCAGCGACGTGGTGGTGCTGGGCAAGGAAGTCAAGGGCGGCAAGGAAGCGCCGTCACTGCCCCTGAATATCGACCTGGAATTTGACCTGGGCAATGCCTTCCACCTGCGCGGCATGGGACTCGACGCCGACCTGGCCGGCAATGTGCGCGCCCGCGTCATCAACCGCGCCGCGCCGCGCGTGACGGGCAGCATCAAAGTCACCAACGGCCAGTACGCGGCCTACGGGCAGAAGCTGTCGATCGAACGGGGCTTGATCGCCTTCACGGGCGCCTACGACAACCCGTCGCTGAATATCCTGGCCGTGCGCAAGCGTCCCGAGGGCGAAGCCTTGTCGGAAACGAATGTGGAAGCGGGCGTGGAAGTGCGCGGCACGGCGCAGGCGCCGACGGCCAAGCTGGTCTCCACGCCGAGCGTCTCGGACAGCGACAAGCTGGCCTGGCTGATCCTCGGTCACGGCGCGGAAACGGCGGCCGGTGATGAAATGGCCTTGCTGACGACGGCCGCAGGCGCCCTCTTCGGCGGCTCCGGCGGCGGCTTGCAAGGCAAGCTGGCCAATTCGCTGGGACTCGATGAAGTGGGCCTGTCGCAGGCGCAAGGGCTGGAAAGCACCGTCGTCACGGTCGGCAAGCGCCTGTCCTCGCGCGCCTACCTGACGTTCGAGCAGGGCACCAGCACGGCGACGAGCCTGGTGAAACTGCGCTACAAATTGAATCGCCGCATCACCCTGCAATTCCAGACCGGCACGAACAATGCGCTGGACGTGTTGTACACGTGGGCATTTGATTAGAGTGGCGGCCAACAATGTTGTCGGATTAGCGGCGCAGCCGCGTAATCCGACACCACAGAAACAACAAAGGGCGCCTCGGCGCCCTTTTTCTTGATCGACCGCGAAGGCGATCTTATTCAGCCACGTCGAGCCCCCGCTCGATCATGCCTTCGACATACGCGCGCAGATATTGTTCCAGCGCGGGGCCGGACAGCACGTTGGCCGTCAGCGCGCCGTGCGGCGAGCCTTTCAGCACGCCATCGTGGTACACGCGCGCAATCCAGGCCACGTCCGCGCCCTGGGTGTAATCGAGTTCATAGTCAAACGATTCTCCGCTGACTTTGCGTGTGTAGACTTCCTTGACAATTGCCATCTGAAACAGCCTTTCTTGACGAGGTTAACTGGGATGCGGGTGCGGCACCGGATCGTCCTGCGGCACCGGGTGCACGGGCCCCGGATGGTGCCCGGGCGCTTCTTGCGGCTCCGGCGCCGGCATGGGTTCATCGACAGGCGCCGGGTCGGGCGCGCGGTGGGCGTGGATGACGGACATGGCTGGCCTCCCTGCAGACAAAAGAAGACCATACCACGAGAAATGCGCCTCCTGCCCTGCGCGCCCCTTATTTCGCTGCCGGCTTGACGTCGGCGGCCCGTGGCGCGGCGTTCTTCACATATTTTTCCAGCCAGTTGTTGCTTTCATACAGCATCTGCATGATCGATTCGCGCGCGCGGTAGCCATGGCTCTCGTTCGGCAGCATCACCAGGCGCGCCGTGCCGCCCAGTCCCTTGACGGCCTGGAACATGCGCTCGCTCTGGATGGGGAAGGTGCCCGAGTTGTTGTCCTGCTCGCCGTGGATCATCAGCAGCGCATCCTTGATCTTGTCCGCATAGTTGAACGGCGACATGGCCTGGTAGACGGCGGGCGCCTGCCAGAACGAGCGCTCTTCCGCCTGGAAGCCGAACGGCGTCAGGGTGCGGTTGTAGGCGCCGCTGCGGGCGATGCCGGCGCGGAACAGCCGCGTGTGCGCCAGCAAGTTGCCCGTCATGAAGGCGCCATACGAGTGGCCGCCGATGGCGATGCGGTTGCGGTCGGACACGCCACGGCGCACCACTTCATCGACGGCCGCTTCGGCATCGGCCACCAGCTGCGGCAGATAGGTGTCGTTCGGTTCCTGCTCGCCGTTGCCGACGATGGGGAAGGATGGGTTGTCGAGCACGGCGTAGCCCATGGACAGGAAGGCGGCCGGGCCCCAGTAGCTGACGGCATTGAATTTGTACGGCGAACCCGTGGTCTGGCTGGCGGCGCTGGCCGTCTTGAATTCCTGCGGATATGCCCACATCAGGGTCGGCAATGGGCCATCGCGCTTGACGTCGTAGTTCGGCGGCAGCATCAGGGTGGCCGTCAAGTCCACGCCATCGGCACGCTTGTAGCGGATCAGCTCTTTCTGCACGTCCTTCAATTGCGGCAGCGGATGGGGGAAGTGCGTGAGGGCCGTCAATTGTGCCGCGCCCTGCTGCTTCAGGTTGCGCACATAGTAATTCGGCTGCTCGGCAGGCGACTCGCGCGTCGACAGCAAACGGCTGCCGTCCTCGTCCAGCACGGCCACCACGTTTTCATAGTACGGCGCGGCGCTCTGGAACAGGCGCTGCTTCTGTTTTGTCGCCAGGTTCAGGCGGTCGATGAAGGGACGGTCGCCATCCTTCGAGGCGCCCTGGCCATCGAGCAGGATGGAACCATCGGCGGCGATGAGCAAGCGCGGCAAGCCGGCCGCATCGGCGCGCATGACGGGCTGGCCCGGATCGTTGTAGCGGTCTTCGAACGATCCCGCATACACTAGGTCGGCTGGCGTGGAAGGTTGATCTGGCGAAATCTTCCACTGCTTGACGGCGCGCGTCTTGTACCACGCTTCGCTGAGCAGGGCCAGGTCGCCGCGCCCCCAGGCCACGCCCGCATAGCGCGAGCCCAGCCTGGCCAGCACGGCCGGCTTGTCGGTAAACGGCGCCGCCTGCGTATAGACGATGTCGCGGATCTCCGCCGTCTTGGCCGGATCGCCGCCGTCCTGCGCTTCAGCCCACACCAGAGTGGCGGGCGCATCGACGCGCCAGCTGACGGAGCGTACGCCGGCGGACACGGCGTCATTGCCTGGCGGCAGCCCTTCCTCCAGCGGCAGTGCCGCCACCGCATGCTCCACCTTGCCATTCAGGTCGCGTACGTCGATCTGGTGGGCAAAGTCATGCGCCGGCACGATGTACGAATACGGACGCACGATGCGGGTCGTCAGCAGGTGCTTGCCATCGGGCGAGGCCGACACGCGCGAGAACTGGCCCGGCTGGCCCACCAGGCGCTGCTTGCCCGCCACGTCCAGCAAGGCCAGCTGGACGGTGATGTAGTGTTCGAACAGCTGGGCATCCTGTTCGTTCTTCAACAGGTCGGGATAGGTGCGCAATTGCTTGACGCCACCGCCCGGCACGCTATCCTGGATGGACGGACCCGTCGGGATGCCGCTGGCCACGGGTGCCCCACCCAGCTTGGCCGGCTTCAGCTGCACCAGCAGGGTCTTGCTGTCCGGCATCCAGGAAAAACCACGGCCATACACGGTCGACAGGGGCGCGCTGGCCAGCTTGCGCGCCGCTTTCGTCTGCACGTCGAGCAGCCACAATTGCACGCCCGATTCCTTCACGCCCTTGGCGGGATCGGCATAGGCGACATGCGTAAACGCCAGGTAGCGCTGGTCGGGCGACCAGGCCAGGTCGGCGATGCGGGGCGAGACAGGCAAGCCGCTGACCTTGATTTCCTTCTGCGTATCGATGTCGAGCAATCCCAGTCCCGTGTGGAAGCTGAAGCGGCTGGCCGAATAGGTGCGCGGATTGATGCGCAAACCCGCCAGCTTCAGTTCCGGCTGCGCCACTTCGCTAATGCCGGGCAAGGATGGCGTGGGCAGCACGGCCGCCAGGTTGCGTTTCGGGCTCAGGCTCAGGGTCGGCGCGCGCGGCGCATCGACGATGGCTTGCAGGGGCGCTGGCGGGGCTTGATAAGCGCCATCTTGCGCCATGGCCAGGGAAGACGAGGCCAACAGGCCGACAGTGATGGGCAGCAAAGGCAAACGAGTAGACATGAAACTCCAGTGTATGAAGGTGGTGACAAGCAGCGAACGCACCGCACCGCTCATGGCGGTGCATTGTGACAAGGCATAGTGCGTTCATGCCATGTAAATGTCAACCAGCAACTTTTACCGTTTGACAAGCATCGCCGCCCGTCCCCATCTCGCTTACAATCGCTGTTTTACCCGCACCCGATTGCCTACATGGAAACCACCACCCTCGCCCTGCTGTTACTGGTCCCGCTGCTGGTCTGGCGTATTTATTCGCGCCTGAAGAAACTGGTGGCGCGCCAGAAGTCGCAGCTGTGGCGCCACTGGAGCGTGGCGATCGCGTTTCCCGCGCTGCTGCTGTTCCTGGCGACAACGACGAAATTCGACATCCTGCCCCTGTCCAGCCTGGGCGCGGCAGCGCTGGCCGGCGGCTGGCTGGGCGTGCTGGGCTTGAAGCTGACGCGCTTCGAGCAAGTCGGAAAAGATTTCTTTTTTACCCAGCACCGCTACCTGGGCCTGGCCATCACGATGCTGTTCATCGCCCGCCTGCTGTACCGCGGCATGGAAATCTACCTGAACACGCGCCTCGACGTGCCCGTGCCGCCGCCGCCATTCGGCCAAAGCCCGCTGACCATGGCCGCCTATGGCCTGGTCATCGGCTACTACGCCATGTATGCGTGGGGC